>MAAC01016146.1_pt1 | contig 12523 bp, 11 predicted proteins | sample 1115981 | NCBI WGS metagenome assembly MAAC01 (sample SAMN04961126, study PRJNA320927) | seawater metagenome | isolation source: sample BD02T64 sea water enriched with oil for 64 days | place: USA:Gulf of Mexico | collected 2013-07-27 | reverse complement strand
TGGCGTAAGACGATCGGTGTGCTTGAAGAACAGGGCTATGATATTGAAGATAAGAATCGCCAAACGGGTCAGGTGTATCTAAATATTGCCGAAGATGATAGTTCAAGCAGTATGCTTTCAAGTTTATCTTTCTGGAAAAAAGCTGACACCAGCGTGTATGTCCTAGTGTTACAGGCGGTAGAAAATGGCGTAGAAGTACGCGTGTTGGACGAAGAAAAAAACCGTATAGATAACAAAGTGTCTAAAGAAATACTGGCAGATTTATTCGCTCAGTTAGCACCGTGAGGTTTGCCTCCCTAGGCAGTGGTAGCCGAGGGAACTCAACGCTCGTTCAGTTCGGCGAAACGATGTTGATGATAGATAATGGCTTTTCTATAAAAGAAACCGATAAACGGATGGCACGGCTGGGCATAACTGGCGATGACATTAGCGCTATCCTTGTTACCCACGAGCACGGTGACCACGTAGGTGGTGTTGCCCGCTATGCGCGCCGTTATAATGTTCCGGTTTGGGCCAGTCATGGCACGGCCGCGATGATAAAAAACGTTGAAACGTTACACTGTTTTAATAGCCACAAGGTGTTTGAATTGGGCGATATCTCAGTGGAACCGATTTTAGTTCCGCACGATGCACGTGAACCAACACAGTTTGTCTTTAGCTCTAATAATTTAAAGCTCGGTGTGATGACGGATACCGGCTCTATTACGCCACATATGGTGGAGGCGTTAATGGACTGTGACGGTCTGCTACTCGAGTGTAATTATGATCGAGAGATGCTAATCAATGGTGCTTATCCCGAATCCTTAAAACGACGAGTGCTGGGCGATTGGGGACACCTAGATAATCAACAATCAATTGAATTATTACAGCGTGTGAATACAGACGATTTGCAACACTTAGTGCTGGCGCACGTCAGTGAAAAGAATAATAGCCATGAACTGGTCTTAGACAGTGTGAGCAGGGCTATAGGATGCGACCGAGCGTGGTTAAAAGTCATCGATCAAAATGATGGTTTGCCTTGGTGCACATTACAAACAAATATTAAAGTTAAAGAGACAATACATGCTTGAACTCATTGGCAGCAAGGCCTTATCTGCTTTCCGTCAGCAGCGTTTACTGAATAAACTAAACAAAGTCGTGCCTCAGGTAACGGCCATTCGTGCAGAATTTATACATTTTGCAGATGTATCGGGCAGTTTATCTGAGATGGATTTAGATAAGTTAAAGCAGCTGCTAACGTACGGACCTAAAAGTGAGGCGGTTGAACACCAGGGCGCACGCCTATTGGTTGCACCACGCGCTAGCACTTTATCACCGTGGTCGAGCAAGGCGACAGATATTGCCCAGCACTGTGGTTTAACTCAGGTTAAGCGTTTAGAGCGCGGTGTTGCGTATTACGTGCAAGGGGCATTAAACGATGCTCAATTAAGCCAAGTGGCTGAGCTACTTTACGATCGCATGACTGAGCGCGTATTGCGTGATGGTCGGCAGCCAGACGATATGTTTGAGCAGGCAGAACCTTCGGTTTTAGAATCAGTCGATATTTTAGCGACAGGCCGTCAAGCCTTGGTTGATGCAAACCAGTCAATGGGCTTGGCCTTATCAGACGATGAGATTGATTATCTGGTGGATAATTTTACCGCCTTGGGTAGAAACCCAAATGATATCGAACTGATGATGTTTGCGCAGGCAAACTCAGAGCATTGTCGACATAAAATTTTCAATGCCGATTGGCAGATCGACGGCGAAGAAAAACAGCAGAGTCTGTTCGGTATGATCAAAAATACCGCCGCTGAAAGCCCGAAAGGCATTATTTCAAAATACAGCGATAACGCCGCGGTGGCTGAAGGCAGTGATGCCGATGTAATGATTCGTGATCCGCAAAGCCGTCGCTACCATTTTGTGGAAGAGCATGTGCCGTATTTAATGAAAGTTGAAACGCATAATCACCCCACCGCCATTTCACCTTACCCCGGCGCGGCAACCGGTTCGGGTGGTGAAATCCGCGATGAAGGCGCAACCGGCCGTGGTTCACGTACCAAGGCGGGGTTAACAGGCTTTACCGTCTCGCATTTGAATATTCCTGGTTATGCACAACCTTGGGAACAAAGTATTGGCAAGCCGGAGCGTATCGCCTCAGCACTCGATATTATGTTGGAAGGCCCGCTAGGTGGCGCAGCGTTTAATAATGAATTTGGTCGACCAAACCTAACTGGCTACTTCAGGACCTTCGAGCAAAATGTACCCGGCAGCGAAGGCGCGAAGGCGCGTGGTTACCATAAACCAATTATGTTGGCTGGCGGGGTTGGCTCGGTACGCCCGATGCACGCTCTAAAACAACGCATTGAACCGGGTTCACCGATTATTGTCTTGGGTGGCCCCTCGATGTTAATCGGCTTGGGTGGTGGCGCAGCATCGTCACAAACCTCTAGCGAGGGCTCAGAAGATTTAGATTTTGCCTCGGTGCAGCGTGAAAATCCAGAAATGCAACGCCGTTGCCAAGAGGTGATCGAAGCCTGTAACGCAATGGGCGACAACACCCCGGTTATTTCTATCCACGACGTGGGTGCGGGTGGTTTATCTAATGCCGTGCCTGAAATTATTCACGATTGTGACTTGGGCGGACGGTTTGAATTACGTGATATTTTATGCGCAGATAGCAGTTTATCGCCGATGCAGATTTGGTGTAATGAATCACAAGAACGCTATGTGATTGCGCTAAAAGCCGATCGTTTAGAAGAATTTAAGGCGATGTGCGCACGCGAGCGCTGCTTATTTGCCCATATTGGTGAAGCCACGGCAGATGAGCAATTGGTACTGAATGATCGTTTGTTTGATAATCAGCCGATTGATTTACCGATGTCCTTATTATTCGGTAAACCACCGAAAATGGAGCGTAGCGTTAGCCACGTGGCAAGCAATGTGCCGACGTTTGATGCGCAAGCCTTCGACCTAAAACAAGCCGCTTACCAAGTGCTGCGTTTCCCCGCGGTGGCCGATAAATCCTTTTTGATTCATATCGGTGATCGTTCGGTAACCGGCTTAGTAGCAAGAGATCAAATGGTTGGCCCGTGGCAAATTCCAGTAGCCGATGTGGCGGTGACTAACAGTGGTTTTAACCACTACACCGGCGAAGCGATGTCATTGGGTGAGCGCACGCCGTTGGCGTTGATTGATGGGCCAGCATCCGGTCGAATGGCGATAGGTGAAGCCTTAACCAACTTAGCAGCGGCAAATATCAAAGGTCTCGATGAAGTTTGTTTATCCGCTAACTGGATGGCCGCTTGTGGCGAGCCCGGTGAAGACGCGAGCTTGTTTGATACCGTGCAAACCGTGGGTATGGAACTGTGTCCAAGTTTAGGCTTGGCGATTCCAGTAGGCAAAGACTCTATGTCAATGAGAATGTCGTGGAAGGAGCAGGGTGAAGAAAAAACCGTTAGCTCTCCGTTGTCGTTGATCATTACCGCCTTTTCTCCAGTTAAAGACGTACGTAAAACGCTTACGCCGCAGTTAAAACTAGAGCAAGAATCTAGTCTGGTATTGATTGACTTAGGTGCGGGTAAAAACCGCATGGGTGGGTCGGTATTAGCACAAACACAGCAAATGCTGGGTGAACAGGCACCGGATTTAGATAATGCGGAAACATTCAAAGCCTTCTTCAATGGCATTCAGCAATTAAATGAAGACGGAAAATTATTGGCCTACCATGACCGCTCCGATGGTGGTTTATGGGCAACCGTAACAGAAATGGCCTTTGCCGGCCGTTGCGGTATTGAGTTAGAGCTAAAAACCGATGTACTCGGTAGTTTATTTAACGAAGAGCTGGGCGCGGTTATTCAAGTCCGTAAGACGGATGAAGCGGCCGTTGTTGCAACTCTATCAGCAGGGGCCTTAGCTCAATGCGTGTCTGTTATTGGTTCAGTTAATCAATCGCAACGTATCGTCGTTAAACACGAGGGTAGCGTGTTGCTAGATGAGTCGCGTGCAGACTTACAACAAGCGTGGTCTGAAACCAGTTATAAAATTCAATCGTTACGGGATAACCCAAATTGCGCGCAACAAGAGTTTGATCGAATTAACAACAATGACGATAACGGTTTGTTTTCAGCGTTAAGTTTTGATCCGCAAAATAATATTGTTAAAGATTTAATTGAATCGAAAAGTCGTCCAAAAGTTTGTATATTACGCGAACAGGGCGTTAACGGGCACGTTGAAATGGCGGCAGCCTTTGATAAGGCAGGCTTTGAGTCCGTCGATATTCATATGAGTGAACTTATTTCAGGGCAAAAAGACCTCTCTGAATTTGTCGGTCTGGCGGCGTGCGGAGGCTTCTCATACGGTGATGTTTTAGGTGCTGGTGAAGGTTGGGCGAAATCCATCTTATTTAACGAGCAAGCGCGTACGACATTTAGCGACTTCTTTAATCGCCCAGATACGTTTGGATTAGGCGTGTGTAATGGCTGCCAAATGTTATCCAATTTGCGTGAACTTATTCCGGGCGCACAAGCTTGGCCGCATTTTGTAAGAAATGAATCCGAGCAATTTGAAGCACGAGTTGCAATGGTTGAAATTCAGCAATCTCCCTCTATTTTATTGTCTGGCATGGAAGGTTCACAAATGCCGGTTGCGATAGCACACGGCGAGGGTCGCGCGGAGTTCAAAAATGAAGGCGTAAAGGGCCATATCGCTCTGAGATACATCGATCACGAAGGTGAAGTAACGGAGCAGTTCCCGTTTAATCCGAATGGATCGGCGCAAGGCGTTACCGGCTTAACCACGGATGATGGTCGCTTTACTATTATGATGCCGCACCCGGAACGTTGCTTCAGAGCCGTACAAAATAGCTGGTCACCAGATGATTGGTCAGAAGACGGTGCGTGGATGAGAATGTTTAGGAATGCCCGTCAGTGGGTGGGTTAGTAAGCACTCGTTAGCGGATAAATTTTGCATTAAATAGAATAATGCGCAGAGGTGTTGGTTGGGGCTGAGGTTATGAAGCCCCGCATGCGATGTTTCGTTGACAGAGCGTGGCTTAGAGATCACGTAGGCGACGTTGATACTCTTCTTCGCTTATTTCGCCTTCCGCTAATCGTTTTTTGAGCGACTCGATAATGATAGATGGTGGTGCGGGGCTTTTTTTGCCCCTTTTATTCGCCCACTTAACGGCGAGCACAATGCCTCCAATAGCACTAGCCCAAAAGGCAAACATTGCCCATAACCCAAAGTCGTTAGAATCCATATTTTCTACGTTTCGTCATCGATGATGTAATGCTCACTTGCTAGGGTAAGCCTGATTGTATTTAAAAGTGTGCTTAATCAGCAATGGTGATTTTATTTTTGCCAGCAGATTTTGACTGGTACATGGCCTTATCTGCTCTTTTAATCAAACTGTCTTTACCTTCTTTAGAGCCATAAGTGGCAAGGCCAGCGCTAGTCGTTACATTAATAACGGCGTTGTCATCAGTTTTGAAGTCAACTTGTTCAAATTGAACTCGAATTTTTTCAACTACGGTGGCGGCGTGATTGGCGATAACAAAGGGGAATAAGATAATAAATTCTTCACCGCCGTAGCGAAAGGCTATATCAACCTGGCGGATATTTGTTTTTATAATTTTCGCAAACTCGGTGAGGATGAGGTTTCCAAATTGATGACCGTACGCGTCATTAATAGCTTTAAAGTTATCTAAATCTAACATACAAATAGATAAAGTCTGACTGTAACGGTTACAACGGTCAATTTCTTCTTCTATTTTTACAAAGAAATGCCGAGGGTTAAATAATTGAGTTAAATCATCTAAGGTACTGAGTTCACGATATTTCTGTTGGCTAATAATTAATTCTAGTTCAGCGTGTTTTCGGTCGCTAATAATGGTTAACGTTTCAACGGCACCTATAATGTTTTTGTCAGTATCCAGTATGGGTGCTGCGGTGAACGAAAGCCATTCACCGCTACCCATTGCAGGGAAAAAATCTTCAGCTTCGTATGCGTTTTCTAGAACGTTAGACTTGTGAAATTTATTTGTATAAAAGCGTTCAACGGACTCATCTTTAGCGCCCTCGACGATAAGGTCGGACATGGTGGGGCGAGGGTTAGGGTAGAATGGTTTCCATTGGTTTGTGGTGCCAATCATATCTTTAGCAAGTAGGCCTGACGCCTTCTCGATGGCTCTATTCCAATGCGTTATTTTATGTTCAACATTAATCGCAAAGGTTGGAATAGCAATGCTGTCTAAAACACTTGATGCTGCAAAAGTGTCATGTTTTTTTGATGACGTTACTTTTTTATTATGTTGGTTCATGGTTCATGAAAGTAAGTGTTTGCGACTTGATTATGCGCGTTCGGGCGAAGGATTCAAGTACAAATACAATTACTTACATCATTGCATGGCATTTTTTATATTTTTTTCCGCTACGACACCAACACGGGGCATTTCTCTTGAACGTAAGGTTAATGGCTTGGATGTCAGGCTTACCATCTAGATAAAACCAAGTGCCATTTTCATTGGCAAATTGTGATGTTTCTCGCAGTTCATAAAACTGGTTGTTTTCATTAAAGAAAGCGGAGAATTCAACCATGCCGTCTGTATCTTCTTGTGACCCACCGGCTGTTCGATGAATGATCAGTTGAATCCAAGTGGTGCCGCTTTGATCTTTTCTTAGCTCTGATATGTCGGCATTGTGTCGTTTAGACACGTGTTCCGTATCAACGATGTATTGAAATTTAGCAAGATAAAAAGCACTAAAGCGTGAACGCATTAACTGTTCAGCTGTTTTAGGGCTAAGCCCTTTGCTAATGAATAAGCCGCAGCAATCATCGTACGGTCTTAAGGAACCACAAGGGCAATTGACCTTATTCATATTGGATATCAATGATGACGTAGCTGATCTTGCCAGCAGGCGTGGTGACGGTTACTTCGTCATCCAAGCGCTTTTTGAATAATGCCTTGGCAACGGGTGAGTCCATGCTAATGTAATTCGCTTGCTGGTCGACTTCATCTGGGCCGACGATGCGGTAAGTCGTTTCATTACCTTCTTCATCCTCTAATGTCGTGATGGCGGAAAAGAAAATTTGATCTAAATTAGTTGGCTTTTCCGAAACCACTGTTAAATTCGGTAAGCGCTTTTGCAAGTATCGAATACGTCGGTCAATTTCGCGAAGCTCCTTTTTGCGGTAAATGAACTCGGCATTTTCAGAGCGATCGCCTTCTGCGGCGGCGGCAGATAAGGCTGTAACTACCGGACGGCGTTTGAGCCATAAGCTCTTTTCTTCGGCTTGTAATTGTTCGAAACCTTTTTTTGTAATGTAAGGTGATTTTGGCGGTGCAGGTGGGCGGTAACGACTCATAAGATAATGATAATATATGTTAAATTTTTGTTACATCAAATTATAAAACACAAACATGCTAAATATACCCGTTAGAGAAGGGGAACGTCCGGAAACGACTAACACCAATCCTCATGAGCAGTTGACGCAAAACCCTGATATTGAAATGCATCAACAATTTAAAGAACAGTTGTTTAAGCTAGATCACGTATCTCGCAGGCCCAGTATTATTTCAGTGCCCGGTGCCGAGGCGCTCTGGTTGAATGAAGGTCAAGCGTGCAATTGCGCAGACAGTTTTATGATTGGCCGCGAGTTTGCACACGTTCATCCTGCCTATGACGGCAGCTTGCATATGGTTTTGTCAGCAGTGGATTTCCATCAGGTGATCGATAAACAATGGGGTGAGAAGCACCCATTGGCTGGAATGGGGCCAATTCCTGAAACGGTTGTGTTGGTGTACGGACCAAGAAATAGTGAAGAAATTGCAACGGTGTTAAGCATCGTTGAAGCGTCATTTAATAATGCAATTAAAAAAAACGAGAGGGGTGTATGAAACAAGAAGTATTAGAAATGGGCGACATTATTGAGCAAAGCCCACTCGGAACTTTTCAAAAAGTAGTCATGTTTTTTTGTGCCTTGGTTATTGTGTTTGATGGTTTTGACGTATTAGCGATTGCTTTTGCAGCGCCTGCCATCAGCGAGGCTTTGCAGATAGAAAAAAGTGAATTGGGCTTCGTTTTTTCTGCTGGTTTAGCCGGGATGATGATAGGTGCATTAATACTGGGGCCAATAGGTGATAAATATGGCCGGCGTAATGCTGTTATTGGTAGCGTATTCATATTTGGTTTATGTACGCTATTAACGGGCTTTGTTAAAACCTATGATGAATTACTGGTTTTAAGATTCGTTACGGGCTTGGGTCTAGGTGGTGCAATGCCAAATGTGACCGCGCTAATAACTGAATATGTATCAACTAAACACCGAAATTTGGCGGTAGCGGTTATTTTTTTAGGTATGCCAATTGGTGGTATCACCGGTGGCTTGTTAGCGGGCCAACTTATTCCAATGTTTGGTTGGTCATCCTTGTTTTATGTCGGCGGTTTAATGCCAGTAATATTAGCCTTTGTGTTACTGATATGGCTGCCTGAATCGCCGCGCTTTTTAGTTGAACACGCCAGTGATAATGATGATTTGTTGCGGAAAATAGCCCGTAAAATTGATTCTAATGAGGTGGTGTCTGATACATCAGTCTTTGCTCACCATATTGAGGAAGAAAAGCACTTTAGCGTTAAGGCCTTGTTTTTGGAGGGAAGGGCAAGAGATACCTTGCTGTTATGGAGTGTGTTTTTCTTTAATTTGATGGTTGCGTACTTTTTATACAGTTGGATTCCAACTTTGTTGGTTCAGGCTGGCTATGATTTAAGTCAAGCGACTATAACGGTGGTGGTGCTAAATATAGGCGGGGCGGTTGCACCGTTTGTATTTTCTAGGTTAGTCCGTGTTATAGGGACTAAAGCGTTACTATCAAGCTGCTTTGTCTTGGGTGGAGTCAGCATGATAGCGGTTGGTCAATTAGGCTCTTCAATAAACTTGGTGATGCTATTGAGTTTTTTTGCTGGGTTTTTTATCGTTGGAGGGCAGGTCAGTTTAAATGCATTATCCAGTTATATGTATCCCACGCATATTCGTTCAACGGGTGTGGGTTGGGCTCTTGGTGTTGGGCGTGCGGGCTCGATCATAGGCCCATTGGTTGCTGGCGCACTCGTTACCGCTTCGTTTGGGCTGAATATTAATTTCATTGTTTTTGGTGGCCTGTGCTTCATCACTGCAGCGGCATCATTTCTAATTCGTAATCATGAGAAGAAATCAATTTAGTACCTGGAAATATAACCAGCGCTTCCATAGCGCATTAAAGTTAGCAATAAGGGCTAATTGTATGCATAACGGAGAAAGTGGAGCTGCAGCTCCGTTTTATTCTGTGTGAAAGGATTTGCGGTAGGATAGGGTCTACAGAATAGCCCCATGACGTATTAGGAAAACAAATGCTCATAAAAAAACCGGCCTTATTCAGTGAAAATGATATAACGCCCAAGGAAGATTTTTATAGTAGCCGCTCGCTCATATCTAAATCACGCCGACAGTTTTTGGCGCAGAGCTCAAGCATTATGTTAGCGAGTGGTTTGGCACCAAGCACCTTATGGGCAGGCAATAAAATAGAGAACTATAAGAAAAGTATTTTCTCGCTTAATGAAAAACCCACCCCCTACGAATATGTAACAACCTACAATAATTTTTACGAATTTGGCACGGCAAAAGGTGACCCTGCTGTTAATGCGCATTTGCTGAAAACTAAGCCTTGGAGTGTGACTATCGAAGGTGAAGTAGGTAAACCGGGCATCTATAACCTAGAAGATATTTTGAAACGCCAGCAGTTAGAAGAACGCATCTATCGTTTACGCTGCGTGGAGGCGTGGTCAATGGTTGTGCCGTGGATAGGGTTTTCTTTGTCTGAACTGATTAGACAAATGGAGCCAACATCGAAAGCAAAATACGTTGAATTTACTACCCTGTATGACCCTGAACAGATGCCAGGGCAAAAGCGCCGTACCTTAAAATGGCCCTATGTTGAAGGGTTGCGAATGGACGAAGCAATGAACCCACTCACATTGATGGCAACGGGGCTGTATGGAGAAGAAATGCCGAATCAAAACGGTGCACCGTTGAGACTGATTGTGCCTTGGAAGTACGGCTTTAAAAGTATCAAATCCATCGTAAAAATCAGGTTAACCGAACACATGCCAAAAACATCATGGAATGAGGCGGCTAAAAACGAATACGGTTTTTTTGCGAATGTGAACCCGCAGGTGCCTCACCCAAGGTGGAGCCAACGTCGCGAACGTATCATTGGTGCGTCATTGTTTACGCCCAAAAGGGAGACAGAAATATTTAATGGCTATGGTGAACAGGTGGCGAGTTTATACAAAGGCATGAACTTAAAAAAATTCTTCTAAAAGGCTATCAAGTCAGTGGCAAGAAAAAGGCTTTCTAAGACTCAATTAGCTGGTTTAAAAACGGTCGTTTTTAGTGTGTGTTTACTGCCGTCTTGTCTTATCACGTGGGATACGGTGAACAACTTACTTGGCGCAGACCCCATTCAAACACTACACTTTAGAACGGGTGATTGGACCCTACGTTTTCTGCTCATCACATTGGCTATGACGCCGTTACAACGCTTGTTGCATTCACCGGTGCCGATACGTTTCCGCCGCATGTTCGGCTTATTTAGTTTCTTTTATGCCAGTTTGCACATGCTGGTTTGGTTGGTGCTGGATCAGTCGCTTAATCTTGCTAATATGATCGAAGATGTGCCTGAAAGCCCCTATATTATTTTAGGCATACTTGCGTACTTATTACTGATACCGCTAGCAGTAACCTCGACGGCCGGCATGATGCGCAGGTTGGGGAAGTCATGGTTCTCGCTGCATAAAGTTATCTATTTGGTGGGCATTCTGGGGGTTGTCCATTTCTTCTGGTTAACAAAACTAGATTACGTCGAGCCGTTAATTTACGCCGTCTTACTATCAATTTTGTTAGCCTTTAGGTGGCCAATGTTTAAGAAAATGTTTCAAGCCTTTTCGGAAAAGGCCTAATGATGTCAGATAGTTTCACGCCTGCTAAATGGTTATCGAACGGACATGTTCAAACGATGTGGCCCTTTATTTTTAGAAAGGTACCCAATTTAATTCGTCAAAGAGAGCGCTGTGTAACGCCCGATGACGACTTTTTTGATGTGGATTGGTACGGAGATGGCGAAAAAGGAATCGTTATCTTAATGCACGGTCTAACGGGGTGTTCTAGCTCTCATTATATTTTAGGCATGCAAGATATATTAACGCAGGAGGGCTATACAACGGCAGCCATTAATTTCCGTGCATGTAGTGGTGAACCCAACCTAAAAGCGGCAAGTTATCATGCTGGCTTTACGCAAGACATTAATCAACTGTATCAAAATATTCGAAATAAAAATCCACAAACGGCCATCTACACCGTGGGTTTCTCATTGGGAGGTAATATCATGCTTAAGTGGTTAGCCGAAAAAGCCAGCGAGTTAGACATAAGCGGGGCGGTCGCCATTTCCGTGCCGTTCAAGTTAGCCAATTGCGCGGATAGAGTTGATCAGGGCTTATCTAGAATCTATCGTTATCATCTAATTAGCGAGATGAAAAAGAAGTTATTAAATAAATTAAATTTCTTTAAAGCAAATAACTTGTTAAATGAGGCAAAGAAGTTGGAAGCTTTGGGTGATATTTCTTGGATAAAGTCATTCTGGGAGTTTGATGACCATGTTGTCGCTCGTCTACATGCTTTTGATGATGTGCATGACTATTACAAAAAGAACAGTTCAATTGGCTTTTTAAAAGACATCCAAACCAACACCTTATTGGTTCAAGCAAAGGACGACCCATTTCTAACACCGACTGTTATACCAGAGCTAGAATTGCTGTCGCCGACCACGCAATTAGAGGTAGTGGATAACGGTGGGCATGTGGGTTTTATGTGGGTTTTATAAGTCGATTAGAAAACGACGAGTTGGGCTTTTGGTTAGAGCAAAGAGTCCCTAATTTTTTGGATAGTTTGAAGAAACGATAAGGTTAGCGTGGAGCCAATGGGCGGATTCGAACCGCCGACCTACTCATTACGAATGAGGTGCTCTACCAACTGAGCTACATCGGCCAAAAGGACGTGAAAGTATAGGGAAATATTAAAGGAACGACAAGTTGTTTACTTATTGCGGACTTTAATGATTACATCAACGGATTGAAAGTCAGTTCCGGCTGGAAGTTTGGGCAGATTTTCGATGATGATGTCAGTATTTTTTATATCCGTTAATGTACTGGTGGCGGTATTATAAAAATGGTGGTGATGCTTGGTGTTGGTGTCGTAAAAAACTTTGTTGGGGTCGATAATGACTTCACGTAGCAAACCTTTATCGGCGAATAAGCCGAGAGTGTTGTACACAGTGGCTTTTGAGACGGGCTGATCCCCCTGATTGAGATTGGATAATATTTGATCCGCACTGACGTGTTGTTGCTTTTGGAATAAAAAATTTGCAATCTCAACACGCTGCTGAGTAGGCGTAATGCCATGTTCTCTCAGTAAATATTTAACAGACTGTATATTTGTTTTATTGACCATTGT
>MAAC01000812.1_pt1 | contig 12524 bp, 13 predicted proteins | sample 1115981 | NCBI WGS metagenome assembly MAAC01 (sample SAMN04961126, study PRJNA320927) | seawater metagenome | isolation source: sample BD02T64 sea water enriched with oil for 64 days | place: USA:Gulf of Mexico | collected 2013-07-27 | reverse complement strand
AATGAAAGTTTTATTGAACATAATTTTATTAAAGATGGGATTGAAAAATTAAAAACGAAACCTCAGAAAAACACTGCTTTTACTCAAGATCAAGTTAAAGACATTTTTGCCTTATTAAAAGAAAATGATATATGGTTATATTATTTTTGCGCTCATGTTTACTATGCATTATTTAGGCCAATTGAAATAGTTCGAATAAATATTCCTGATATAAACATTAAAGAAAAACTAATTAGATCAGACACAAAAACTGGAGTTTATTACAAACAAATACCGACTATATTAATAGATGAGTTTTACTCAAATCTAGATTTAGATAAATATCCTATTGATTTTAGTTTATTCACTAAAGATAATGCTCCTGGAGTTTGGGAGACTCCTATCGATAAAAAAACTGGAAAAACCAACCTTACAAAAGAATCTAACAGAAGAGGCTACTGGGGTAAACGCTTCAGCAAGGTTGTGAAAAAAGAATTTGGTTTTTCAGATAATTATTCAATTTACTCGCTACGTCACTCAGCAATCGGAAAAATGTTTTTAGTCAAACTAAAAGAATATCAAGATTCTAAAATTCCAAACTTTGAAGAACGAGCTCTTGATTTTATCAGGTCCATAACAAATCACAGCGACAACAAAACAGTAAAAAATTATTTACGAGAAATTGGTTATTACAAAATCGATGATTGGTCCGATCTTTTAAAGTAAATACTAATAAAAAACCTCTATCTTTTGATAGCCTACACCAGTATTAAAAGAGTCACAAACCCAATTTTTAATACTATTTGAATTAACGTCTTTTAGTAATTTTTCAAGAAACTCTCTTGAGATTTTCTTTTGGGACAAAAAGAATAATGTCAATTGATTAACGTTTGATTTTTCTTCGGTAACATGAACAATTTCTTCAGATTCACTTATGACCACCATGAGATGTATTAAGTCTTCTTTATACTTTTGCAGGTGCTCTTCCGATAAAAACCCTGTGTTTTTAGCTTTTAGTAATCGTTCTTGAATACTGGGGGTACTTGTTTTCATTATTCTATAGCGTTATTAGTTATTTTTACTCTTCTTTTTTTAAACTCAGTTTTACTATCTTCCTTAACCAATTCATCTACCTCATAAATAAATGAGAATAATGAACGAATAATTGTTTTCAATTTTTCTTTCTTTACTAGCATTTTCATAAAAAGAAACACAATAACAGCACTTATCATTGCAGTAATAATCTGCGCTATTATATATACAGGATTGTAAAAATCCAAAGCAGTTTTAAAAAATAAATAATATAATTGGAATAATGTTACTGATAAAGCGAGGGTTGATACCAAAATTGCGTATTTAGGAAGATCGTACTTTATAGTAAGAAATAAAAGGAGTAACGATATAAAAAGAGTTTTGGTTTCGGTTCCAAATTGATCCAACCAGAATTTAAAATTTGAACGACCTTTGTAGGCTTGTTTTTTATCTAAAACTCTTTTCTTTTTTGTATAGGCTCTTAACTTAGTTTTAGAGTCTTTAATATTATTAGTAATCGCAATTAAAGCAGCTCTTTCTTCAATAGAAATATCCTGCATCAATCGCCCTGCAATAATAGCCTTCTGAACAGAATCTCTTTGCTTTATTATTGGTTTATAAGTTTTTTTGTGAGATAATTGATCTGGAGAATACCTGTCCCAATTAACATTAAAAAGAGACATAGTAACCATTAAAAAGGCTACTATGCCAAATAAAATTCCTTTACTCTTCGCTCCCAGTTTCTTCTGGATCGGGATCGATTGTCCCGTCGTCGTCTGGGTCTGTTCCTGGTGTAAGTTGTTGTTCTTCAATTTGATTTTCTTCTATTTCATCGGCTAAATTTGTACATCCAATAAAAGAAGTAGTTGAGAAAATAAAAACGATAATAAATAATAATTTCTTCATTTTAAATAGGTTTTTGTAATTAACAATTCTATTTAAAAATACACATCTATTATCGTGATAATAGATTGTTTTGCAATTAGTTATTAACTCTTTTTTAACAATTTACTTGATTTTTGTACTAAAATAAGCGATTAAATGTACATTATTTATTTTACTCATGGGGTTCAAGCTTTTAAAACAGGTATTTATACCTAAAAGAATTGATACATCCACAGCAAATATAAGTAACTTTTATTCGACCACCAAATATAATTACAAATATAAGTAACTTTTACTTATGTATTTTTTTAACTAACTTTAACATTTTGAAATTATTTACTTGTAATTCCATTGATAAACGAACAAATGCAATTCAATAAACAAAACAAATACAAGAAAAAAAACCAACTTGCAAAGCGCAAAACAACCTAAAATTTAATCAAGTCATAACTCACACCAATGCCAACAAAGAAGTTTGTTTTTAAGCCTGAAGAAAGGCCATATCCACCAATTACACCAATTCCAAAACGTTTGTTTCTTTCAACGAAATCATAAGAGTCAGCCTGTACTGTTTTAATGAAGGGATTTGAGTTAGTGACTTCAAAACGATATTCCGTTTTCCAAAAACCAACTTTCTTTTTTCCTGAAATAATGGTTTGAGTATTTGGAATTAAAATTCTATCAAAAGTTAAACCTGATTGATTTACGTTTCCAAATATTGAGTAAAACTCATCTACTTTTTGAAAGGATCTATTAAATGTAAACGGAATAGTATCTTTAAATAGTATCGGAATTTCTTTGATCTCAATAACGGTTTTAACCTTGGTTGCTGAAGCGACTTTTTTCCACTTCTTTAAAGCAACTTTTAATTGACTATTCTCAGATTCTTTTAAATTGATAATTCTCTCAAGCTGTTTTTTAGATCCTTTAAAAGATAACTTCTCAGCAACTTCTTGACCAAGCTCATTTTGAAAATATTGAATTGTATCATTTATAGTTTTGTCATTTTGCTTTTGGTTGGCCAGATCAAAATGATCTTCAGAACAACTATCAAAATACAATACACTAACAATAATTAATGCTGCTATGTAAAAAAAATCTCGTTTCATCTTATATAGGTTTTAAAGGAACTGTTTTTCCGGCTAGATCATGAGTGCAATCATTAAGGAATCTGATTTGGCCATCGGTAACAAATGAATGACACACGGTGTCTTTTGCCCCTTTGATTCTTCCATCATTCCCCAGAACAAAATCTCCGTTTTTATCTTTCTCCGGATTCTTTGGAATATTCACACTTCTTACAAGAACAGAAGGAGTGAAAGTTGGTTTCACTAAATCATTATTAAAACCCCAAGGTTTTCTTGATTTACTTTCAACTAAAGGTGCATGGCCAGAACCACAACCGGGACAAATGAAAAGAGCTTTCTTTTCTCCTTCCTTATCTTTAACTATTGCGACAACTTCATTACTCATTAGAATTCTTTTAAAAGTGCGTAATCAACATGCTTGTTTCTTCTCCAAGTGGCTTTCTGCATTTTATTATAGTGTTTCATTTGATTCCAAACTTGACACGCAAAAGACCACCCATTAATAAGCTCTTTAGTTATTTCGCTGTTTTTTTTATAACTCACTCCATGCATGTTTGAATAAATAATTTCTCTATACAATTCCCCTAACTGATCTGCTTTTAAATCTTTGTTAGAATCTCTGTAAAACTCTACTGGATTCACTTGCCTTAATGCTTTCATTTTTCCTTTATGATACCCTGGGAAAAATAGATTAGGACAAAACTGATCTGTTCTCAAAACTGCTGCACCTTCTAGTCCATAATCATCAAAAAACTGTAATGCCGTTTTTCCTGCATTTGTGGTACCAGAACTCACCATCTTAAAATCTGGACCATCATACACATAGAATTTATCATCAAAAACATTCGCCTGATCTTCTTCAGACTGAACACCAATAATCATATACTTACCTCTGTTTGGAATTATTCCACCAATAGATTCTACTCTTTCTAAGAGTTGAGAATCACTATATGAACCTACGTTTGTCATTATCTTTTAATTTCTTTTTTTGAATCAGGAACTATATCCTCAGAATCTTTTACTGTTATATTATTAATGTTACTGCTCGTTCCAAAAAACTTAGATATTCTTGAAAAAAGTATTTTCTCAAGTAAAACAGCCAGCCTTTCAAAAAACGTGTACAAAGGAGGCTTTTTGCCAGTTTTTCTTTCTATGTTCTCACCAATTGAATGAAACTCAAACAGCATCGCTAGAAATGTTATAAAAACAGTAATAAACAATACAAATTTTGATGCTGATTCTAATTTTGCAACTAAAAGAAATAAGGTTAAAGCTAAAAGTGAAGTATCAACTAAAGCAACGGCTCCAAACTTTCCTAAAGAACTATAGAGCTTATTAGATTTAACCCACCCCGGTTTTCCTTTATTCTCATGCTTTGAAGCTATTAATCCCCAAGCAAAATCAGTGATCCAGAACAATAAGTAAAACCCAAAACACAAACAAACCGCAGCAACGGCCAGAACTAAATCGTACTCTGGTACTCCTTTAAATAAAGTGTTCCATATTTTCAAATATCCAAATGTTAACGGAATAGAAACCCCCATTAAAGCACCGCTTTTAAAAGCTCCAGCTTTTAAAATAAATTTCATTTTCAGTATGTAAAAAAAAAGTGACAAATGCATGGTTTTAAATTATTAAAGGGGATTATTATATTTACTTTTTAGAAGGTGTTTCTAGTTCTAATGCTTTAAGTTCCTCTTCTTCAGTTAAAACTTTAAACACAAATCCGTTTAAATTCAACTGCATTCCTAAAGTGTTAGTTAACTCAGAAAACATCGACCCAATTTTTTCAGGTTTTTCAACATAATGCGGTTTTACTTCTTCTGATTTTTTATGAATTTCTTTGACTTTCTTCTTGAAGTTAATTTGATTGTCTTTATCAAAAACATAATCACCTTTTTCAGTATACTCAATAACGTTTTTGTCATTTTTTACGCAAAGATCTAATGCCGATTTTTCAATCTCTTCATCAATATTCTCTTCTAACTCTAGAGTTTGTTTTCTCACCTTTATTAAGGCGTATTTTAATCTTACATCTTCAGGTGTTCTTTCTTTAATGGTGTCATACCCTTTTAAAAAAATGTTTGAAGCTGAATTAAATTCTTTGATTTCTAAGTTTGTTTTTTTTAACATTTTAAATATTTATTTTAATTAATTTTTTAGTTTTTTCTTTAAAGCGTAATTGATTTTATATTTGACCAAGCAGAATAATTTAGTGCTGCATCTTTTGCTCTTACCCTGTACTCATTTACGCCCGTTGATGCTGTTGTATCATCGTATGAAACTACATTGCCTGTATTGGTTAAAATCTCCCAATTACCACTATCTAAACGTCTGTTTATTTCGTAACCAGTAACGCCAACATTATCAGTTGATGCACTCCAATTTATATTTACTTCAGTTGACTGATCTAATACTGAAATCAATATTGGTGTACTTGGGGCTGTTGTGTCCACTCCTGTAGTGGTAAAGCTAATTTGAGTACCTGCGGTTTCATTTCCATCATTATCATATAGATAAATACGGCAATAAAAAAACGTCAATTGAGGTAAAGCATCCATCACCAAAGAACCTGTTCCGCTAGTGCTAACAACTGTATATTCTTTTATGTTCTGAGTATCGTTCCAAGCACAAATAAATTTATACGAAGCGATCCCTTCAGCATCACTCCAATCACTCCAATTTGCGGTTGCAACGGTGTTTCCAATTGTATCAATTGTAAATGTGCCTTGTACTGTTGGCGTGTCTTTTTCCCAAACTATAGCGCCTGCAATCATTATTTTATCAAGTTCCTTTCCGTTGCATTTTCCTGCTGTTAATGATATGTTGTTGTTAATTACATCCATTATGCAGCAAATATTAAATGAGTGTAACTAGCATCGTTCTTTTGAACACTTGATAAAGCATCATACTCTGTTTGTGTTCCCTTCCAGAAGTGAATACCATCAACTGTATCGGCATCCCCACCATCTGCATCTGTAATAAAGCCTTGAGAGCCTACCCAAGATTGAGTAGCATAACTAGCTAAAGATTGATGTGCGGTTAAATATCCTGCACCATTAGTTAATTGATTATTATTTGTAATAGAGTTTGAAATATTTACACCTCCATTTGAAGAATACGCAATAGAAATTCCTGCGCCTTGCATAATATCAATTTGATCTAAACTACCTATTTGCTTACGCTGAACACTGTTAGTTTTAAGATTGAAATATTGGTAGTTGTCAAAGTTTAAAGAAGGCTTATTTACTAATGAGTTATAATTTAATCCTAGTGTATCTATTTGAGTTTTACCAAAGTTTGAGCTATCATATTTCGCATTAAATTGAGTTAGTGTTTTACCGTTCCAGTTTCCTATAAAATCTGATGCTGTTACACTATTTGCAAAAACAGCTTTTGCTGTAGCTCCATTTATATTAAAGGCAGACCCAAAGTCATAATTTACTTGAAAATCTACATCAGCACTTATTGAATTGAATATAGTGATTCCTCCTGCTATACTGTTAATTCCAAGCCCTCCTGAAGATGCATAAAAAGAAGCCACAAGTGAACTACCTCTAGTGAACTCCATAAAGTTTCCCGTCTGGGCTCTTTTAATAGTTAGAAGCTTATCAGTTGTTGTAGAGCCTATTGTAACATCTCCATTGAATGCAGAATTACCTGCTACACCTAAATTACCTGTTGATTTTGTAAGTGTAAGTAAATCTCCAGAACCATCATTAAGTGCAAATATTCCAGTAGTTGCTTTATTTAGAATTCGCCATCTAACTACAGCATTCTGATTTAAGTTTATTTGAGTTTCTACCCCAGTAGCACTATCAACTCCTACAATATTACCAAAAGCACCTGTACCAGTAACACCTAAATCACCTGTAATGTCTACACCTGATGAAGTAGTTGTAATTTTTGATATTCCAGCATATTTTAAAAAGACTGCATTTATATTTGATGAAATATTCTGATTACCACCAACTACTAACTCAAAATTATTGTTATTGCTAAATCCAAAATAAGTATCAGAGTCCCCTATGTGTGAAATACGATTTGGAATAAATAAAGTATCTCCAATAGTAACTGTTCCTTCTTTTAAATCATGGTTACCTCCTGCGCTGATTTCATACCTATATACCGCATCAGTATTATTATAAATACCAAAAGTTCCGTTCTTGTTAACAATAGACCAATCGTCTTCACCCCCATCTGTACTATATAGATTAAATCTAGGAAATCCGTTACTGATTGTTACATCACCTCCAAAAGTAGAATCTTCACCAGTAGAATTAAAAAATAATCCTTTTCCAGCTTTAGACCTGATATGAAAATCTGTAGCATCCCAATTAATAGTACCACCGTTTGCCCCTGTACCAAAAGTAGTCACATTACCGATTAGCATAGTACCTAATTTGAAATCAAAGTTACCTCCTGGAGCCATATAAAACCTATTAGCAGAGCCTTCATTTATTTCAAATCCAGAACCAATTGTTTGACCAACACCTAGTTGCCATCTTCTAGTTCCCTCAGAACTCATAAAGTCTATTGCACCTGATGCCGAAGTAGTACTTGCTGTAGTTTTTATTTGAATATGTGGTGATGCTCCTGTTACACTTAGATTATCTACAAAAGCACCTGCTCCTGATGGAGATATAAATGCTGAGTTATTACTATTTAAGTAGGTATTTCCCGCTGATTTTAAATAAAGATTATTACCATCACTATCTATTCCTGTAGTAGAGTTCTTAATATAAAGTTTATCTACCTGAGTTGTTCCCGTAAAAATAGCTGTTCCTGCACTACTTATAGTAAACCTAGATACACTACCTGTTTGGAAATCGTACCCTCCAGAACTTGTACCAGACGAATTAAATGTTACGTCATTTGTAGCTTGACTAACATCTACGTAAAGTCCTTGAAAATTAGCTCCGTCCGTATAAGATAAGAATGTAGCAATCGAACCGTCAGTTGATCTATATACATTCAACGGTCTAGTTCCTGTTTGACCACCAATGTTTACATTACCGTTAAGATTAGATGTACTTATTACATCTAAAGTAGAATCTAATTGCATTGCTACATAAGACCGAACCTTAGCAGATTCCCATCTCATTAAGTCAGTACCGTTAGTATTGTCCCTCATGTAGATATTAGCGCCAACCGTGTATATTTGGTAGTTAGTTGAACCTTGGTTAAACGCCAACACTTGACCGTTTAAATTTACATTTCCCCCAAAAGTTTGAATAAAGTTTCCAAATACATTTGCTTGATTTGTTAAAACAGCATTCTCTAAACCAATATTTGTTTGGGCTATTGTTTTTTGAGCAGTTGTTAAACTTTGAGCAGTTGTATAGCTTACTTTTTCGGCTATAGAAGTCGTTAATGTAGCATCTTCACTACTCATTAATGCCAAAACCTCAGTAATGGAGTTTGTAGTTGCATCTGGATTATCTAAAACCAACGCCAACACTTCATTTTTTGCTGTTACAATTGCATCATTAATTTGAGTTTGATTGTAAACACTTGAAGCTGTAGCGTAATACGCAGGCAATTGCCCACCTAAATTTAAAGAGTCTTGTGCTGTGGCATTAATTCCTAAACGAGCATCAAGATCTGTTTGTAGGTTAGTTACTTTTGAAATTGGTAACTGTGGTATAAGGTGGCTATAAATTAAAGTGTTTTCATCTAAGCCTGCAACCCCGTCAACTATGTTCAATTCCGAACGCTGAATATATGATCCAAAATTGTAAGTAGGAAACGCTATTTTTTCTGTTATAGATTTTGAAGTGTTGTAAGCACTTATGATAAGATTTTCAGTGTCACCCCCATTAAGTAGAAACTGTATAGGTAATTTTGCAGAAGATTTAATTAAGTTAATCTCCTCTCTATTTCGTCTTAGTTCTGCATAAACTTGTTCTAAACTGACACCCATAAGTATTTGGTTTAGACAAATATACTCAATTATTTAGAATCATTCTAAATAGTGAGAATAATATTTTAAATAATTTAATTTGATTAAATTTGTATTATGGGTTGGTTTATTATTTCATTGGGAATTATCTTGATAGGTGGAGGAAAATTACTTGGATCTACTTTTGGAAAAAAAACTGAAAAATATATTTTTGATCATTCTAATTTAGAAGAAGATAAACCTTCAAAAGTCATAATTAATAACTATACAACTGAGCAGCATGTTCATATTTCAGAAAAAACCGCTCAGAACTTTACTAAAAATGAATAAACCCACTTCCAGAATCTACTAATCCAGGAACATCTGAATTCGTAATTTCATCTAGACTTTCACCAATAGAATTATTATCATAACCTCCTTCCGATTTCAATAATTTCACTATTAACTCATAAAAATTAGTATCGTCTAATTTTTCTTTATCAGAAACATCTTCAGCTTGAAAAGACTGCTTATTTGCGAATAAATTATCACTCAATAGGGCTATTTGAACAAGCTTCGTTATTTCTTTTGATTGAGGTTTAAATATAATTGTATCTCCTTCATAAAGAGTTGCATCTATTTGGGTTACCTGAGTATCTCCTTTATGAATTTCAACATTTGTCGTTGTATTGTCTTTAATTTCTAAATAGGGCACTCTTATTGAATGTTTAATTCCAGTTTCATAAAAAACATCTCCATTATTGTCATTAAAATAATCAAATAGGATACAATTCCTATGAAGATCTTTAACGGAAATTTGCTCACTTAACAATTCAATTGTTTCTAAATCTGGATCCTCTGCTGTAATCTTAACTCTAATTTGCTTATCCTTATAAGCCGTCATGTTTGTATTAAATTCATATAGATTAAAAGGCAGTACATCATATATGCTTTTTACTTTTTTTATTGTTGGGCTTCCTACGTAATTATAATCTAACTCTACAACAAATGCAGATCTGTCTTTATTGTAAAAGGACCTTTTTATCTCTAAATTCCCAACGCCTTCTAAATCAATTATTTTCCCAACTCTAAACCAATCTAGTCTCCCACCGTTTACTTCATGATTTCCTATAGGTGTTCCAAGGTCAAAATCATAAATGTATCCAGAAGTAAAATAAAGTCCAGTTTTACCTTCTGAAATTCGATAAATAACACAATCTCTTGAATCTTTTTCTGATAGATAGTTTCTAACCTTAATTACTGAGATTTCATTTTCTGACTCACCACTAATCACAAAGGCTTTTAATGTATCATAGTTTGTTTTTATTTGAGTTGTTGGGTTGTCTTTAGTTTGAAATAATTGACAATCTTGATATGGCTTTAAATCCCTTGCTTCATGTGACAATGTATTTTCATCAGTCTTGTAAATATCTATTCCATCCCAATCTTCCTTATAAGCATATCTGATAGGGTTTGATTTAGAAATATAAAAGAATGGAATTTTCTTATTAGTGTCTACAACTGAGAAAGCTTTTGAAACGACATGATTAAACTGGTCTTTTACATATATAATAAAATTCCCTTCTCCTAAATCTGGAAAAACATTACTACTAACAAATGCCATATTGTCTATAGAATATTGAAGGACCAGATCTAAATGACCAGTGATCGAAACTGTGGTTGTACTGCTAGAATTAGAAACAATACTATTGACTGATATATCTGACTCCAAAATCTTTGCCGGTAACATCAATTTTTTAGAGTCGATGAGTCCAGAAATAGAATTCTGAACAGCAATCAATATAATTTGCCCTCTAAGATATGAAAACACCAAAGGGTTAGCAGTATTCCCAGTTATTGATATTGGAGCCGTCAAAGTATCGGCAACTACTGTAGTTGTCACTTCTACCTTTATAATATCTGAATTAGTTACATCTTGGACTAAATCTGTTTTTGTAATATCAAAAGGAGCTATAATTGCTCCGTTTGTTATTGTGAATTGAACATTAGAATTATCACTTAAGGGAGGATTTGAACTGTTAGCATCTTCAAAAGTTAAATTCTCAATTCTGGATTGTATTGTTATTGTATTCTCAATTCTTGAGACAATAAAATTATCCACAAAATCATATCGATCATCTATAATTTTAGCGTACTCGATAGCGTCGTAATTAGGCCTTGTGTATCCTATTGACTCCTGAGTAGGAATACTAAATAGATTAATTGGCTTTAAAATGCCAATCTCATTAATATCTAGAATATTTACCCATGAAACAAAGTATCCTTGAATTGAACCGTTGTCGTTAATTGAAAACGAAATAGACTCCCCTTCGATCATTAAAGGTATCTGAATAACTATTTTACTTATTGCCATAGTATTTATATTTTTGCTAATAAAACTTTAAATTCTCCTTTTCCGCTCTCTTTTACTTCGAACAACCAACCGTGTCTAAAAGTATTTGCAGCAACTCGAAATTCAACCATCCCAAGAAAATTATAAACTTCTTCTCCATTAATAATAGTTTTTTCTCTTAATTTTTTACTTAATTCAAAATCTACATGATGAGTAAATTTAGCCCAGTACATCGTTAACAGTGAACTTCCATAGTCACTAACTTTCACATCTCCATTTTCTTTTAAATACTTTCCGTTCTTCTTAGTTTGTAAATTTGAATTACAGTTTGCCGAGGCATATCGGATATAACTATTTTGATATTGATGTAAAGCTCCTGCAATCCAGAAAGGCCTTCTTTCCATCATTCTGGCTGGTGTAATAATTAAATTTGTAGCAGAATCAGGATCATATATTCCTGTTGGCGGTTCATCAAAATCATCTTGCCATTTTCTTTCTAATAAAACATCTGTATTTCCGTTTTTTGTTATAAACGCAAATAAATCATCATCATAGCGTGTGTCTTTTTCTGGGTGTGTAAGTTTAGATTGTCTTCTGGCAAATTCTGGGCCCGATGAATCTCCTCTAATTTTTGATAATTTTGATAGTTTTTTCTCTGTATCTAACTCATTAAAATATTCTATTTTACCATTATACTCTTTTATCCCAGTTGCTTCTTCATAGTCTGACCCACCTTTTTCATAGCCAAATTCATAAGACGAATACATGAATTCTTTTGCTTTTGTTATTTCAAGATCTTTAACCACATTAGGAAGTGTAATTGTGATACTTGGATTGTAAAAAAATTCTAAAGGCTCAAACCTTACTCTCTCTTCATTTCCTACTTTTTCGATCATGTAATCAAGCCCAAACATAGCATTTACACTTTTTGCTGAGTCTGTAAAAGAAGAGGCCAATTTTCTATCTAAAGAAGATTCAAATCTTCTTATCCACCATCCATTAGCTACAGCCAAAGAAGAAGCAATTCCATTCTCTTGATAACCAAGATCCTTTCTTCCAAGAGCCTCAGAATAAACCATTCCTTTTTTTCCAGTAATTATTTCTAAATGACGATCAAGAAATTCTAATCCTTGAACGACTTTAGTTTGGCTTCCTTCTACTTCACTTTCTTCTGAAAGATTAATTATTGTGTTAGACTTTTCAATATCCCAATTCCATCTCCCCCAACCGTAACTTGGAAAACCGTTACCCATTGTCGCATCGGTAAGTCACTCTAAAGAAACAGAATCATCTTTTTTTAAATCTA
>MAAC01000811.1_pt1 | contig 12532 bp, 14 predicted proteins | sample 1115981 | NCBI WGS metagenome assembly MAAC01 (sample SAMN04961126, study PRJNA320927) | seawater metagenome | isolation source: sample BD02T64 sea water enriched with oil for 64 days | place: USA:Gulf of Mexico | collected 2013-07-27 | reverse complement strand
AATAAAACCATCACTTTTTTTTTGCATCAACAATTTACGCTCATGCATGTTTTGTGTTGTAATTAATTCGGTGAGTCCTAAATGAACCACTTCTTTTAATTTTAAAAACTCTGGAATAATTCCTATCACCTTTCCATTAGATTCTAAAGCAGATTTAGCAATTAATCCCATAATGCCAATTTTTGCGGCACCATAAACTAAGGCTATTTTATTTTTAGCCAATGCTTCCCCTAATTGAGAAGCTGTATTAATAATCTCATTATCATTCCCTTCACTACTTCCGCAAAACACACAAATACTTTCTAACTTTCTCATAATTTCTTACATTTTATCATTCTGTCTTTTTTAAAAATATCTTTTTTAATTTCGATATTATTAAAACCTTCTATCTCCAACATTTCTTTCATATCTCTTCCTAAGTATTCATTTATTTCAAAAAACAATATACCTTCAGGTTTTAAATAATCTTTACTTAGTTGCGTAATTTTTCTATAAAATAATAATGGATCTTTATCTTCTACAAACAAAGCAATCTCTGGTTCATACTTTAACACATTAGTTTGCATCAAATCTTTTTCTGAGGCTCTAACATAAGGAGGATTAGATACAATAATGTCGAATTTCGATTCTTTATGAATTTGCAACTCTTTACTATTCTCAAACTGAAGAACATCCAATTCGATAAAGTTAATATTTACTTTATTAGAATGAGCATTTTGTTTAGCAATTTTTAATGCATCTTTCGATACATCAATTGCACTAACTTCTGTCTTAGATAATTGATGTGCTAAAGTTATAGCAATGCAACCACTACCTGTACCAATATCAAGAATGTTTGATTCTTTACTTTGAGTTTCATTTATAATCCAGTTTACTAATTCTTCGGTTTCTGGTCTTGGAATTAAAACACTTTTATCTACAATAAACTTCAAGCTAAAAAATTCTGTTTCTCCTATGATATATTGTATGGGCTCAAATTGTTTTAATCTCAGAATAGCTTCATTAAATTTTTTAGAATTTTCTTCTGAAATTTCTTTTTCGGGTTGTAATGCAATTTCTATTCTCGAGAAACCCAAATATGCTTCAGATAAAATTGAAAAAAAAGATTGTAGTTCCTCGGGAGGATATATTCCTGTAAGTGCATCGACAAACTTTTGTTTTAAATCTTTTAATTCCAAATTTACAATTCTTTTAACATGTGTACAGGACAAGAAAAGTGACCCGTATTTCCCATTGGTCCATCCAAATATTCAAATCCTTTTTTTTGATAAAGTCCCTGTGCGGCTTTCATATAAGTCATTGTTTCTAAATAGCATTTTTCGAACTTATATTCTTTGGCTTTTTCAAGGCACAAATCAATCATTTTATTACCTAATCCCAAGCCTCTACATTCTGGAAGGAAATACATTTTTTGCAATTCACAGATGTTTTCATCAGAGTTTTCTAATTGTGACAAACCTCCTCCTCCAATAACTTTACCATCGAGTTCAATTACAAAATAAATAGCACGAGGTTTTTGATAGACTTCGTACATAGTATCTAAGGTTTTATCTGCATAAGCGGTTCCAACTTTCGGCACACCAAAGTCTACTAATACTTGACGTATCACTTTAGCCATCTGTGGATTATCTTTTTTTAAAATCGGTCGAATGATTGCAGTACTCATATAAACTATTCCTTGTATTTTTACAAGGTGAAGATAAATGAAAAATATATGATGCGCTGCATTGAACTTGCTAAAAATGGTTTAGGGACTACCTATCCAAATCCTTTGGTAGGAAGCGTGATTGTACATAATGACACTATTATTGGTGAGGGTTGGCATCAAAAATCAGGATTGACCCATGCGGAAGTAAATGCTATACAAAGTATAAATGATAAATCCCTTTTAAAAGGCGCAACCATATATGTGAGTCTAGAACCCTGTAGTCATTTTGGAAAAACACCTCCTTGTGCTGATTTAATAATCGAAAATGGAATTAAAAATGTAGTGATTGGAAGTTTGGATCCCAATCCTAAAGTTGCTGGAAAAGGAATTAAAAAACTAAAAGATGCTGGTTGTAATGTGGTTGAAGGTGTTTTAAAATCTGATTGTGATGAATTAAATAAACGTTTTTTTAATTTTCATAGAAATAAAAAACCTTACATTATTTTAAAATGGGCACAAACTAAGGATGGTTTTATTGCTCCTGAAAAAAGAAAAAACAATAACCCTGTTTGGATTACCAACAAACACTCCCGACAGCTTGTTCATAAATGGCGTGCAGAAGAACAAGCTATTTTAGTAGGTACACAAACTGTTTTAGATGATAATCCAAGTTTAACCACACGGGATTGGCAGGGTAAGTCCCCAATAAGGATAGTATTAGATAGAAGTTTTAAGATTCCCGAAGAAGCATCTGTATTAGACAGAAATGTTCAAACCATGGTTATCACTGAAAAAGAAACTGAAAACCAAGAAAATCTTTCATTTGAAGTTATAGATTTTTCCAAAGATATTTCTAGTCAAATTTGTGACTTACTGTATAGGTATAAAATTCAGTCTGTGATTATTGAAGGAGGAGCTAAAACACTACAAACTTTTATAGATGCAAAATTATGGGATGAGGCAAGGGTTTTTATAGGCAATTCGGCATTCAAAGAAGGAACCAAAGCACCTATATTACTAAGAGAAGCTGTTTCAGAGGAAAAAATTAAGGAAGATATATTAAGAATTTATAAGAATGATTAAAACACTCATTTTCGATTTCGGTGATGTTTTTATCAACCTAAAAAAAGATGCTACTTTAATAGAGTTACAAAAATTGGGTATTACTACTTTTACTGAAGAAATGTTTCAAATAAATATCCAATACGAAATTGGTAAAATAAATACGGATACTTTTTTAGCTTCCTATTTAGAAATATTCCCAGAACATAATAGTGAACAGTTAAGTATGGCTTGGAATGCTATTATTTTAGATTTCCCAGAAAACAGATTAAAATTTATTGAAGCACTTTCAGAAAGTAAAAAATTCAACTTGATTTTACTGAGCAATACCAACGTATTGCATATTGAAAAAGTAATAGAAAATATGTCTTTAGAAAGGTATAATCGATTTAAAAATTGCTTTGATGCATTTTATTTATCTCAAGAGATTAATTTTCGAAAACCTAATTCAGATATTTATAATTTTGTTTTAGGTAGGCATAACCTTATACCAAACGAATGTTTATTCATAGATGACACTCATGAAAATACGGAAAAAGCAAATATACTTGGAATTCATACTTGGAATTTAAATCCCAAAACTGAAGATATCATAGATTTATTTAGTATAAAAAAAGAATTATTTTATTTTTAACTTTAATTAACTTAAAAAACAAAAACTCATTTGATTTACTTACTCTTAAGTGTATTAGCTTCTACTCTAATATTTATTACTTTTAAACTATTTGAAAGGTTTAATATCAATATCCTTCAAGCCATAGTTGTAAATTATTGTATTGCCTTTATTACTGGAATTATTGCCTATAAAGGCACGGTTATCTTCTCTCAATTACCACAATTAGATTGGTTTTATTATTCACTAGCTTTAGGAATTTTATTTATAATTGTATTTAATCTGATGGCTATAACAACTCAAAGAAGTGGGCTATCGGTTGTTTCTGTAGCTACTAAAATGAGTGTAGTGATTCCTGTATTATTTGGGCTTTTTTATTATAATGAAAGTTTAGGTGCTTTAAAATTAATAGGAATTGGTATCGCGCTAATTGCTGTTTATCTAACCTCCATTAAATCTAAACAAGGAATAAACATAGACAGAAAATTAATTCTATTACCAATTCTTGTATTTATAGGTAGTGGTATTATCGATACTAGTCTTAAGTTTTTAGAAGACACTTATGTTGCTCAAAATGACGTCCCATTGTTTTCTGCCACTATATTTCTTGCAGCAGCTATAGTTGGTGTTTTTTTATTAATTATTCAAACTATTAGAGGGAAATTTAAATTTGAGTTTAAAAATATTATAGCTGGAATTTGCTTAGGAGTCCCTAATTATTTTTCTATTTATTTTTTAGTAAAAACCTTACGAAGTGATATACTTGATAGTTCAGAAATATTTACCGTCAATAATGTAGCAATTGTCACTCTATCAACCATAGTGGGTATTGTTTTGTTTAGAGAAAAATTATTACTTAAAAATTGGCTTGGAATTATATTAGCTTTAACTAGTATTATTCTTATTGCTCTGTAAAGCTTATGCAAATGGAAATTAAAAAAGACACTTATAATACCATCACTAAACCATCTAAAGAAGTCCTTTTTAAAGATAGAGGAAGTAAGTTTTTTGGCTATGCTTATCCTGCAAATTCTGAAGTTGAAATGAAATTATTTTTAGATCAATTAAAAAAAGATCATTATAACGCTCGTCATTGGTGTTATGCTTGGCAACTGGGGAAAGAATATGAAAGCTACCGAGCCAATGACGACGGGGAACCTTCAAATAGTGCTGGTATGCCCATTTATGGTCAATTACAATCCTTTGATGTTACCAATATATTAATTGTTGTTGTACGGTATTTTGGAGGCACTAAACTTGGTGTTGGAGGTTTGATACAAGCCTATAAAACAACTGCTAAATTAGCGTTAGAGTCTTCTATTATTGTTAAAAAAACAATTGACGAGTTATTTATACTTAAATTTGAATATTCCGAAATGAATACGGTGATGAGAATTGTTAAGGATGAAAATTTAAATATTACCCATCAAAAAATGGAATTAGATTGTGAGTTTACTATTTCTGTTCGAAAAAAAGAAGCATCACGTATTTTTGAAATATTTGATAGCACTTATAAAGTAGCCATTAAAAAGATAGATTGATATTAATTTTCACTCAACTTTTCTAAAAGATAATCAGGAGCTTTTCTAAGTTTTTTAGTAGTACTATTTACAAAAACCAAAGTGGTGGTTGCCGTGATTAAAAGTTGATTATTTTGATTATGTATTTCATAATAAAATTCGATTTTTACAGAAGGTATTTCTTTAAGTGTAGTTGTTATTGTTATCACGTCATCATAAAGCGCTGGTTTCTTGTAATTTATATTTAGGTTAACCACAGGTAAATGGATGTTGTTTGCTTCCATATATTTATAGGAAAACCCTAAGGTACGCAACCATTCAGTACGCCCTTGCTCTAAATAATCTGCGTAATTACCGTAATAAACAATTCCCATTTGATCGGTCTCACCATAACGCACTCTTAAATTAGTATGTGTTTTTTTCAAAATAATCTTGAATATTAAGGAAGTTTTGTTGTAGATTTATGCGTGAGATAATATCAGAAAAAAAAACTACATATTCAATACCTAAAGTGTTTTTTTTTTAACTTATTTGTTCACATATTTGCAATGTTAATAAATTGTTATGGGGCATAATAATTTATTCTTTTTTTACTATTATTTAACTAACCTAACACCTATAATTCTATGAGCAAAACTGCAAATTTGGTTTGGAATAAATGCCTAACATTTATCGAAGACAACATCTCTGCTCAAGCATACAAAACTTGGTTCGAACCTATAAAAGCAGTTAAACTTACCGATGATGCACTAAGCATTCAAGTTCCGAGTAAGTTCTTTTATGAATGGTTAGAGGAACATTATGTGAAAATTCTTAAAGTTGCACTTACCAAAGAGTTGGGGACAAATGCTAAGTTGGTATACATTATAAAAATGGAAAACACCTATGGAAACAAACAACCTTTTACCGAAAAAATCCCTAGTGCCAATAGAGGTCATTTAAGAGCTCAAGAAATTGATGTTGCTATTAAAAACAAAAGCCCAGAACTTAAAAATCCATTTGTAATTCCTGGAATTCGAAATGTAAAAATAGAATCACAGCTAAATCCAAATTATAATTTTGATAATTTTCTGGAAGGAGATTCTAATCGTTTAGCACGTTCCGCTGGAATGGCAGTTGCAAATAAACCTGGAGGAACTTCATTTAATCCTTTATTAATTTTTGGAGGGGTTGGATTAGGAAAAACACATTTAGCACACGCTATTGGTGTTGAAATAAAAGACAAGTATCCTGAAAAGACAGTATTATATATTTCTGCTGAAAAATTCACACAACAATATATAGAATCGGTTAAGAAAAATAATAGAAACGATTTTATTCACTTCTATCAAATTATCGATATCCTTATCGTTGATGACATCCAATTACTTTCTGGAAAAGCAGGTACTCAAGATGTTTTCTTTCATATATTTAATCATTTACATCAAAATGGAAAACAGGTTATTCTTACAAGTGATAAGGCACCTGTAGACATGATTGATATTGAACAACGATTATTATCTCGTTTTAAATGGGGACTATCTGCAGAGCTAAATCACCCTGATTACGAAACAAGAGTTGCTATTATAAAAAGTAAATTGTATCGTGATGGTGTAGAAATGCCAGAAGACATTATTGAATTTCTAGCTAATAATATTAAAACAAACATAAGGGAATTAGAAGGTGCTATTATTTCTTTAATTGCTCATTCTTCTTTTAATAAAAAAGAAATCACTATTGATCTGGCTAAGAAAATAGTTGATAATTATGTTAAAAACACCAATAGAGAAGTATCGATAGATTATATTCAAAAAATAGTAAGTGAATATTTTCAAATGGATGTAGACACCCTTCAGTCAAAAACCAGAAAACGTCATATTGTTCAAGCAAGACAATTGGCCATGTTTTTTGCAAAAAAACTAACTAAGGCCTCATTAGCATCAATAGGTTCTCAAATTGGACAACGGGATCATGCAACTGTTCTTCACGCTTGTAAAACAGTAGATAATCTTTCAAGTACAGATAAGCAGTTTAGAAAATACGTAGAAGACCTTAAAAAGAAGTTAACCCTATAACTTTAAAGCTTAATTAATTTTATTTCAGAAATGAAAACAAGAATACTTATGGTTTGCCTTGGCAATATATGTCGCTCTCCATTGGCAGAAGGTATTTTAAAATCTAAAATAAATACAGATTCAGTATTTGTAGATTCTGCAGGAACTGGAGATTGGCATGTGGGACAACTACCAGATTCTAGAAGTATTGAAGTTGCTAAAATTCATGACATAGACCTTACAAATCAACGCGGAAGACAATTTACTCAAAAAGATTTTTCAGAATTTGATTATATATTTGTGATGGATAATTCTAATAAAGAAAATGTATTACAACTTGCTCAGAACACTTCTGAAATCGAAAAGGTTCAATTAATTCTTGATGAAATATTTCCATTTGAAAATGTGGATGTCCCTGACCCCTATTACGGAGGAGAACAGGGATTTGAAGGCGTTTATCAAATGTTAGATAAAGCTTGTGATGAAATTGTAAAAAGGTTATAATTTTATTGAAGGGTTTTTATTACTTTAGTGTTTTATAAAAATTCTAATTATGAAAAATATTACACGAATTATATTCTTATTATTTACATCTATTTATACTTACGCACAAGAGGTGGATATTGAGCTATTTAAAGATGAATTTACAGCCCCTTTAGGCATACATAATGCTGGTGATGACCGCCTTTTTATTGTAGAACAAGGAGGGCAAATTAAAATATTAAATGCTGATGCTACAGTAAATCCTGTTCCTTTTTTAAATATAACTAGTATTATTTCTTCTGGTGGAGAACGTGGATTACTGGGATTAGCCTTTCACCCTGATTATGCTAATAATGGTTATTTTTTCGTTTATTATACTGATAATTCAGGAAATACTCAAGTTGCCAGATATACCGTAGATGAGTCTGATCCAAATATAGCAGACCCTACATCGGCTTTATTAATAATTGATGCGGTACAACCATTTAGCAATCATAATGGAGGTTGTATTCAGTTTGGCGCTGATGGATATTTATATATAGGATTAGGTGATGGAGGAAGTGGTGGTGATCCAGGAAATAGAGCTCAAAATTTAGAAACCTTATTGGGAAAAATGCTTCGTTTAGACATTGATAATACGGATGGGGGAAATAACTATGCAATTCCTTTAGATAATCCTTTTTTAGGAAATCCTGATGCATTAGATGAAATATGGGCTTATGGCTTACGAAATCCATGGCGCTTTTCTTTTGATAGTGATACTGACGAACTTTGGATTGCTGACGTAGGTCAAAATCAAATCGAAGAAATAAACAGAGTAACCAATGATGAAGCTGGACTTAATTATGGATGGCGTTGTTATGAAGGGTCACAAACCTATAATACGAGTGGCTGTCCAGACTCATCTGAATTAACTTTTCCTGTGGCTGAATATACTCATTCTGTTGGCTATTCAATAACTGGCGGTTATGTATATCACGGAAATGTATATAGTGATATACAAGACTTATATTTCTTTGCAGATCTTAATGGATTAATAGGCACTGTTGATAATGACAATAATTTAGTTAATCATGGTGGTTTTGGAGGTACATGGGTATCCTTTGGTGAAGATAGTAATGGTGAAATTTATATTGCCGATATATCAGGTTCTATTTATAAAATAATAGGAGGAGAAATATTCGATACCCAAGATTTTGATAACACAGAAGTGTCAGTTATTCCAAATCCTGCCTCTGATAGCTTACGAGTTTCTATTACTAATAATCTTATTTCTACGATTACTATTTTAGACTTAAAAGGTGCTGTAATGATCACTGAAAGAAATTTATCTACTTCAGAAATATTAATTTCTATCAATTCACTTAGTAGTGGCATTTATATTGTTAAAATTAATTCTGAAAACGGTCAAACTATAGTTAAAAAATTAGTGATTAAATAATAACTGATGAATCCCCAAGGCAAATTATATTTAATCCCCTGCACTTTAGGGGATACAGCTCCTCTTGAAGTGTTACCATTATTGGTAAAAAAAGCTGTTGAAGAAATTGATCATTATATTGTAGAACACGAAAAAAACGCAAGAGCTTTTATAAAAAGTATTGTTCCTAGAAAATCACAACCCAATTTACATTTTAGCTTAATTAACAAGTTTACAGATGAAACCGATATCCCAAATATGCTTAACCCATGTCTCAACGGAACTGACATAGGTGTTATCTCGGATGCTGGTTGCCCTGGCATTGCAGATCCTGGGGCTGCTATTGTTGAACAAGCCCATTTAAAAGGAATTAAAGTAGTTCCTCTTGTTGGCCCTTCCTCTATTTTAATGGCTATGATGGCAAGTGGATTTAACGGACAGAATTTTGCTTTTAATGGCTACTTACCAATAGACAAACAAGATCGAAAAAAAGAAATAAAACGATTAGAAAGAATTTCGGAAGAACAAAGTCAATCCCAATTATTTATAGAAACCCCTTATAGAAATAATCAAATTTTAGAAAGTATTATTAGTACTTTGCATCCTCAAACTAAACTATGTATTGCATGTGATATTACTTTAGCTACGGAATATATAAAAACGCATACTGCTGAAGAATGGAAAAAAATAAAAGTGGATCTTTCTAAAAGACCCTCCATGTTTATTATTCAAAAATAAATGTTTTTTTAAACCTTTGCTTTTTTATTTGCTATAACAAAAGAGGTGTCATAACCTGAAAATTTCTTAAGGTAATATTTAATAGAAGTTCCAAAAGCATCACTAAAAGTAATGACTCCTCCGCTTCTTAGATATTTTTTTACGTTCCCTGCCCCAGCCAAGTGAGCTGCTGCAAGAATTCCAGACTCTGTAATATTAATTCCACCTACATTAGTTCCTACATAATTATTGATATCTCTCCTTAAAATCCATTTGTTTCTGGAGGTATTTGCTGAGAATGCTTTTTCTTGAAGTTGACTATCATATATAAAATTAGATGAATCATAAACACCAATTAATTTTAAAGTGTTTTTACCGAACTGGTATTTTCCCAGGTATCCATATTTATTGATAATAGAATAATCTCCCCTAGATTCTTTAAATCCAAGAGCTTCTTTAAATCCTATATATGTTTTTCCTAAGAAAATGTGATTTGATGATTCACTAGAAGGAACATCTTTAGCTTCATTTTCATTTGGCACATGGTAACACAATTCTAAATCATTCATTAGATAATGTGATAAATCAACCTTTTTCTTAAACGAAAATCCAGTTGTTATACCAAGTACAACAATAAGTAATAAACTTGTTTTAAATAAGTTGCTTTTCATTTTGATTAAAATTTAGATACATTAAGGCATCTTCGATTTCAGCGTGCAAAGATACAATTTCTTTTTAAATGAAATAATCAAGTGTTAATTCAAAATTTACCCCAACATATTTCAAATATAAGTAGGTGTTTTCCTACTTTAAAGTAATTTGTAAACTATTAGCTATACTGCAGAAATAATACGATAAAGTACTTTGTAAAAAGCTGGATATGTTAAATTTAGAAGGAATTATAGCTATCTATTTACTTTTTGTTGAGAGATCCAACGCACATATTCTCGTTTATTTCTATTGTGTTGAGAGAGCGTTTTAGCAAATTTATGATAGCCGAAGTTTTTTACATCTGCAACAAAATAATAATATTTGTGTTTTTCAAAATCCAATACTGCATCAATAGAAGTTATATCAGGCATAGCAATCGGGCCCGGAGGAACACCAGCATATTTATAGGTATTAAAAGGAGAGTCTAATTCTAAGTCTTTATACAAAACTCGTTTTATTTCTTGTTCAAAATCATTATCCAAAAGCTTTTTAGAATAAATAACTGTAGGGTCAGCTTGTAACAGCATCCCTCGATTAATTCTATTCATATAAACTCCCGCTACCCGTTTACGTTCATCCACTTTTGCAGTTTCTTTTTGTACAATTGCAGCCAAACTAATCACTTGTGATTTACTCAACTTTAAATCAACTGCTTTTTGAGTACGATTAGTATTCCAAAACGATTGGTATTCTTTATACATTCTATCTTGAAATCCTTTTGCAGATATATTCCAATAAACCTCATAAGTGTTAGGAATATACATAGACAATGCATTATCCTGTGTAAATCCTTTTTTATGAATATAATCAATATTACGAAACGCCTTCAATAAAGTTAAACTATCCCTTTCTAATTGTTTTGACAAATGTATTGGAGTAATCCTCTTAAAAAAAACGGAATGTAATCAACTGTAAAATTAATGTAGTGAGTTGTGTGCTTTACTAAATTCACTACCTTTAAAAGATAAATCTGACAACAAATGAACAAAGAAAATATTATACATTTATTGACCGAAAAGGAACAAAAACTCATTGACTGGTTAGAAAACCAACCAAAAGAAAACTGGATAAAAGGACCAGAAGGAAAATGGACAACAGGGCAGCACGTATTACATTTAGTTGAGGCTACCAAAGCTTTGAATAAAGGGTTAAGCATTCCAAAATTCATTTTAAGTTCAAAATTTGGAAAGACAAATCGAGCTCCAAGAGATTACGATGTTGTAGTAAAAAGATATCATGATCGACTTCTTAAAAGTCAAGAAGTAGCTGTTGCTTTTAATAGCAAATTAAAAACACCAACATTAAGTGAGCGAAAACAATTAATTGATTCACTAAAAACTCAAAATAAAAAACTCCAAAACAAAGTGAAAAAATGGTCTGACAAAAATCTAGACACCTACTTATTACCACATCCGCTAATGGGAAGAATGCCAATTCGTGAAGTCGTTATGTGGTCAGCTTATCATATAGAACATCACACAACTACACTTATCGAAAAATATTGAATGAAAAGCTAAATTCTTAGCCTTTATGAGTTCAATTATAGCTTCAAAATCCTATATTTGTGCTTCCAAAAAAGAAGATATAACACATGTTTAATAATTTAAGCGATAAATTAGATAAAGCCTTACATACTCTTAAAGGTCACGGTAGTATTACTGAAGTAAATGTTGCAGAAACTTTAAAAGAAGTTAGGAGAGCGTTACTAGATGCCGATGTAAACTTTAAAATAGCTAAAGATTTTACCAAAAGAGTTCAAGAAAAAGCCTTAGGACAAAATGTATTAACCTCATTAAACCCTGGCCAATTGATGGTTAAATTGGTCAAAGATGAATTGACTGATTTAATGGGTGGTGAATCTGTAGGATTGAATCTAAAAGGATCGCCAACAGTGATCTTAATGTCTGGTTTACAAGGGTCTGGTAAGACCACTTTTTCTGGGAAACTGGCCAACTTTTTAAAGACTAAAAAAAGTAAAGAAGTTTTGTTAGTAGCTTGTGATGTGTATCGTCCAGCTGCAATCAATCAGCTACAAGTTGTTGGAGAGCAAATTGGTGTTGATGTTTATGCAGAACCTGAAAATAAAAACCCTGTAGAGATTTCTAAAAACGCAATTAAACATGCGAAATCTAAAGGAAAAAATGTTGTAATTATTGATACTGCAGGTCGTTTGGCAGTGGATGAAGAAATGATGACAGAAATTTCTAACATTCACAAAGCAGTAAATCCACAAGAGACCTTATTTGTTGTCGACTCTATGACAGGTCAGGATGCTGTAAATACTGCAAAAGCATTTAACGATATCCTTAATTTTGAAGGTGTTGT
>MAAC01011405.1_pt1 | contig 12536 bp, 10 predicted proteins | sample 1115981 | NCBI WGS metagenome assembly MAAC01 (sample SAMN04961126, study PRJNA320927) | seawater metagenome | isolation source: sample BD02T64 sea water enriched with oil for 64 days | place: USA:Gulf of Mexico | collected 2013-07-27 | reverse complement strand
CAGTAATAGCGGGTGCCATGCTGCGCAAGTTATCTATGGTCAGCGGGTTGATGTTTTTTACTCTTGAGGTGAAAAACGCCACTGAGCTTGGGTAAAGTTGTCGCAAGTCTGTTTCAATATTGAAATCAGTGGCCAGAGATATCACACCGATACGACCCGCAGGCGCGAGCTGTTCAAGGGGCTGCTGGTGTTCAACAGTGGTCAGTTTCATAATTGGGTGCTGGGCTCCAAAATATGCAAGCGCGATTTCTGTCATGCGGATGCTGAAAAAGTTATGTTTTGATATTAAGGCTTTGCGGTGCGGATATTCATCTAATAATTGCGTTTAAGTGACGCTAACCCGCAAAATTGTTATTGGGGTAGCTGTAGTCAGTGGTAAGTGGTAAGTGGTAAGTGGTAAGTGGTAAGTAGTCAGTGGTCAGTGGTAAGTCTTTAGTTGTCGCTTTGAGCAAGTTGAATAGCGGTGGAATTAGTATTAAGTTCTCCCTTGCAAAATATAGCCTGCCACCCCATTAATTATCCTATGTAAAAGTGGGAATTTTCTGAACATATAACGCTTGCTTGTGTCCTAAATAGATTCGAGAACTGAGTGTAAAGCAATTCACTAGTCAGACCGGTGAGTCACTCTCCAAATTTGAGGTGTAGCATGAACAAGTATGAAAAATCTGCGGATGTTATTGCAGCACTGACCCCAGAAGAGTATCGGGTCACCCAGCAAAGCGGGACTGAACGTGCGGGTACTGGTGCACTACTGCACAACATTGAGCCGGGTATCTACGTCGATGTTGTCTCCGGTGAGCCACTGTTTGCCTCCAGTGACAAGTTCGAGTCCGGTTGCGGCTGGCCGAGCTTTACCAAGCCAATAGTGCAAACTAATGTCAATGAAATACAAGATAGCACACACGGTATGATTCGCACTGAAGTGCGCTCTAATCACGCAGACAGCCACTTAGGGCACGTATTTACCGATGGCCCGAGTGAGGCTGGTGGATTGCGCTACTGTATCAACTCCGCCTCTTTGAAGTTTGTCCACCGCGAAGAAATGCAACGCCTGGGATATGGCGACTATATAGATCAAGTAGAGGATGTAGAATAATGGCAAAACAAATAGCAACGCTGGCTGGAGGTTGTTTTTGGGGGATGCAGGATCTGATCCGCAAACTGCCCGGCGTTACTGGTACCCGAGTAGGCTACAGTGGCGGCGATGTGCCAAACGCGACTTATCGAGATCACGGGACTCACGCTGAGGCGATAGAGATCAGTTTTGACGACAGCGTCCTCAGCTATCGCAAAATATTGGAATACTTCTTCCAGATTCACGATCCGAGTACCGAGATGCGCCAGGGTAACGACTTAGGTAGCGCCTACCGATCGGCCATTTTCTACCACAGTGAAGCGCAACTGTTAGAGGCGCAGCGCACCATCGAAGACGTCGAAGCCTCAGGTCTGTGGCCGGGTAAAGTTGTTACTCAAATGCAGCCGGTCAGTGATTTTTGGCAGGCGGAAGTGGAGCATCAAGACTATTTGCAGAATTTTCCCGAAGGTTACACTTGCCACTTTCCAAGACCTGATTGGGTACTGCCCAGTAAATAGAGGAAATACAGGGCCCTGAGTCGAAAGTGAAACAGAGTGTGGTTTATGAGTGATGAAATAGATTCTGGGTTGAGTTTTGACAACAGTTACGCAGAGCAGTTGGTCGGTTTTTATACATCAAATCAAGGAGATAAAGCCCCAGCGCCCTCGATAATTGCGTTTAATCAATCCCTGGCAAGAAGCTTGGGGTTAGATTTAGATAAATTATCCCAGCGACAATTAGCCGCAATACTCTCAGGTGGTACCCACATCAAAGGTGCTACACCACTGGCGCAAGTTTATGCCGGGCATCAATTTGGCATCTTCAGCCCACAGTTGGGCGACGGCCGTTCAATCTTACTGGCCGAAGTGCTGGACGATAGTGGTCTGCGCCGTGATATTCACCTTAAAGGTAGTGGTCGTACCGCTTATTCACGCTCTGGCGACGGCAAGGCAGGCATTGGTCCGGTACTGCGCGAGTACCTTATGGCAGAGGCCATGCAGCAGCTTAATGTGCCAACTACCAGAGCGTTGTCGGTGGTCTCTACTGGCGAGAAAATACAGCGTCATAAGCCGCTAGCCGGTGCAGTATTGGCAAGAGTGGCCAGTAGCCATGTCAGAGTCGGGACCTTCGAATACTTCGCTGATCGTGGTCAGACCGATCAGGTAAAACAACTGGCTGACTACGTTATCAATCGACACTTTCCTCAATCCAGCTTGAGCCCACTGACGCAGAGTCATTGTTATTTGCAATTGCTCAGTGAGGTGTGCAAAAGCCAGGCCGCGCTGGTCAGCAAATGGATGAATTTAGGTTTTGTACACGGGGTTATGAACACCGACAACATGAGTATCTGTGGCGAAACCATCGATTACGGCCCCTGCGCTTTTATTGATAGTTATGATCCAAAGGCACTGTTCAGCTCAATCGATAGTCAGGGGCGCTACCGTTACAACAATCAAGCTCCAGCGGCGCTCTGGAACTTAGCACGCCTGGGCGAAACTTTACTGCCTCTGATTGGCACGCAAGCAAAGCAGACAATAGAACAAGCCTTTAATGTTAGTAACGATTTTTCTGCCAACTACCGGCAACAGTGGCTTGAGAGAATGCGTCGCAAACTGGCAATTTACAACGAAGAGTCAGAAGATCTGGCACTGGCTCTGACCTTAATGAATAGTTTTCAGCTAAATTACCAAAAATTTTGGCTGGACGGCGTACGCAGTAAATTAGGCTTGAGTAATGCAGAGCCAGAAGACAAAAAATTAGCCGACGATCTGCTAGAGATAATGGCCGCACAGAAAGTAGATTACACCCGGTTATTTCGCGCTCTGGCCCAAGCAGTAACAGGTCTACAAGGTCCAGCAACTGACTTGTTTAGTCATCCGCTAGTTTTCGAGCAATGGCTGCAGCGCTGGAGTGATCGGCGAGAGCGCGATCCACAAACTCCCGTCGCCCGCGCCGCGGCCATGAATTTAGTAAACCCGATCTATATCCCTCGCAATCATTTAGTAGAACAGGCGATAAAAGCCGCAGAAGAACAGGCCGACTACGGCCCTTTTGAAAAACTACAGCGGGTACTAAACCAGCCCTTTACCGAGCGAGAAGGGCTTGAGGAGTACGCCGCTGCGGCTGGGGACGCTTCAGCTCGCTACACGACTTATTGCGGGACTTAGGATCAGTAGAAAGCTGTAAGTTGTAAGTGGTAAGTAAAAAAACAGGCGTGAGGAATTAGGTGTTAGCTATGTTTGTGACTCACAAAGTGCCTTGTCTCTTTGTTTATTTTCTATTCGGGTGGGAAAGGAGAAAGTAACTCGCCAGAGGCGAAATTATTTTAAAATATTAAAAGGGCAGTTAGTGCAATTCTTTTGCCTTTCGTTTAAGCACTTAATAAAGCGTAGCTTTCAACAATTTGATAAACTAATTGAGTTTGCAAATTAGTGCTGCGCCCCCATTAATGAATAAACAAACTAAGATACCTGCCAATAAATATATTATCTGATCTGTGACTTTATGACCCGATCGAAGGGCTTGCAAAAGTGCAAGGGCAGCGGATTAAACCCATTATTTAGCCATACAGCTCTCAACCAGTGGAACCCGCAATGAGTGATAGTGAAATAGATTCAGGCCTGAATATCGACAACAGCTTCGCCCGAGAGCTTCCGGATTTCTATACCTTATTTCGTGGTGATAAAGCTCCCTCTCCCGAACTGATCAAACTCAATCGACCGCTGGCTAAAACACTGGGTCTGGATTTAGAGAACCTCAGCGATCAACAATTGGCCGCGATGCTCTCCGGTGGCACTAGTGTTAAAGGGGCAGCGCCTCTGGCACAAGCTTACGCCGGGCACCAATTTGGCGGCTTTAGCCCGCAGTTAGGTGACGGTAGGGCACTGCTATTGGCTGAAGTAATTGATATCAACCAGCAGCGGCGTGACATTCATCTTAAGGGCTCGGGGCGAACAGTATTCTCCCGAGGTGGCGACGGTAAAGCCGTCTTGGGGCCGGTGTTACGCGAATATTTGTTAGGGGAGGCGATGCACAGTTTGAATGTACCGACCACCCGGGCACTGGCGGTAGTCACTACCGGTGAGCGGGTGATGCGCCAACATTTGCTACCAGGTGCGGTTCTGGCGCGAGTTGCCAGCAGCCATATCAGAGTCGGTACTTTCCAGTTCTTCGCCGCCCGTGGCCAGAGTGATAAAGTAAAACTGCTGGCTGATTACGCAATTGAACGCCATTATGGGCATCTCAAAGATAGCCCTGATTGCTATTTAGGTTTACTTAGAGAAGTGTGCAACACACAGGCGAAATTAATCGCCAAGTGGATGAACTTAGGTTTTGTACACGGGGTAATGAATACCGATAACATGACAGTATCAGGCGAAACAATCGACTATGGTCCCTGCGCCTTTATCGATAGCTTTGACCCGGGTGCTGTTTTTAGCTCCATTGATAGCCAGAGTCGCTATGCCTACTCAAACCAACCCTCAGCGGCCATTTGGAACTTATCACGCTTTGCTGAAACCTTATTACCATTAATCAGCAGTGATGCTGAACAGGCAATTCCACTGGCCACCGATGTGATTAATGGCTTCGAGCAAAACTATCAGCAATATTGGTTAGCCGGAATGCGCTGTAAGTTGGGCTTAATTAATCAAGAACCAGATGACCTAGCTCTGGCCAACGAGCTGCTGAAAATCATGGCCGCACAAAAGGTCGATTATACTCAGTTATTCAGGGCACTGGGTAATCTGCTACAAGGTGAAAGCGAAGCGGCAAAAATACTCTTTGCCGACAGCGGCGTTTTTATGCAATGGCAGCAGCGCTGGAGTGAACGTTTAAGCCGCGACCCACAGAGCAAGGATCTACGGGTAACAGCCATGAACTTAGTCAATCCTGTCTATATTCCACGTAACCACCAGGTGGAGCAAGTGATAAAAGCGGCTGAGGAAAACGCCGATTTTGCCCCCTTTGAAAAATTGCTGGCGGCACTTACGAGCCCTTTCGAGCAACGTCAAGACTTTGATGAGTTCTCAACCCCGGCACCGGATGAATTTGGCTGCTATACGACTTATTGTGGGACTTGAATAATAGTTGGAAGTCGTAAGTCGTAAGTTGGAAGTCGAAAGTAGCGAGTAGTGAGTAGTGAGTAGAGAGTTATGCGTAGTTGCATAACTCTCTACTCCTACTCTCTGGTCTATGAGTTTTGCCCGCTGGCTTGTAAAAAGCTATTGTAGACCCAGCGATAGCCAGTGTGCTCTGCCAGTACCCCGCCGAGCTGCATACCTTTTTCACTGCGCCAATCATCCATCACTTCAGCTAACACTGAGGCCCAAGTGGCTACTTTAACACCCGCCTGGGTCATGCGGTGGATAGAGGCATCTGCGACGGCATTGTTCCAAGTTCCCGAAGCATCGACTACTGCATACACATCATAGCCCTCTGCCACCGCCGAGATAGCGGGAAACATAAGGCAGACATCAGTGACAATACCGGCCATGATGATTTTTTTGCGGCCGGTCGCTTCAATCGCCTGCTTAAAAGCGGGGTTTTTCCAGGCATTAATTTCACCTGGACGGTTGATGATATCAGAGCCTAAAATATCAGTAATTTCTGGCATGATCGGACCATTGGGACCCTCCTGCATGCTGGCGGTGATGACCGTAGGCATATCAACCGCTTTGGCTAAATGACAGAGGCCTTTAATGTTGGCGGTCATTAAATGTGGGTCTTGATCGCGACAGTTGACTAATAGACCGGTTTGATGATCTATCATGGCTAGTACGGCATTATCGATGCTTAAAGTTTCGCTGTATTTATTCATGTTATTCTCTATTTTTGTATAAGTTACTTTTGAAGATGAAGCTGCTAATTGTCTTAACTGATGACTATCATGCTGGTATAAGTGCGCGCGGTAACATTCAGTTGTTGCGAGCGAATCAGGTCGCCATCGCTGGCTTGTAGGCTTTGCTGTTGTTCGTTAAACAGGGCCTCGCCTCTAGTGATATAACTGAGTTGTTCGGTAGAGAAACTGATGCTCTCACCGGGAGCTAAGTTCACTATATCTATGCAGGTGGGGCTGTCGAAAGTGTGTGATTGACGCGTATCACCCCCATAAATTCGCGTAACCCCTTGAGATTTTGGAGAGTAGTATTTGTATCCTGCACTCTCACCGGACGTCTGAGGTAAGACCCACAGCTGTACCATGCGATTTTTGTGTGGATCAGGGTTGATTTCGTTGTGCTCAAACCCCTCACCACCGGCGCGTTGTACTTGCACATCGCCTGCCGACAACCCCTTGCCATGCTCAAGAGAGCCCTCGTGACTGACCCGACCTTCAATCATCACTGAGATGACATCTATCTCTGAGTGGGGATGCATGCCTGTTTCGCCATCGGGGTTAAATTGTGCATCTGCCAGGTAAACAAAATTGCCAAGCCCCTCAAAAGTGTCAGGTTTTTTATTATTGCCAAAAATCCGGCTATCAGTGACTAAACGATGTTCAAGTAAACCGGCAAATCCGCCTTGTGGTATTGAGCTTTTTGATAATAGTTGCATTGTTTGCTCCGCTACTGGTTAGTGATGGAGCTATGATAGGCGTTAACTAATGTTTGATATATACCGTAAAATGGATAACATAGTTCCAAAATTGACAACAAAGCAAGGCGCTGTAGCAATGACTGAAAAAAATGATTTGAACGATATGATGGTGTTTTTGGCCGTGGTCGAAAATGGCGGATTTACCCTTGCTGCAGAGCGCCTGCATATCCCCAAAGCGAATGTAAGTCGCAAGGTGTCTCGATTGGAGCAGCAACTGGGGGTGGTTTTATTAGAGCGTACTACCCGCTCCCAGCATTTGACCGAAGCGGGCAAGATATATTTAAGTCATTGTCGGCGCATCCATGAAGAGCTAGATTTAGCAACAGCAAGTATCTCTGATATTTTAGGTTCACTGAGAGGACAATTGCGCATTGGGGCTTCTGTTACTATAGGCCAGCAAATTATCAGGCCAGCGCTGGGACAGTTCATGCTCGATTATCCAGATATTAAAATGCAGCTGAATTTAGTGAATCGGCGGATTGACTTGATTGAAGAGGGCTTTGATATGTTGATACGCGTCGGTCAATTAGCTGATTCGCGGTTAATCGGCAAAAAATTGGCTAGGGCCCGGCGAAAAATCTACGCCGCTCCTAACTACCTCAAGCGTTGCTCTAAGCTTGAATCTCCTGATGATTTACAACACTGTGATTTTTTGTTGATGAGCAGTGTTCACAGTGATGGGAAATTACTACTCGAAACAGTGGAACAAAGGCGGCAGTTGAGTTTAACGCCGCGATTAGTAGTCGATGATTATGCCATCTTACGACAAGCTGTTGTAGAGGGGGTCGGCATAGCAATACTGCCTGAATACATGTGCCAGGAGGAAGTTAAGTCTGGACAGTTAGTCAATATTTTACCTCCGTGGGGGATGAGTGATGTCGATATCTATGCCCTATATCCCAAGCATCGGGTCAACATACCTAAAGTGCGTGCTTTTCTGGACTATATAATAGAAGTATTTGCAAAACGTCTGGATTACTAGTGCCGAATTATCTGGTGTTATTGTGCTCGTCCTCAAGCAGATTCTATGCTTAAATTCGCATTTGTTGATATTTATCTGGCGGGATCGAAAATGGAAAATTTTGGGGTCATCAATTACCTGACTTATGTACTGGGCGCAGTGTTGATTATTCTGCTACCGGGTCCCAATTCACTGTACGTATTATCTCTGGCGGCGCAGCAGGGCAAACGCAGTGGCTGGGCGGCGGTAATCGGAGTGTTTTTGGGTGACACTTTATTAATAGTCGCTACTGCGCTGGGTGCTATTACAATATTGACCACTTACCCGTCGATTTTTATGATCATTAAATACGCCGGTGCCGCCTATTTAATTTACATTGGCTATAACCTGATCGGTGGGGCAATTCGAACTTGGAAAAAAGTGGATACAAACAGCATTGAAAGTGCACAGCGAATTAAAAAAACCAGCGGCAGCAAAGCTTTTCAAAAAGCACTGTTGGTAAGTTTGCTCAATCCCAAAGCAATATTGTTTTTACTGTCTTTCTTCGTCCAGTTTGTCGATCCGGGTTATCCAAACCCAGCACTGCCATTTTTTATCTTAGCTGCAACACTGCAACTATTTAGCTTGCTGTACCTGGCGCTATTAATTTACGCCGGCTCCGTATTAGCGGGCGCCTTTGCCAAACGGCAAAAAATCAGCGCTATTTCCGGTGGAGGGGTCGGGGCTGGCTTTGTATTGTTTGCGATCAAGTTAGCGCTGGCCAGCGCCAACTGACGGGCAAAAACAGCATTTAATCGTGACTGATAAACTCGGTCACGCTCCCATCATTGTGTAAATCGCAGATGTGTTTAGGTGAGGCATCATCGTTGAGTTCCAAGTAGCCTAGCCCGGATTTCTCGATCATACGTCTGCCGGGATGGTTAATAACTTCACGGTACTGCACTTTCATATCGCGACGTTTAGTAAACAGGTTCAGTGGTGAATACACTGAATACAAGTAGCGATTTAGTTTGTCTAAAATATGCACTAGTTTGCTGGGGAACTGATTCTTTATGCCGCTGGAAGTGATCTGCCATATTTTGGGTGAGCTATCGCGAAAGCGTAGCTCAATATCGTAGACAAACGAATAGTGCACATCCCCGGATAAAATCACGAAGTGCCGAGGGGTTTTAGAGTGGCGAAAAATGTTCAGCAGGGTATTGGCTGAGCCCGGGTGAGCCATCCAGTTCTCCGCATCTACCGCTAGTGATTGCCCCAACATAGTCGCTAACCGTTGTACTGACTCAATCAGTTTGACGCCAAAAATAGGAGCAGGTGATACTAAGATGACCGCGCTCTCTCCAATCAACTGTTGTTGCAGTAGACACAGCGATTCCCAATCCATCAGCCCCGAAGGTTTATGTATATTACTCTGCGAGCGCCAGCGCTGGGTGCGGCTGTCCAGTACCAGGATTTTTGGCGAACTGCGTACTGCAAAATGCCAATGATTGAATTGGTATAAGGTGTCTATTATGCGCTGTTGGTTCTGCTCGTTGGGTTCCCGCTGGTAGCTATCGGCCTGTTGTAGAAACTCACTGGGAAATTGTTGCGGATCGTTCCCCCAGCCCTGAAATAACCAATAGGAAAATAATGCGTTACCGATGATGCGTTTCGACAGTGGGTTTTCATAGGCGGCTTTTTCCCAGGCGGCGGTCAAATTCCAATCGTCGGTGACATCGTGATCATCAAATATCATATAGCAGGAGATATGGGCCAGCAGTCGTTGTACTTTTGCCAAGTTGCGACTAAAAGCGCCAATAGTGGCTAACTCTTGTTGCTGCAGCTCGCTATATAGCTCGCAGATCGGCATTTCTGCCATATCAATCTGCTGCCACAGCTGCGGTGACCAAACCAGTAAATACATAGCATTGACTTCGGCAAAACTCAGCAGATGATTGTGCACTAAAGTGCTAGTGAAGATGTTTTGTTGTTTGCCATTGCGCCAGAAGTTGCTTTTCTCGCTCAGTGGCAGTAATTCTTTACGTCGATAATAATAGGGGTTATCAGTGTGCAATTGCGATGCGGTGGTCATATCGCCAGCAGGCAGTTGTTCATCATTGAGCCCCAGTATTTCTATCACTTTATGAATAGCGAATAACATAGGACCAGCGACGTGATCGGCATAGATCTGATCACCGCTGAGAATCAGGATAGAAGGGCGCTGCTGCACATCTTGCAAGGTGTCTGCCAGCTTGCTGTCACCGGCGAGTAGTGAATCTTCACTGCTGTGCTGTGGATTTCTACAAGAGCCATGCAGTAAATTGTGCAGTTTTGACTCAATGCTAAAGCTACAGCGCTGCTGATCTGGATAACAAATATCGGGTAATTGTTGATTGAGATCTTTATAGACCCCGGTGGCTACCAGCAACCTAAGCTCGTATTCAATTACAGTGTCTAAGGGCAGTTGATGCTGTATATCGAGTAAATGCACCACCGCTTTTTCGCCGATGCGAAAATGACTGACCTGCTCTGCGCCTAGTGATTGTTGCAGTAGCTGTTTATTATTGACAAAGCAGCTGAAGCTCCCTTCAGATTTCTGATTACTTACCCACCAAAGCACGAGTTGCCCGGCGTCTAACCTACGTATAATAGGTCCACAAATGATCTGGTTTTCCACTACATCCCTCAAATTTCCGCTTAAAATATCACTGACAATCAATCAGTGGCGATTCTAATACAAACATCAGCGCACTGCAGTGAATTGGCGGGAAATTTGACCACAATTTTCTCAACAAGTTTGGCGGTTTTGATAAATAGGGGAATTTAAATACATACTAAAATTTATACTAGTGAATCTCATCGTACTTCCAACTTCCAACTTCCAACTTCCAACTTCCAACTTCCAACTTCCAACTTCCAACTTCCAACTTCCAACTTCCAACTTCCAACTTCCAACTTCCAACTTCCAACTCAATCAGTCAGTCCTCAACCAAGAATAATTTCTTCTCGTCGTAAATCCTATACACGCCACGGCCAGCATTTTTAGCTTGATACAGTGCCTTATCTGCTCTGGCGACTAACTCATCCGGGTCAAGAGCATCGTTGGGGTAAAAAGCCACGCCGATGCTAGCACCTATATTAGTATCCAAGTCATTGGTTAAGTTAGTGCCTGCGATATTACTGATTATGGTCGAGAGCCTCAGACGTATTGTTTCAATATCTAATACATCGATAGCAATAATGGCGAACTCATCTCCGCCCAATCGCGCCACCGTGTCGTAGGATCTGGTCTGTTCAGAGAGTACCTTAGAAACCTCCTTGAGCATTTGATCACCCGCTGAATGGCCAAACCTATCGTTAACCAGTTTAAACCTGTCTAAATCAATAAAAAACACGGCAAATTTTTCTTTGCTGTCAAAGCAGCTTTTTATCGCCAGCTCCAGTTTGCTGTGGAACATAGCCCTATTGGCCAGACCGGTTAAGGGGTCGGTCATGGCCATTTTTTTGATAGTGTTCTCTCGCTCTTTTAACGCATCCAGCATATGGTTCAAGGTATCTGCCATTTCATCTATCTCGCAACTGCTCTGCGATTGCGCTCTGGCGTGATCATCCCCCGACTGTTGTTTTAACATCGCCTGGCGTATTTTGTCGATAGGCTTTAGTACTTGGATGTGCAATAACAGATTACACATGACTAACATGATAAAAACACCGAACATAGTGGTGGGTAAAATTCGCCAGAGAATAGTGTAAGTACCTTTTTTCACCGTATCGTCATTGTAGGCAATCAGTAGTGCACCTAAATGTTCGATATGCATATCTGCCTCATTAAAACTGTTTGCCGCTGTAACTGTTGCATCATGGGGTTTTACAGAGGGTAATTCTTGGAGTCCAGGCGTATGCTCATGGGCACCTGCATGCTCATGTGCTGAGTGAGCAGTTGGATTAGCTGTTGAGAACTGCACTGATGCCTGTTGTTGCATAGCATTTTCGACGCTATCTAGTGGCACCAAGATAAACATATGTTCTGAATGGATGAATTTAGGTGATAAAGTGCTGGTTTTGTAGGCTTCTCGCCCTTGCTGTTCCAATAAAGAGCTAAGCTTGACTGGATAGTTTTCAGTATGTGTTTCGTAGAGGGTTTTGCTGCCATCCCTGGATAATAGAATTAACGTGTTGATATCGGGATTATTCATCAGAGACTGGTCTACCATCTGTCCCAGTTCCGATGTATCACTGGCGATCATGGAGCCGTGATGAATGGCACTGGCAATGATGTTGGCCCTTAAAAGCATCTGCAATTTTATTTCATTGGCTGCTACTCTGTACGTGTCTAAAGCTGCAATAGAGCCCATCAGCAGGGCGCAGCAGCACAGGGAGGATATAAATTTGGATTTTAATGGTCGTTTTGCAATCACTGCTAATTTCCCAATAAACAGAGCGTGAATTAACAGCTTGTGCACTGTAATCCCTGAATCTCACTGTGCTCTGTAGACTAAAGGCGTACCGGATTATTTCCTATGTTCCTTAACCTTGCAGTTTAGTCGCTGGCTGTAAGAAAGGTGATTGATTAAATATATATGGGAAATATGACTAGATGTTTTCAGGGTTTATTCCAGGTAGAATTTCTCGTGTTTGAGCTCATCGATTAACTTCCCAGTGTAAGGGATTCATCTGCAAAGTGGTTTTTAAGATGAGAAGCTAAGTTTTTATACTGCCTGAATGATATCCCAGATATTTAGATAGGGTGCTGAACGTAGAATTTACAGAGTCTGTGAAGAGGTGCCTACTCTGATCCTAACTGGGCATTAGAAGAGTGTGGAAGAGGAATTGTTTTGCACTGCCTTGTAAGCAAAATTCTAACTGTTAATTGAAAACAGAATAACCCGCTGCGGGAGTTTTTGATTGCAGGTAGCGCATTTGTAT
>MAAC01017087.1_pt1 | contig 12537 bp, 11 predicted proteins | sample 1115981 | NCBI WGS metagenome assembly MAAC01 (sample SAMN04961126, study PRJNA320927) | seawater metagenome | isolation source: sample BD02T64 sea water enriched with oil for 64 days | place: USA:Gulf of Mexico | collected 2013-07-27 | reverse complement strand
AATAATAATAATAATAATAACCAAAACGAACAGGCTGAAGACCGGCCTAGATCAATGCGCTTGTTTTTAAAATGCTTATTCCCTTCCGCCATGGGATTTGTGCTGTTTCTTGTTCCTATAAACATAGGGGGAGAAAATAATATACCGCTGGCTTATTTCGCTAAAAAGGCGGTGGATGTATTGGGATATTCAGCCAACTGGATTCTGCTCGCTGTCGTCATGATCTCTGTCATTGTTCCAATGCTGCTGATGCATCGTGCAAACTCTGAAGGCCTCCCAAAATGGTTGGTGCCCCTCATCAATGTGGGTAGGATAACGATTGTCATTCGGGCAATAGCGGTGCTGTTCATTGTCTCTGTTTTGTTCAAGATTGGTCCAGAATGGCTTTGGGGCGAATTTACCGGCGGACTTGTTATTAATGTCCTGTTAGTAAAGCTTCTGTTTATTTTATTTTTTGCGTCCATTTTTTTACCGCTGCTCACAGAATACGGATTGATGGATTTTGTTGGAACTTTGCTTCACAAACCATTTCGAAAAGCCTTCAGACTACCGGGACGAGCCGCCATCGATAGTATGACCTCAGTTTTGGGCTCTTCATCGGTGGGTATTATTCTTTCCAATCGGCAGTATGAGATTGGAAACTATACCCGGCGAGAAGCAACCATCATAGCGACCTGTTTCTCACCAGTATCTGTTCCTTTCAGCTTAGTAGTTGCGGAACTCCTAAACATTGACGATATTTTCCTGGCTTACTATATCAGTGCCGTTGTGATCATCATCATTCTGGCGCTTGTACTTTCACGGATTCCACCATTGTCTAGATTCGAGGATACTTTCATCGATGGTGAAGATAAACGTCCAACTCAGGCTACCAAAGGCAGTTTGACCCAGCGTGCCACGACTGCAGCCCTGGAACGCGCTAAGATTGGACCTGGTATAAACCGCTATGCCACATTAGGTCTTCGCGATTTGTCGAACTTATGGTTCAATATCATACCTGCGGTTGTTGTTTTCGCAACGGTTGCAATGATTTTTGTCGAACATACTTCCTTATTTGAGTGGCTAGCCCTACCCTTTGTTCCTCTGATGGAACTTGCGAATATGCAAGACCCGACCCTGACTGCAAAGGCCATTATTGCTGGCTTTGCAGATCCGTTCTTTCCACCTTTGATTGGGAAAGGTATCGAAAGTGAGGTCACTCGATGCGTTATTGCCATAATGTCTGTAGTTCAAATCATCTTCTTAACGGAAACCGGTGTGGTACTCATGAAAACGAAACTGCGCATCAGAGTCTGGCATCTGGCGGTTATTTTCCTATTGAGAACGATACTGGCCTTTCCTCTGGCAGTACTGGCTGCACATTTGATCGTGTAACGATTTCCAACAACAAGAATAACACCCCTAGTAGTACGGCTATTTGCATATGTCTCTAGGAATGAAAGAAAAGTAGATACACAGAAACAGATTTTGATAGCTTAATAAAATACCATGGTAACAACGTGTATAAAAATTGCTATTTTTGGCCTATACCAATCCTTAGCTCGATTAAAAAAACCAGAAAAATGAAAGCAGTTGTATTATTACTCCTTCTGATCCCTATGACCATTTTTAGCCAAAACTCAGAACTTTCAATGTTCGACAATCTTGTAGATAAAAAATGGAAAGCAGAAGGGACTTGGGAAAATGGAACTATTTTTAAACAAGAAATTGAAATTAACTATTCTCTTGACCGAATGATAGTCTTAACCAATTCTAAAGGATTTATTGACAAAGAACAAATAAAATTTGGTTTAAGAAATCACGGAATTAGAATGTTTGACAAAAAATCAGACTCCGTAAAATTTTGGGAATTTGACATCTTTGGTGAACTAACTGAGGGAGTTGTATTATCTATAGAAAAGAATATAATATATCAATATGCTTATGGGAATTCATTTTTAACTGAAATGTGGGAATATGTAAATGACTCCACTTATAATTTTAAAATAGGGAGTTACGAAAATGGCGTTTGGAAAAAATTGTACTTAACAACCCAATTTATTGAAATAACCGCTGATGGAAATTAGAAAATACAAAATTTAAAAATGCGGGGCTGTGTTAATCCTAAAATATAGTGTAATTTTAAACGCTAAGTTTCATACATATACCGGTACAAATAATAGGTAGGCGCTTACAACCCCAAAAATCAAAATTTATAACTAACTATTAAATCAATAAAAACACAAATGACATCTTACTCTATAAGTGAAATTAATGACATTTTAAAAGGCGAATTAGTAGGTGATACCAGCCAAAAAATTGAAGGTCCTGAGGAATTAAAAAAGGCAAATAGTAATCAAATCACATTTATTGGAAGCAATAAATATTTGAAATTTTGGGCAGATTCAAAAGCCTGTGCTGCTCTAGTAAATAATAATTTAGATATTGAACCTGGTGACAATCGTGCGTTTATTAAAGTAAAAAATGTGGACTTGGCGATGGCGAAATTGTTGGAGCTTTTCAATCCACCACCACCTGTGTTTGATACGGATATACATCCAACTGCTGTGATCCATGAAACAGCAAAAATTGGTAATGGTTGTAAGATTGGACCAAATTGTTTTGTAGGTAAAGATGTTGAATTAGGAAGCGGTGTAATTCTATACCCAAATGTTTGTGTGTTTGATGAAACCATTATCGGGGACAACACCGTTGTTTGGTCTGGGACTATTATTCGTGAACGCTGCATTATTGGTAGCCATTGTATTTTTCATACCAATGTAAGTATTGGAGCTGATGGATTTGGATATAGACCAAGTGATGATGGCAGACAATTGGTTAAGATCCCACAAATAGGGAATGTCATCATTGGGCATTATGTTGAAATTGGAGCCAATTCATGTGTTGATAGAGCAAAATTCAGCTCCACTATTGTTGGTGATGGTTGCAAAATTGATAACCTAGTTCAAATAGCACATAACAGTATTATGGGACGCTCATGTATTATGGCGGGACATAGCGGACTTGCGGGTTCTGTGACTTTAGGTGATGGTGTTATTATTGGTGGAAGTGCCTCTATTAAAGACCACACAACAATACATTCTGGTGCTACCGTTGGTGCTGGTTCTGGAGTTATGAATGATGTAGAAGCTGGAAAAACTGTTTTGGGATACCCTGCTCAAGATGCCAGAGATATGTTAAAACAATGGGTCATGGTAAAAAGGTTTATAAAAAGTCAATAGAGATCAAGAAATAAGCGTGGACTCACTATTCAATTCCCACATTCTCGACAAAAGGAAACCCATAACTCACGTTATGGGTTTTTTGTTTTCTAAAAACAAATAATAATTGTTTTCATTCCTAGTATTAGATTACTCTTTGGGAGGGCTAATTCTCTAACATCTGAGCACTAAAGTAAGCTGTTTCTTGAGTGATCATGCCTTCGTCATTAAAGTCGTGAATAAAGAATAATGGCACCACCAATTTTTTATCATCAGCTTTTCTAATTAATCTAACATTCCACCATGACTGTACAACCTTAGAATTTCTTATCTCATAATGCAAATAATCAGGATATCCTCTAATATCAATACTTGTGATTGTAAAATTTTCTTTAAACTTTACGTCCTGTGCTTTTGATTCTTCCAGCGTTAAAGACTGTCCTGCTGGCATATGAATATTTCTAAATCTAACATTATCTGCATAAAAACTATATGCTACTTCCATATCATTATTTGCATAAGCATGAACCATTCTTCGCACCTTATTAATATACTCATGATGATTATAAAGGGTTCCATTTTCTCTCTCAACAAAACTCTGCCCGTTTTCAATCCAAGGCCGATCATTATCATAAGTAAACATCAGTCTAATTTTATTCTCCTTATTTAATTTGAACATTCTATGTATGGGCATATCCAATTTAACACCAGTTACCTTATGTACCCCTTTAAAATGATCCCATGTTTGTACCCAAAGACCCTCATCACCATCATCATCATCTTTATATTGCAGTGCATCCGGATAAGCTCCAGGAGATCTCTCTAAACTTACATAAGCAATGTTTTTCTTAAACCAAGCGGCGGCTCCTAAAAACCAAGATCTATCTCTACCCTTTGCATCTGGATTAGTACTGTTACCGCTAAAAGACCTGAAATCGGCTGCAAGATAAGACCCTGCCTTGGTTGAATCTCCTTCAACAAATAGCGCTTGCATCATGTTTTCAACAGCATTAATTGCTGGATGTTCTTTGTAAATTGTTCCGTTTTTTTCCTTTTGAGAATACGTGATGATTGTAAACATCATCATCAAAAAAATAATTACATTTTTTTTCATTTTAATTGATTTTGGTTGATTAAATATTTGGACAACATGTCCTATCTGATTCTCAGATGTATTCAATTTTCGATAAAATGAAATGTGGCAAGAGATTGATTCGAGGAAGTAAATCGTGTAGGAATATCTCTTTATAATTTGTCTAAATATACAAAAAATAATTCAACTTACTCGAAAACCGGCTTTAAAACCAGCCTTAATTGCCTGAAAATCAGACTTATTTATGATCGTCTCTTTTGAGAAACTATAAAACTTCAATGCCGTGTTTTTTTTTGAAAAAGTAGGCTAAAACATTTAAGCGAGGAATTGGTCAACAAATATTTCTATTCATAAGCCTAAAGATTATGAATAGAAATAGATTGCCAATGAATAGTCTAATAATTTATTGCCTTAAGCGCGCTGCTCTATCCAAAAAGCCTTTTCCTATGAGTGGTCTCATAACATGCACTCCGTTCTTGATAATTTCTATGGTGCTTTCTAGACCTAGACCTTGTAAAAGTTGATGGCTTTTTTTTGCAGAACGCATCCAATAAGAATCTCTATCTCCTACAACAAACTGCACCTTCACTCCTTTTAATTGCTTTAGTTTTTCTTTATTGCCATTATTTGGGTTTCCAGCCACGCCTGTTATACCTTCAAAATAACTTGGTATTTTCATAACCAAATCAAAAATACTCGCACTGTTAGCACTAAAACAAACGGTATGAAATTTACTGCCTTCTACATTATAGTTTGCTTTTAAATGTTCCAATAGTGCAATAATCTCTCCTGTTCTATTTGTCGCACTATAAATTCTGTAGCCAATAAGTATCCAGCCTTGAGTATCTTTGACGCCCTGCCAATAAAAACTTTCATCTTTGATTGATTTAGCGTCCGAAGGTCCAATGATGACTGGATATTCTTTAGTCGCATCATAATTTAAAGGCAATTGAATAGTATAGTTAAAAGCCTTACCCTTGTATTCGAAACTATCAAGCTTCTGTTGTCCCAAAAATGGCAATGTGTAAAGAAAAACTACTGCTACTAACAATAGCACCGAGTTATTTGAAAATTTCATAATAATTAATGTTTTAGTTTTTATAACTTTAGATTAGACAAAAGTATAACCCCTTTAAAAAACCAAAAACATATTTGTGATTGATCGTTTGATATGTGATATCTGGTTAACCAAAAATTTGAAAATCACAGAGAATTACGAATGAACGTTTAGAAACAGACATTTAGTGCATAAAACAGGCAAATTTTAATTCAGAAGAATGTTGACACCAAGCTGAAAACAACTCAACTTAAAAATGAAGAAAACTTTATATGATTTAACCAAAGACGAATGGAATACTCTTTGCCATATTGAATGAGTTGAACATAATCCTGAATAAAAAAACACTTAAAATCATATCTTAACTTTTAAAGATATTATGTACTTTAGTTCATTATATTATTCGAGTTGACAACTTTAAAAAAAAATAAACAATGTTAAGTTATAAGCCTTTAGTTTTTTCTTCAATATTATTTTTATACACTTTTTATATTAGTGCTCAAGAGGTAGTTAACCCTTACAACCCTGAGCCAAAGATGGAGCTGTTGAAAGAAAAACTAGGTAAAGAACCAACAAAAATGCATTTTTTGGTGTTTGGCGATTCAAAAGGGTCTAAATATTTTCCAGATGTCTTAAGGCGAGCAGATAGTTTACATCCTGATTTTTGCTTAACAACTGCCGATTTGGTAAATAGTGGCGCTGGGGAAAAAGGCCTGCTAAACTATAAACTATTAGATGAAAAAGGAGGCTGGTTTATGCGTAAATATCCGATGTGGCCAACAGTAGGGAATCATGAAGAAGATGGTGGAGACGACGGCATTGAGAATTTTAAAAATTTTTACGGAATACAAAAAGCCATGTATAGTTTCGAATATGGTAATGCCAAATTCATTGCTTTGCCTTGGCCCAAAATAAATGAGGATCGAGAAAAACTTAGATGGTTAAAAAAGGAATTGAGAAAAGCTAAAGGAAAGCATATATTCATTTTTAAACACCGTCCACATTATACCGTTGGCATAAAATCTTATGATGATGTAGAAGGCGCAGCATCTAAAACCACGAAATTGTACGACAGGTTCAAAGTAACCGCAGTTTTTAGCGGGCATGACCATCTTTATTATAGAACCAAACGGAATGATACCAATCACATAATTTCGGCTGGTGCTGGGGCATATATTTATCCTCTGAATCGAGAAAAAGATGCGATTAAAGGCGATGCGTATTATGGAAGACGTACCAAAGAAGATATCAATAACGGCATGGCCCCTTTTAAATTTCATGCTGCCGATGGCACAATTACCGATATTCCTACTGCTATGTATTATGTGCTTTCTGTAAAAATTGATGGTGATAAAGTATCGATTGAAATGATTGACGAAAAAACTGGTAAAGTCTGGGATAAAGCAGTTATCAAGTGATATAATAAATCTATTATATTTTAATTCCTCATTTGTTCTACAATATCATTTTTATACTTTTGTTCGTTTGAAATTATCTTGAAAAAATCAGAAATATATGCTATAGCCTTTTCATATTCTGATTCATTTTCAAATTCATTTTCGAAGCTCTTAACAATTGAGAGTATGAGATTTTCCTTTTCAATATACTCCTGTCTAACTTGGTTCATTACACCCATATTTCTTTCCACGCCTCTAAATTTTCTTTCTGTCATAGATTTCATCCCTAAAGGTGGTGTCCCATAACTAGGGTTTACAAGTCCAGATATATCAAAATCATAAGCTAAAGGGTAAATAATTTTATCGACATATAAAAGTTTTGCATTGTGCTGCTCACGAATTGAAAAATCAACATTGCCAATCATATATTGAAAAAATGCGTTTTGAACACAGACGATATCTTCTTGTGCAAGAGGATTTATAGCTCTTTCAGTGATTTTGCCATTATGCCTTTTGGCAACCCTTTTATCATCTTCTATCAATATACCTTTAATCTGATGTTCCCTTACTTTTTTGCCCCTTATTTCTGATAATGAAATATCAACCAATCTGGTTTTAAAATGGTATGGAGAAATCACTTCATATAACTTATAAGCGATATACTCTTTTATGACATTATCATTATTGTCTTTTGCGGTTGAACAAGGCACAACAAGTTTTAATTTTTTATTACCTTCAAATAAAGTACCCTCAGATTTAGATTTTTTAATTTTTATTTTAACAGGAACATAATAACAAATTTCTCGTCTAGATTTTCCTCTCGCTCTTATTTCAATCTTTAACTCCTTCCATTGCTTATTAACATCTTCATAAGAAAGTTTTGTTTTTATATAAGTGCTATCATTCGTGTTTTTCTTTAATTCTTTATTAGAGTAACTTAACTTGAGAGGAAGAATAGATTGTTCTTTAAAAAGAGGAGACACGCTCTCTGTAGCCACCGAATCTATTGAATTCTGAGCAACCAAAAAAGGCATTAAGGTTAAATGAAAGATGAGGAGAACATATATTATTTGCTTATTCATAATATTGGTTCTATATTAACAAATATAGTATTTTTTAAATAAGTTATAATGCATAAATATTTTTCAATAATTAATTTCAGAACTTTAATTGCTGTTATAATTTCAATTATAACACCTATTATTGCTTATTACTATAATATCAATTACAATATTGATTTAACTCTTATTAGTATTGCTATTGTATTTCCATTAGTCTTTACAATTAGAAGCTCATTCAGGCGAAGAGAAAAAGCATTAGAGCATTTGAGCCAGTTTAGAGGTGCTATTAAAACAATAGATTATCTTTTCGCAACTACTAAAGGCTTATCCGATGAAAAGAAAAATGAAATATCTCAAATTTTATTGGAAATTAATGAAAAAGTAATTGCGCATTTAAAAGACAGCGATTTTGACACGACAGATCTTGATGCTTCAATACATAAAGTATCTCTATTTATTTTAGAGAATAATGAGGTCTGGCCTAAAAGTTTAAAGGATAGAGTTATTCGTTTTATGTATGATTTACATGAAGCAATCGATAATTTACATGCCATACATACGCATAGAACACCTATTAGCTTGAAAGCGTATTGTTTGATATTTATTTATATTTTCCCTCTTATTTACACCCCTACTATTATAGGCAAGATAGGTGTTGATACTACAATTTGGATTACTTATTTTGTTGTTATTTTAAGTGAATTTATATTGATTTCCCTTTATAATATTCAGGATCATATGGAGTATCCTTTTGATCAAGATGGTTTGGATGATATAGATTTGGATATTTTTAAAATGAATAGATAATTATTATTTTATTTTCTTCTGATTTAGGAAGAGGTATAAGTCACTACACGAAAATATATTCGGATTCAATCCTTTACAAAATACATTAGAACAAAATTCGCCAATGAAAAGTTTGAAGGGATGTCTCTAGAAATTGATGCAATTACTAAATTCTTTGAAAAGGAATAAAAAGATAACTAATGCTTACAAAACCGCTACACAGTATAACCAAATCCCTAGCCACAAGCTAAACATTATTCAAATGAACGAAATCAGAAAGTTTATTGAAAACATCACTCCAATGAATGATTCTGATTGGAAATTCTTTTCTTCAAAATTGCAAGAAGTAAAGTATCAGAAACATGCCATTCTATTGAAAAGTGGTGAGGTAGAGGACCATTTATATTTTATAAAAAAAGGAATGGTTAGACTTTATATCCCGAGGGAAGAATCCGACTTAACTTTTGGTTTTCTATTCGAAAATGAATTCGTGACAGCTTATGATTCATTTTTAACACAAATGCCTTCCGAATACCAAATTGAAACCTTATTAGAAACCACTGTATTGAAAATTTCTCATAAAAATTTGCAAGAAGTTTATGAAAGAACAAATAGCGGAAATATTATCGGACGAAAAATGGCTGAAAACATGTTTTTGATAAAATCGAAAAGAGAACTTTCCTTATTGAGTAAAACAGCAGAAGAACGATATTTGGACTTATTCTCTGAGAGACCAAAATTATTACAACAAATCCCATTAAAATATATTGCCTCTTATATTGGGGTAACTCCTCAAGCCTTGAGCAGAATTAGAAAACGTATTACTTAACTTGGGTTCATTGTTTTTACTTTATTCTTTTCTGACCTTTGAAATTCAATAATTTAAGAAAATATGAAACCATTAATTGTGCTTTTATTAAGTTTTTCAATCTCTATTTTTGTAATTAAAATTATAAAAAAAGAATATGATTTCGCATTATCAGCAAGAATTGCAATGTCGATAATGCTTGTATTCACAGCGATTGGTCACTTTGCCTTTACAAAAGGTATGTCAATGATGGTTCCCAAAATTATCCCTTTTAAAGAAAGTTTTGTTTATATAACAGGAATCTTTGAAATTTCACTAGCCATAGGTTTACTTATTCCTAAATTAAAAGAAATATCTGGATGGACTCTTATAATTTTTCTTTTACTAATGCTTCCTGCAAATATTTATGCCGCAATAAATAATGTTAATTACCAAAAAGGAACATTTGATGGAAATGGCATACTCTATTTGTGGTTTAGAATCCCATTACAAATCCTGTTTATTATTTGGACATATATTAGTGCAATCCGCATTTAATATTATAAATATAAGCCTTGCACAAAACTGCCTTTAACTCATGCAGTTGAATTCCTTATCGAAAACTCCAAACTGCAAATAATTGGTTCGCCCCTATTCGCTATATTAGTACCAACCTAACAACCCATACACTAACGGTTGTGTTCAATTAAAAATCATAAAAGCTATGAAGAAATGTTTATCGGTGTCAATCATTGTATTATTATTTAATTTGAATGGCTTTAGTCAATCAGTCAACAATAAAGCATTTAATGATTTTACTAACCACTCAGAATTCCCATCTTTTAATGAAGAAATTATTTTCAATATAAAAGGAGACTCTGTTGCTGGCTATGCCTTTATTGCAAATGGAGAAGGGTCTAAAGAGACCGTAATAATGCTACACGGATTACCCGGAAATGACAACCAATTTGACATCGCTCAATCTTTAAGAAGAACAGGTAGAAATGTGATTCACTTCAATTATAGAGGCGCATGGGGAAGCCAAGGAGATTTTTTATATTCTCATAGCCTTGAAGAAGTCGATGAGGTCATAAAATACTTATCAAATTCTGAAAATTCCAAAAGATTAAAAATAGACACGAATGCTTTCGTATTGCTAGGACGTAGTTATGGTGGTGGACTCGCATTAATTCAAGGAAGTAAAAATGAAAGGGTAAAAAAAATCATAGCCATTTCGTCTATGAATGCAGGCTCTCGTTTTAATCCAATTCAAGCCTTAAGTGAACTTTCAGGATGGAAAAATTATTTAAACAGACAAGTTATGCTAAAGGTAAACGCTCATATCTTCTTACAAGAGATGTTGGATAATAAAGAAAAGTATAACGTGGTGACTTATAAAAACCAATTGAAGCATAAGAAAGTATTGCTTATTGAGGGGTCTAAAAATAATCACAGCTGGATTAGTTTACTGGAAAATATTGACCTGAAAATGTTTGAATCTGATCATAATTTCATCAGCAATCGAATTGAATTAACAACCGTTTTAATAGAGTGGTTAAACAAAAACTAATCATAACAATATGTAGAAATCACAAACCTTTCTGCAATTTAAAAAACGTTGAGATTATTAATAAATATAACTCCTAATATATCTCTAAGAATTGCAACCTTTTATTCACGTATATAATTGACAGACAATGAAGAAGAAAATGTACAACCAAATATTTAGAGAAATATCTTTACTTAGAATGGTATGAAAAATGGAACTATGAATATTTATCTAAAAATGCTTTAGTTATCGTTCAGGCTATTTGTCTTAGTAAAATTCATCGGGATTTTTCTCAGGTTGGTTTTCTTTTACTAATTTAGTCCTATTCAACACAACTAACCACACAAGAACGCGTTATATGCAAATTAAAAAGCAATATTTATTAATCTTTAAAACTTAAAATTATGAGCACAATTAGATTAGGTGATGAGGCCCCAAACTTTACGGCACAATCTACAGAAGGTGAAATAAACTTTCATAACTGGCTTGGAGATAGTTGGGGGATTTTATTTTCACATCCAGCAGATTATACTCCCGTTTGTACTACCGAACTTGGGACAGTAGCTAAATATAAAACTGAGTTCGACAAGAGAAATGTAAAAGTAGCTGCATTAAGTGTGGATGGATTGACATCTCATAACGGTTGGATTAATGATATTAATGAAACACAAAATACAGTGGTCAACTTTCCTATTATAGCAGATGAGGATAAAAAAGTAGCGCTGTTATATGATATGATTCATCCAAATGCTGATAGCAAATTAACTGTGAGATCAGTATTTGTTATTGGTGCAGATAAAAAGGTGAAATTAACTATTACCTATCCGGCGTCAACAGGTAGAAATTTTGATGAATTATTAAGAGTAATCGATTCATTACAATTAACCGCTTATCATAAAGTAGCAACACCTGCCAATTGGAATAATGGAGATGACTGTGTTATTGTACCCTCGGTTTCTAATGAGGATATTCCAAATTTGTTTCCAAAAGGACATATTGAAGTTAAACCATATTTAAGGTTGACTCCTCAGCCAAATCTCAACTAAAATTAGCATCTAATACCTAAAAAAATAATTGCTGGTGCAAGCCTACTTATGAAATTCCACGTGGATTTACTACCTGCCCTGCGGTAGGCAGATTCGGTATGTATTTGCTAACTTAGATATTTAAACAAAGTAACTAATCTATTACAAACCGTTGTCTGCCATTAAAGTTGAACTCAATAATGACAAGTACGTTATATCAACAAAATAAATATTCAATAGGATATAAAAATTACTTTAAATAATGAAAACAGCATCTCTATTAAAAGAACTTATTTATAATGATACCAAAGTCTCTATTAAAGTATTGATGGAAACAGAATCCTCAAAGGAAATCAGAATTTTGTTCAAAAAAGGACAACTAATGAAAGAGCATAAAGCAGGTTTTCCAATTACAGTTGCAATTCATCAAGGAATTATCGCTTTTGGAGTTAATGGGGAGAAAATGATTTTAAAAACAGGGGATTTAATTAGCTTAGATGCAAATGTTCCTCACGATTTATTAGCTGAGGCAGATAGTATTGTAAGACTAACTTTATCAAAATTTGACAAGATTGAAAGAGT
>MAAC01013892.1_pt1 | contig 12543 bp, 8 predicted proteins | sample 1115981 | NCBI WGS metagenome assembly MAAC01 (sample SAMN04961126, study PRJNA320927) | seawater metagenome | isolation source: sample BD02T64 sea water enriched with oil for 64 days | place: USA:Gulf of Mexico | collected 2013-07-27 | reverse complement strand
TAAGTTTGAAGCTCTCGTTCGTTGGAAGAACAAGGGTACGTGGGTGTCTCCTGCTGACTTTATTCCGGTCGCTGAAAACTTTAACTTAATAGGAAAAGTTGGCGAAATAGTTTTAAGGAAGTCTTGTATTATCCTTAAACAACTTAAAGAAAAAGGGTTTACTGACATAACCTTTAATGTAAACCGCTCTGTTTATGAGTTTCCTCGAGAGAAGGCAAACAATAACTTATGGTTAAATGTAATTGAAGAGTGTGGGTTAATACCAAGTGACATCTGCTTTGAACTAACAGAGAGTGTCCTAGCCCCAGAGAATGATAATAATATATCCTTACTAAAAAACATTCAAAATGCTGGCTGTACCATCGCCCTTGATGATTTTGGCACAGGTTATTCATCGTTAAGTTATTTACGCCGATTCTCTATTGATATCCTTAAGATTGACCGAAGTTTTATTAAAGAAATGACAGTGGTTAATGAAGATAAAGTATTAGTTTCAGCTATTATATCTATGGCCAAAGCTTTGGGTATATTGGTCGTAGCTGAAGGTGTAGAGCAGAAAGAAGAAGTAGATATATTAAAGCAACTAGGTTGTGACTTTATCCAAGGTTTTTATTTTTCAAAACCATTACCCGCAGAAAGTCTGATAAATTATTTAACCAACTTTAGTTATAAAAATTAATCCTCTTAAATATAGGGCTGAAATTATTTATGATAATTCCAGCCCTTGCCGTTCTGTTGTTATTTAACTATTTTACATGAGCTAAAGCTTGTTTTGCTAACTCTGTAATTTTCGACCAATCTTTGTTTTTCACAATTTCATCGGTAACTAACCATGAACCACCACAACAAGAAACATTAGGTAAGGCAAGATAATTACTAACATTGCTCAGATTGATGCCGCCTGTTGGGCAAAAACGAATATCGGGGAATGGACCACCAATAGACTGTATTGCTTTTACACCACCAGAGGCTTCTGCGGGAAAAAATTTCAAATGATCGTAACCATAATCAATGCCATCCATCATTTCTGAAATAGATGATATGCCAGGGATAAGGGCTATATTCCCTTCATTTCCTGCTTGTAATAAGTCTTTAGTTAAACCAGGACTTATAGCGAACTTAGCGCCAGCATCTTCGCAACGTTGTAACATTTCACGATTAGTTACTGTGCCAGCACCAACACAAGCTTCTGGTAGCTCTTTGGCGATAATTTTAATCACATCAAGTGCAGCAGGAGTACGCAAGGTTACTTCTAATACTTTTATGCCGGCAGCAAGCAATGCCGAAGCAATAGGTAATGCATCTTCAACATTTTTTATTACAAGAACAGGAACTATTGGCCCCATATTGAAAATTTCTGCTGGCGATAACTGCCATTTTTTAGTTGAGCTCATTATTTATATTTGTCCTTTCATTGAAGATAATTGTTGACGAATATAGGCTGATGCCCCTATCAAACCGGGTTGAGCTTCGGTGATCACATACGTCGGAATATTGTTAATAAAACTAGATAATCGGCCTTTTGCATCAAAGCGTTGTCTAAAACCACTGTTTTGTATAAAGTTTACAAAGCGAGGCACAATGCCTCCAGCAATATATACGCCACCAAAACAAGCCAATGTTAATGCTAAATTACCAGCAAAACTGCCTAAAGTATTACAAAATTGAGTTAACGATTTTTCACATAGTGGACATGATCCCTCTATGGCTTTAGCCGATATTTCTTCAGCTGATAAAATATTTATAGGGTGATTACCAATAGATAGAAAAGCTTGATAGATTTGCTCTAAACCTTTACCACAGAGTAATTGTTCATATGATATTCTATGTTGTTTACTTTCAAGCAAGTAAGTTAATATTTTAACTTCATCAGCATCTATAGGAGCAAAATCTACATGCCCTCCTTCACCGCCTAAGCAACACCAACCTTCAATGGTAGGTACTAAATTAGCAACACCCAAACCTGTTCCTGGGCCACAAATAGAAATGGGTTTGCCGACAATAGCTTTTCCTTCACCTATTTGTACTTTTTGCGTTTCAGTGAGCAAAGGGACCGCATGAGCGATCGCAGTATAATCATTGATTAAGAATAACTGATTAATGTTCAGTTCATCTTTTAGTGCAGATTGAGAAAATGTCCATGGTAAATTAGTCATGGTTATTTGATCTGTTTCTACAGGACAAGCAATCGCCAAACAAGCATTTATCGTTTTACCTACACATTCATGTCTTTCAAGATAAACACGTATAACATCGGCTAAGCTATTATATTCGCCACATTGATAAGTTTGAATATCACTAATGGCCCCATCGTTGTTAACTAGGCCTAGCCTGATATTAGTACCACCGATGTCCGCTACTAAATTGAGTGTTGGCTCATTCATGAGGTTTTGCCATCTGCACCAAGCTCATCAACTTTCAATTCGTCAAACAATGAACAAGCACCTGTTTCTGCAGTACTTAAATTACGGCGCATGAAACCAAACAATTCGCGTCCCATTCCTTGGTGATGACCATTGACTTGGAAAATAGCGTTATCACGTTTTGCAAGCTCAGCCTCGTCAACCAATAAGGTTAATTCTCCACTTTCACCATCTACTAAAATCATATCACCGGTTAGTACTTTAGCGATCAAACCGCCGTCTAAAGCTTCAGGGCATAAATGTATAGCTGCCGGTACTTTACCTGACGCGCCAGACATACGGCCATCAGTTACCATAGCAACCTTAAAGCCTTTATCTTGTAACACACCAAGTGGTGGCGTTAACTTATGTAATTCAGGCATACCACGTGCTTTAGGCCCTTGAAAGCGAACAACAGCGACAAAGTCTTTTTCTAGTTCGCCCGCTTTAAAAGCCGCTTCAAGCTCATGTTGATCTTCAAAAACAACAGCAGGTGCTTTAATAACAAAACTTCCTTCACGTAACGATGAAGTTTTTATCACTGAAGTCCCTAAATTTCCTTTAAGAACACGTAAACCACCGTCAGCTTTAAAAGGAGATGATGCTGTAGCAATGATTTCATCATCACCTGAGCCTCCATCAACGTTATCATCCCCACCAAGGCTTAATATTACTTGGCCATTACCATCGCCTGTCATAGTGTCATCTGTACCTGTACCGATAATTGGTTCCATTGGAATGGGCATTGATGCCTCCAGTAAATTGAAGATAAACTTAGTTGTTGTTTAAGTAGCAAAGTTTACGCCACATATAAACAATAATAAAATCAACGTCTTGGTTTAGTTTTGTGGTTTTTGTTGATGACGTTTAGCAATTTGCATTGCAAACTAGTGTGTTGAAATTCTTAATTGAGGTTCTGAGCTAACGATATTGTAAATAGTGATTATCATGATTGCTTGAATTTATCCCCCGTTCTAACTCCACAATAAATAATGTAAAATAGATAAATAACTGGGCGCTTGTGACGCCCAATAATTAAACCTATGGAATAACTATGTCTCTATCAGTTGTCATTCTTGCCGCGGGTAAAGGTACTCGCATGCGCTCTTCATTACCTAAAGTACTTCACCCTATTGCAGATAAACCTATGGTTAGTCATGTTATTGATGCAGCCCGTCAAGTTGATGCTGAAAATGTCTACGTCGTTTATGGCTTTGGTGGTGATGTATTAAAAGCGCAAGTGGTTGGCGATGACCTAACCTTTGTTGAACAAACTGAACAGTTAGGCACAGGCCATGCGGTTGATATGGCATCTCCTTTTATTAAAGATGATGAAGATGTATTAGTACTTTATGGTGATGTGCCATTAACTAAAGTCTCTACGTTAGAGAAGCTTATTGCAGCTAAACCTGACAATGGCATGTCATTGTTGACGGTATTTCTACAAAATCCAACAGGCTATGGTCGAATAATTCGCGATAACAGCACAGTGGTAGGTATTATTGAACAAAAAGATGCAAGCGCTGAGCAGTTAGCAATAAAGGAATGTAATACCGGTATATTGTTGGCTAATGGTGGTGATTTAAAACGTTGGTTAGCCAACCTTTCTAATGATAACGCTCAAGGAGAATATTATCTCACTGACATTATTGCTGCTTGCCATAATGAAGGGAAAACCATTGCTACAGCACACCCTGATTCAGAAATAGAAGTAGAAGGTGCAAATAATCGTTTGCAATTAGCCAACTTAGAGCGTGCCTATCAATTACGTAAAGCTGAAGAGCTGATGATTGCAGGGGCAACCTTACGTGATCCAAATCGCATTGATATTCGTGGCAACGTTACCGTAGGCCAAGAGGTAGTGATTGATATAAATTGTATTTTTGAAGGTGATGTAACCCTTGCTGATAACGCCAAAATTGGTGCCAATTGCATTATCATTAATAGCCAAATTGGCAAAGGTGCGATCATTAAACCTAATACCATTATTGAAGAGTCTATTATTGGTGAGCAAGCGTCTGCAGGACCATTTGCCCGTATTCGCCCAGGCTCAGAAATAAAGTGTAACGCACACGTTGGCAATTTTGTTGAAATGAAAAATACTACTTTAGGTGAAGGTTCAAAAGCTGGACATCTATCCTATTTAGGTAATGCAGTTATTGGCAAAAAAGCGAATATTGGTGCAGGCACTATTACCTGTAATTATGATGGAGTAAATAAATTTACCACTACCATTGGTGACGGGGCATTTATTGGTTCAAATTCTTCTTTAGTGGCACCTGTTACTATTGGGAATATGGCTACAACAGGCGCAGGATCAACAATTGCTAAAGACGTTGAAGAAAATGCTCTAGCTGTTGCACGTGCGAAGCAAAGAAACATCACCACGTGGAAAAGACCCGAAAAAAATACCTAGTTATTAACATAAAAAGTGTCGGTTTTTTTTACAGATCAAGAAAGCTGTCAAAACGGCAAAAAACTAAATGATTGAATAAATTATCTAATTAGACAAAGGTACAAATTTTGCATTATCACTAACTATTGTAAAACGGGACTTAAAAGAACACGGAGGATGTAGCATATGAATACGTTAAAAAAATGCACCTTCTTATTTATTTTGTTGTTAATAAGTAGCTTTAATAGTAGTGCAACGGTCATTGGTTATTGTAATCCTGTTGGCACTGTTGGTGATGATGGTTATGTAGCGGCAGCTGTTGGCGGTAATGGTCTTAGTACCAGTGATGTTACAATAACTTCTGCAGAGGTAGCAGGCGGGGATCCTGTTTATGGAGCCCCTGCACCAGCTATAGAGGCAACAAATTGCGCAGGGTTATTTGTTGGCAATGACAACGTTAATGGTGGTGATAACTTTGGTCTTGAAGATCATGGTTATATGAATGGTGAAGACTTTCCTTTTTTTGATGGTGGTGCTTTTATCACCGATAGCTCTCTCCAAAATCTTGATGACGATGGTCTTTTCGATGATCCTGGTTGGGTGTATTTAGGGAAAGATGAAGGTGCTGGTGTGGGTGGCATTGATTTAGAAAATCCTGCTGGCGTTGATTTAGATTTGTTTATGGATATCGTTTTTACATGTGATAGCGGTCAGATTAATGGTCCGGACTGTTATGCTGGCAGTTGGTCTTTAAACTTTTTTGACCCTGGAGGATTACTTGCTGCATTAGAAACTACTGTTTTTGGTGATAGTTTCTTTGACCATTTGGCATTTACTTTTAAATTTGCCAATTCATTTGCTGTTTATGATTTTGATTTTAATATCTTAAATAGTCTATCTCCTGATCCACTAAATCCAATATTTGATTTAAGTGCGCCCCACAACTTTACGGGGGAATTTGACCTTAGCAGTTACGAAAAAGGTATATCCCACATTTCTGTTTGGGCAAGAGACCCTTTAAACGTGGAAGAAATACCTGAGCCATCTATGCATATCTTAGTGTTAATTGGTGTGTTTTCTATATATCTACGGATGAAATTACGTTAGAAAAATAAGTAAATAAAACTGTAAAAAACAATGATAAAGTAATTTGTCATTGTTTTTTTATATAACTTTTGATTAAATAGCTAAGTTTTAAATCGAAACTTAATTTGTTGAATCGAAACTTATGTCAAAAAGAAATACCAAACAACGTCGACACATCATCATAACGGAATTAAATACTCTCGGTGAAGTGAGTGTTGACCAACTCGCTAAGAAATTCGAAACCTCTGAAGTCACGATAAGAAAAGATCTTGCAGCCCTTGAAAACAGTGGTTTACTGTTACGCCGTTATGGCGGTGCTATTCTTTTACCCTCTGAACTTATCGAACCTAAATGTGAAAAAGTTTCAAAACGAAAGCTCAGTATTGCTCAACAAGCAGCAACATTAATTCGTGATCATAATCGCATTATTCTCGATAGTGGCAGTACCACTTCAGCATTAGTAAAAGAATTAGGTCAAAAGAATGGTTTAGTAGTGATGACCAATTCACTGACGATTGCTTCAGAAATTCAAGCGTTAGAAAATGAACCGACCTTATTAATGACAGGTGGTACATGGGATCCTCATTCAGAATCTTTCCAAGGTAAAGTGGCTGAAAGTGTTCTACGCTCTTATGACTTTGATCAGTTATTTATTGGTGCTGACGGTATTGATATTGAACGAGGGACAACTACCTTTAATGAATTACTCGGTTTAAGCCAAGTGATGGCGGAAGTATCACGTGAGGTTATCGTGATGATCGAATCAGATAAAATTAATCGAAAAATTCCAAATGTAGAAATACCTTGGCAACAAATACATACTCTTATCACCGATGATAATTTAGCGTCTGAAGTAAGAAGTAAACTTATCAATCAGGGCATAAATTTAATTTGTGCCAAATAACATAAAAAAAGGACAAAGCTATGTGTGGTATCGTCGGTGCAGTAGCACAACGTGATGTAGCAGATATCTTGGTAGAAGGACTTAAGCGTCTGGAGTATCGAGGTTATGACTCTGCAGGGGTCGCAATAATAGATAATGATCATCAGCTTAACCGTGCACGCCGTTTAGGAAAAGTGCAAGAACTGGTTGATGCATTAAATGTTGAGCCATTAAGTGGTGGCACAGGTATTGCGCATACACGTTGGGCAACACATGGTGCACCGAGTGAAAGCAATGCACATCCTCATGTTTCAAGTGACAATATTGCGGTTGTACACAATGGCATTATTGAAAATCACCAAGCATTAAGAATTAAATTAAAAGCAGAAGGTTATGTTTTTGTCTCAGAAACTGATACCGAAGTAATTGCTCATTTAGTCCATCATGAATTAAAAGGCAGCGACTCCCTTATTAGTGCTGTGCAAAAAACCGTAGTACAACTTGACGGTGCATACGGCACTGTAGTGATGGACAGCACAGATTCAGAACGAATTGTTGTCGCCCGTTCAGGTAGCCCGTTAGTGATAGGTTACGGTTTGGGTGAAAACTTTATTGCCTCAGATATGATGGCCTTGTTACCTGTTACGCGTAAATTTTCTTTCCTTGAAGAAGGTGATGTTGCTGAAATTACCCGTCATAGTGTCACTATTTTTGATAAAGAAGGTGCTTCTGTTGAGCGTGAAGCAAAAGAGCGTGAAGTAGCCCAAGATAGTGGTGACAAAGGTGAATATCGTCATTACATGCTAAAAGAAACCTATGAACAACCTACCGCTATTCGTAATACTCTTGAAGGTCGTTTGATAGGTAATACCCTAGATATTAATACCTTTGGCGAAGGTGCAGATGATATTTTTAAAGAAATAGAACATGTGCAAATTATTGCCTGTGGTACCAGTTATCACTCAGGTATGGTGGCGCGTTATTGGTTAGAATCATTAGCCGGTGTTTCTTGTAATATTGAAATTGCCAGTGAATTTAGGTACCGAAAATCGCATGTGCCAAAAAATGCGATGATCGTCACTATTTCACAATCAGGGGAAACGGCTGATACGTTAGCTGCTTTACGTTTAGCGAAAGAGCTAGGTTATCGCGCCAGTTTAGTGATTTGTAATGTTGCTGGTTCTTCATTGGTTCGTGAATCTGATTTAGCCTTTATGACCAAAGCGGGTGCTGAAATTGGTGTTGCATCAACAAAAGCCTTTACCACACAGCTCGCGGGATTATTGATGATGACATTGGCCATTGGCCAGCATCATGGTATGTCAGAGCAAGTGCAAAACGAGATTGCTCAATCTTTGATGACCTTGCCAAATAAATTAGATGAAGTACTTGCCTTGGCTCCTTCTATTGAAGCATTAGCGGAAGACTTTGCCGATAAGCATCATGCGTTATTTTTAGGCCGTGGCGATCAATATCCTATTGCTATGGAAGGAGCGCTTAAGTTAAAAGAGATCTCTTACATTCATGCAGAAGCATATGCGGCAGGTGAGCTCAAGCATGGCCCATTAGCACTAATTGACGCAGAAATGCCGGTCATTGTTGTTGCTCCGCAGAATGATTTAATTGAAAAACTAAAATCTAATGTTGAAGAAGTACGTGCCCGTGGTGGTTTAATGTATGTATTTGCTGCTAATGACGCTAAGTTTGAAAGTGATGAAACGATGAAGGTTATCAACATACCGCATTGTGATGAAATCATCGCACCGATTGTTTACACCTTGCCACTACAATTATTGTCATATTACGTCGCCATCATCAAAGGTACCGATGTTGATCAGCCACGAAACTTAGCAAAATCTGTGACGGTTGAGTAATTGATTATTGAAATTAAATAGATGTGGGTTCTGAATAAAGTTGGAAACGTCTAAATAAAGATGGAAACCAACGAATAAAGTTAGAACTATCTGATATTTAAAAAAGCAGCCTACTAAGGCTGCTTTTTTATTTGTAATTGTTATCGATCAAGAGCTCGGGGAGTTAAACCTATTTTTAAGCAACCTGCTTTTTTGATTGGCCTCTTTTGTGTTCTGTTGTTGGGGTATAAATTGGCTACTAATTTATACCTCTCTATTAGGCACAAAATTATAGAAGAGTCATATAATATATACGCCGTTTTATTTAGAATAACGAGTAAATTTCAGATATAGCATTTCATAAAACGATAACGACTTAATCACATTTCAAAGCTACATTTAGCTATTCAAATAAATATATTCGCCTGTTTATTTGAGATAAAAACTATCATTTCGGTCATTAACTAGAGAATTACCCGTAGTCAATTCAGTATTGTTGATAAATAATATTAATCGCATGATTAGTAAATATGGTGCTATTTTTACAAAAATAAGATGATGCTTTGATATTTAAGATAAGTGATTATTACGACGAAACATCAAAATTTTAAATAAAGTTTATAACTCATGAAAATATAAAGTTTTAATTCAATCGTTGCGTATAAAGTATACAGTGATAATGCTTTGTTAATACCAGTATTTACCACAATTTTTTTTCATTTTTATTTATCTTTAGTTTTATCTCTTGTTTTGTAATAAATTATTACATTTGACGTGTCAATATGTACGATGAAGTGCTTGTTTTTTAAGGTATACAACGAGGTTTGTCGTATTAATAATATAAGTTAATTTAAATTAAAATATTAATCAGTAGATTCCACTTAAATATTTTTCAGTATTTAGCCTCTTGTAATGCATTATCTAGTGATTTATAAGTAGAGCCTTAGATGGTCATAATCAAATAATCGTCTAAGATTAATAATAAGAATTAAATAAATATAAATATAAATATAAATATTAAGAAGGTAAACCATGTCAATTAAATTCCGTACCGGAACGTTAGCCATTGCAATAGGATTAGCACTAGGTACTGCACCCACTTATGCTGAAGAAAATCAAACTCAAGTTAAGGAAAAAGATGTAGAACGAATTGCTGTAGTAGGCTCGCGCGCAGCGCCGAGATCTGTTGCAGATTCCCCTGTTCCTATCGATATTATTAGTGCCGATGATCTGGAAAAAACAGGTTCAAGCGATATGCTTGACCAACTTGTTGGTACAGTTCCTTCTTTTAATGTTCACTCAAATCCAATTAGTGATGCGGCGACATTAGTTCGTCCAGTGAACTTACGTGGTTTATCATCAGACAGTACGCTGGTTTTATTAAATGGTAAGCGTCGTCATCGTGCTTCTGTTATTGCTTTCCAAGGTGGTGGTATTAATGATGGTGCTCAAGGGCCTGATATTTCTGTTATCCCAAGCATTGCTTTAAAACAAGTTGAAGTATTACGTGACGGAGCAGCGGCTCAATATGGTTCTGATGCTATCGCGGGTGTAATGAACTTTGTTTTAAAAGATGCCGCTGATGGTGGTAGCTTTTCAGTTAAACATGGTGAATATGCTGAAGGTGACGGCGGAACAACAACGTATGCTGGTAATATTGGCTTGCCGTTAACCAAAGAAGGTTATGCTAATCTTAGTTTTCAGTATAAAAACGCCGATGCTACTAGTCGTAGTATACAGGTTGCTAATGCCGCTACAATTGCCGCTGCTGGAAATACATTTATAGCAGAAGAGGCTCAAGTTTGGGGATCCCCTGAAATTAACGATGATCTTTCTATCTTTGGTAATATTGGTCTTGATCTAGAAGATGACAAAAAATTCTACTTATTTGGTAACTATTCAGAGCGTGATGTAAAAGGTGGCTTCTACTGGCGTAACCCGCATAACCGCAGTAGCATTTATTCGAATGATGGTGGAACCACGTTATTGGTAGGTGATTTAGACGGCGTAGGTCAAGGTATTGAATGTCCAACTATTGCTATAGGCGCTAATGTTCTTAATCAAGCGGACTACCTATCTATTGCTGATAATAGTACGGCATTAGGTCAAAACTGTTTTGCTGTGAATGAGACCTACCCAGGTGGTTATACGCCAAACTTTGGTGGTAACGTAACAGATACTTCACTTACTATGGGTGTTCAGGGTGAAATTTCAGGTGGTATGTTAGATGAATTTTATTTTGATTTAAGTGGTTCTGTAGGGCGAAATGAATCTAGCTTTAATATTGTCAACACCATTAATTCATCTATGGGCGCTGAATCTCCACACGACTTTGACTTAGGTAAATATATTCAATTAGAAAAAACATTTAACTTTGATTTAAGTAAAGAGCTTGATGTGGGTCTAGACGATCCGATGAACTTTGCTACAGGTCTAGAATGGCGAGAAGAGTCTTTCGAAATTGGTGCTGGTGATCAATATTCTTTCCTTGCGGGTCCATTAATTGATCAAGGTTTTAACCTAGGCTCTCATGGTTTCCCTGGATTTCAACCGTCTCAAGCGGGTGTTTTTACTCGTAGGAACGTAGCGGCATATGTTGATGTTGAAGCAAATATCACTGATGAATTCTTAGTTGGTGCAGCAGTACGTTATGAAGATTTTTCATCTTTTGGTGATACGCTAAACTATAAATTAACTATGCAATATATCTTATCTGACGAATTAACTGTTCGTGGCTCTTTAAGTACAGGTTTTAGAGCACCAACTGTTGGTCAAGCAAACATAAGTAATGTATCAACGGCATTAGAAGATGGTGAATTAACCGATTCAGCTTTATTGCCACCGACGAGTGAGTTTTCTAAAGTTTTTGGTGCTAAAGAGTTAGAACCAGAAGAGTCAAAAAGTTATGCTTTTGGTGCTGTTTACCAAAATGGAGATTTTTTCTTAACAGCTGATTATTATAACATTGAAGTTACCGATCGAATTACCCAATCTGATCGTAAAAAACTAACTGAAAGTGATTATGCAAAACTAGAAGAATTAGGTGTTGCTAACCCACGTTCAGTTGGCACGGTAAGCTTCTTCGCAAATGATTTCGATACTACAACACAAGGTGTTGATGTTGTTGCAAATTACAGCATGGACTTATTTGATGGTGATACTAGATTCAGTTTAGCCTACAACTGGAATGAAACTAAAGTTGATAGAAGTTCAGATATTACCGGTGACTTTAAAGTAAAACGTTTGGAAGAAGCGTTACCTGGCAATAGAGGTACCTTCACTGTGTCTCAAAGTTGGGATGACGTAAGCATGTATGTTAGAGCTAACTATTTTGGTGAGTATTATGCAGTACATGTAGATTATGATTTAGCCTCTCAAGATGCAGATGCTGCTGTAACATTTGATGCTGAAATTAGTTATGTCTTTAACGATATATTAACTTTTTCTGTAGGTGCTCAAAACATTCTTGATCAAGAAGCAGAGAAGTTAGAATTTGAAGGCGCATCAAATAATCACCCTGATGGTTTTACACCAAATAACCAATGGGGTGGTAAATATTACGAAACATCACCATTTGGGTTTAACGGTGCATTTTACTACGTAAAAGCTACTTATAACTTTTAATATATTAGCACGTTAGCTTGTTCTGATATTTATTGAAGGTTTTAATGTAAGGCCAGTAGCTTTAGCTTCTGGCCTTTTTTATGTTTTAAACTTTACATCAAACAATATAATAAGAAATTAAAAGGGCCGACCAGTTAAACTGAACGACCCTTTTTATTAACATGTTGTTAGGTGTATTTTATATTACAAGCGATAAATATTATCAGCGCTGTCGCGATCAATTAAGCGAACAAAAGGGTCTACACCGACATATTTGGGCTTCTCTTTAACCGTTAATACAATAGTATTTTCTCCGGTTTT
>MAAC01000810.1_pt1 | contig 12544 bp, 8 predicted proteins | sample 1115981 | NCBI WGS metagenome assembly MAAC01 (sample SAMN04961126, study PRJNA320927) | seawater metagenome | isolation source: sample BD02T64 sea water enriched with oil for 64 days | place: USA:Gulf of Mexico | collected 2013-07-27 | reverse complement strand
GCATTCCAGAAAGTGGTCGGTTCGGGATTGAGCCAGATAACGCGCTTGGCGCGCAGGTGCAGGGTTTGCATCACTTCGGTGCGCGGGGCGAGGAAGTTGTTGCGGGCATCGCCGAGGATTAGCACAGTCGTTTTATTGTCGATGTCATCCATGCACTGATCGTCGAGGTCGAGCAGGGTGGTGCCATAGTCGGAGCCGCCCATGCCGTGGTCGGCCATAATTTTGTCAATCGCCTGTTCAACCGGGTACTTCTCGAAGATATCTTTCACCGGGATGAGATTACCGGTAAACACATAACTGTCGATGCGTTGCATCACGTCGTTAAGGCTGTGCAAAAACAGCAGTAGAAAGCGCGCATAGGCCTGCACCGAGCCACTGATATCGCACATCACCAGCAGGCGGGGTTTGTCGATGTACTTGGTCTTCCAGTAGGTTTCAAACATCACGCCGTCATAGGCGACATTGCGGCGCAGGGTTTTGCGAAAGTCGAGCTGGCCGCGCTTGTCCTGTTTCTTCTTCTTCGAATACTGGGTGCTGAGGCGTTTCGCCATTTTGCGCACCAGGTCGTGCATGACGTGGAAGTCGCGCTGTTCGATATTCGAGAGCTTGCTGCTTTTCAGGTGGTCTTCGCGCAGGTTGCGAGTGGCATTGCGCCCGTACATAGAAAGCTGCTGTTCGACGAAGTCTTTGACGCTTTCGGCGAGATAGTCTTTGGCATTTCTCAGCTCACCCGCCTGGGCGATGCTAGAGGGGCAGTCGCCCTTGCCCATGGCGGCGATATCATTTTGCAGATCGCGCAGACCCATCTTCTGCATGATTTTCTGCGCGTAGAGGCTCTTCTGGGTAAAGAACCAGATGTCGGTGAGGCCGACTTCTCGTGCCGCTTTCTTCATTTCAGTGGCGAGGCTGGCGGTGTCGCCCTCCATCAGCATTTTGGCGAGCTCTGATTGCGCCTCTGGTGCTTCGTTTTGCTCGCTCTTAATCGGCTGCTGGTCGTCTGCCTCGTCGCTGCCGGCAGTTGTGTTGTCACTGTGAGGATCGTTGGCCGCACTGAAGGTGTCAAAGCTGAAGAACTGCTCGAAACATTCGGCTACCAAAGCTTGCTCGGTCTCCGATTTTGCCAGGCTGACCTGAAAGGCATTCTTCAGAATGCTGCGATCGGAATAGCCAACAAGGGCAACGGTGCGGCTGGTCTCAATCGTATCCGACGGCGATACCTTAATACCGGCCGCACGGATGACCTTGTAGAAATCTTCGAGAGTCTGCTGCATGGCTACTCTGCCTTGTGAGCCTAGCGCCCTGAGCGCTTGTGGGCCTTGTTAATAAAGGTACGCATGTGGTCGCCCATGGCGTCGATGTCAGTTTCAAATTTTAGCAGGACATTGAGGGTCTTTTTGACCATGCCCGGCTCGAGCTGCTCGCTGTGGAGCAGGAGCAGGGTCTTCGCCCAGTCGATGGTTTCAGAGATCGACGGTACCTTCTTAAGATCGAGCTCGCGCACCTGCTGCACGAAGCTGACGACCTCTTTGCGCAGGGTGTCGGAGAGCTCGGGTACGCGGCTGCTGAGAATGCGGCTTTCGAGCTTTTCGTCGGGGTAGGGTACATATAAATGCAGGCAGCGGCGCTTGAGGGCATCGCTTAGCTCGCGACTATTATTGCTGGTGAGGAAAACCAGGGGTTTGATTTTCGCCTTGATGGTGCCGAGTTCGGGGATCGTCACCTGAAACTCGGACAGGACTTCGAGCAAGAAGGCTTCAAACTCCGGATCGGACTTGTCGACTTCATCAATCAGCAGCACGCAGCCGAGTTCTTCGTGCAGCGCCTTATAGAGGGGGCGGGGCTCGAGGAAGGTTTCGGAGAAGAACAGGTCGTCGTGGCTGTGGATGCGCTCCATTGATTGCTCAAGGCCGGTGGCGCCTTCCAGTAGTTCGCCGAGCTTGTCCTTTAAGAGCTGGGTATAAAGCAGCTGCTTGGCGTATTTCCACTCGTACAGTGCTTTGGACTCATCCAGTCCCTCGTAGCACTGCAGGCGCACCAAAGGTACGTCGAGAATTTGCGCCGTGGTTTTGGCTAATTCGGTCTTGCCCACGCCTGCGGGGCCTTCGACCATCACCGGTTTTTGCAGATTGTGGGCAATGTAAACGCAGGTGGCGATCTGCTCGCTGCAAATATATTTAGCCGCTTCAAAGCGTTGCTGAATGTCTTCAACCGAGGTGAATTTATCTTTATAAAGTTCTTTCATGCGGACTTTGTACCTGTCATTTAAAGCTGTTGTTGGTAAGCGGTCGACCGCTTAATCTTTTTTTCGTTGTTCGGCTAAAAAACGATCAGCCAAAGAAGCGGTGCGCGCGGCGCTGGCCTGTCGCCCAATATTGCTGAGGGTTTGAATATCGGCGGCCAGTTCGCGGAGGCCGGGATACTCGTCATGCCATTCAAGCAGCGCTGTTTGTACCTGTTGAACCAGTGAGCGGAAGCCAATAATCAAAGGCGTCAGGTCGGGTATGTCGTCATGCTGATCAAGTTTACTGGCGGCGATTATACCTAATTCTTTAGCCGATTCTGTGAGGCTGAGTAACTCGCCCATGTGTTGCTGGTCAAAGGGCTCGTTGTGAGAGGTGTCGGTTTGCGCCAGATAGTCGAGTTGGGCCTGCATCGCGCCGGCAATCGGCGCCAGCATTAAACTGTCTTCAAGGGTGCGCATGGGCAGGGATATTTCCGCAAAGGCCTGCCCGGCTGTGCCTATTAATGCCGACGTGGGAATATGACAGTCGGTAAAGACGATGTTGCAGTGACTGCTGGGCTGCAAGCCTTTAACGGGTTGTGGTGGCAGGCGCTGCAAGCCCGTGCTGTCGGCGGGCACCAGGAAGGCTGAGAAGTGTTTGCGGCTCTGAGTGTGCTCGGTAATGGCGAGGACGATAAAGCGGTCGGCATAGGGGCCGTGACTGACAAAGGCTTTTTCGCCATTAATGATATAGCTGTCGCCACTTTTGAGCGCCCGACAACTCAGATGTTTAGGGTGGGCGCCGACACCGGGTTCGGAGATGGCGAGGGCGCAGAGTGAGTCGCCATCGAGGATGGCTTCGATGTAAGCGGGGTCGTCGCAGCCCAGTGTGCGCAGGAAATGAACCTTGAGCAGTTGCCCTATCCAGATCATTGTCAGTCCCAGTGACTGGTGGTGGCGCGTCATCAAATACCCAGTGAGTGTGATATCTCTGCAGGGTAGGCGGAGAGAGGGTGTCGCGAGTGAGCAGGTACTGGGCGCAAAGCGGTGGAGTAGGTTGTGAGTGGCAAGGCTTTGCCATGACTTAAAGGGGAAGCAGGGGCCTTGAGTAGAACCCGCAATGGCTTTGCTGCGCAGTTGGTTCTTGATGCCGCTAGCTGTCAGCGTATGTTCAACGACGGACTCTAGCTCTGCTGTGTCTGGGGGTGTGGCTTGGTGGCTCATTTCGAAGACTCGTGGATGCAAGGCATTAGTGCACAAAAATTTAATTACCAGGCTGATTTTGAGTTGGCTGGGGAAAAGCCTGTAAAAGCAATATTCCTATAAATTATGCCTTAAATTACAGCAAGTTATGACCTGCGATTGGCCGAATTACGATGTCAGGGTCTGGTTTTTGGTGAATGAAGTGAGGCCAAAGCCCTCGTGCTTGTCACTTTCTGCACTGTGGTTGTCATCTTTGGCTCTGCGTTTGGCGCCCTTACCTGCGTATATTTCAATCCAAGGATTTAGATAAGGCGCTGTGTGGGTGAGAGCTTTTCGTCTCTACAGCAAATAAGTTTAATACAAAAAGACAGGGGTAGATCAGTATGGCACAAGAAAATACACAATCAGTGGCCTTGGATGCGGGCACCGATAGTAAGGTTGCTGGGCATTTTAAGCGCAATCAATTCGCATATGGCTTTGGCGCGATTATGCTCGCAGTGGGTGCGGCACTACGCATTTATCTGGATACTATGGGCTTTACCGTAGGCACTGACTACTATTCGGATGAGTTCCAGACTTACTGGATGCCTCTGCTTTACGGAGAGTTAATCTTGCTGGGTGGTTTCACAGTCGTTATGTCTGTTTACCTCTGGATGACAAGAGAAACTGATGCCAGCGCGATCAGCAAAGAGTTGGAGCTTAAGCGCTACTGGAAGTTGCTGGGTATTTTCACTGTCATGGGTGTTTGGGCAGGTGCCATTGCTTCTAATGCTGTGGAGTCTGATGCGGCTTGGCATCAGGTGACTATTCGTGACACCGACTTCACGCCAACCCATATCATTATCTTCTACTTTGCCCTTCCTGCACTGACCGCGATGCTGATTCCTGCCTTTATCTGGACTCACACACGCATTCCAGCGTACATGAACAGGATTTCTATTCCTTTTCTGGCGGTTGTTTGTGGCATCTTAATGATTATGCCTAACTACGGCTTCAACGAGTGGGGTCACACCTTCTTCTACGCTGAAGAGTTGTTTGCAGCGCCGATTCACTATGGCTTCGTCTTCCTTGGCTGGTCATTGTTCTTCCTGGTCCCGCTTGCCATGCAGTTGATTGGTAACATGGCCCGCTTGATTGCTGAAACCACTGCTGAAGACTTCAATCAGCAAGCTTAAGACGTTCCGCAGTATTCCGTTACACCCTACTACCCCCACAAGCCCACCGGCTTGTGGGGGTAGTTTTTCCCGTCACTATTTTTATAACTACAATGAGAAGTAATTCTTTTGTAGTGAGGTGTTGTTATGAGTGAAGTACAGGCAAATGGGCTTACAGAAAAAGAGATTAAAGCGAGGTTGCTCGATGTTAGGTCTCTAGATAATCCCCGAGCGATGAAGTTGTACCGTCGTTTTGACGGCATTATTATTCTTGTTTTATTTATGTTTTTGGTTCTGGGCGTGCAGATTCAGTTTACCCTGACTGCCGGTGACTGGGACTACTGGATCGATTGGCGTGACAGACGCTGGTGGCCGCTGGTGGCTCCTTTCTCTTTGCTGCTGTTTATCGCGCCCTTTACCTACGGCATTTGGGCGCGGGTGCGTTTGCCTATTATGGCAACGGCCGTCACTACCCTGCTATGCCTGGTATCGTGGTTGAGTCGTTACCTGAACTTTTACGAGTTTACCCACTTTCCTCTCTCGTTTACCTTTCCGTCGACCTACATCGGCCTGGGTATCTTGCTGGATTGCGCCCTGGCGATCAGTCGCAGCCTAATTGTCTCGAGCATGATTGGTGGTGGCTTGTTCGGTGCTTTGGTGTACCCGATTAACTGGTCATTTATGGCGCCCTATAAGGTGCCGGTAGAGTTTAATGGCATGCTGATGTCGGTTGCCGATGTGATGGGTTATCAATATATCAGGACCACGACCCCTGAGTATTTGCGCATCATTGAAGAGTCTACCCTGCGCACCTTCGGAGGCTCGGTGACACCCTTGACCGCTGTGTTCTCGGCACTTTGCGGGATGGTGATTTACATGATTTTCCTATGGGTTGGTTCGCGGATCAACAAGTTGGATCAAGCATTCAGCAAACGCATTGTTTAGACTGACGTTGGAGTAAGCAGTTAATGAATAAATTATTAGCAAGAAAAACAGGCTTGGGTGCTTTACTGACTGGCCTTATGTTGGTTCTACTGGCAGGTGATGCCCTGGCTCACGGGGAGCGGGCTCAGCTGGCCAGTATGCGTATGCGTACTGTTCACTGGTTTGACACGAAGGTAGAGCCTTTGAACGTCAAGGTCGGCGACATTGTGACCGTAACGGGTAAGCTAGTGACATCCGAGTGGTGGCCCAAGCATATGCCGAGTATCGAAGAAACGGTTTACCTGAATATCGGTGTGCCGGGTCCGACGTTTTTGCGTTTGCACTCGGAAGTCAACGGTGTACCGATGATGCGCTCCACGGCCTTCCCCCTGGGCAAGGTTTACGAGTACAAAACAGTACTGCGTGCCCGTATTGCCGGTCGCTACCATGTGCACCCCATCTTGAATGTCAAAGATGCGGGCTCTTTGGTTGACAAAGGCACGTGGCTGGAAGTCGCTGAAAGTGATAGCGATGCGCCCTTTGTCAATGAAATTACTACCTTGCCGGGTGATACCATCAATCTGGAAACCTACGGCCTTAAGGGTGTGTTTACCTGGCATTTGATCTGGATCGCAATGGGCGTCGCCTATCTGGTTTACTGGCTGGTTCGTAAAGAACTGTTTATTCCGCGCTTTATCCGCATACGTGAGTTGGGTGATGACCGGGCCAATGAGATTTTGACGAAAAGAGACTTTGTTGCCAGTAGCTTGTTTTTTACTGCAACCCTGGCCTTAATTCTCGGTGGTTATATCTGGGCAGAGCTTAAATATCCAATTACCATTCCCTTGCAGACGGGTCTGGTGGATGTTGAGCCGATTGAAATACCTACGGGTGGTCTGGAGGTCGAAGTTGATCACGCGACTTATGATCTTGCGGGTCGCAGCTTGAACATGCAGCTGAAACTGACCAACAACAGCGATAGCCCGCTGCGTATTGGTGAGTTTTTAACAGCTAACATTCGCTTCCTCAATCCCGATGTCAATGAGGGTGAGATTTACGAAGGCGAAGAGATGGTCTCTAAAGATGGTCTAACGGTTTCGGTTGATACTATTCAGCCTGGCCAGACTGTTGATGTGGAGCTGGTTGCCTCCGATGCTTTGTGGGAGCAATATCGTATGACGGGTTTGATTCATGATCCCGATAGCCGTTTCGCTGGTATGATCTTTTACTACGATGAAGATGGTGAGCGTTACTTCCAGGAAGTTGGTGGTGCAGTATTGCCTAACTTCTTTTAATAGAAGTCGATAAAATAAAATAATTAGAGAGGGTTGTTGGATGTTGGTGAAGCAGGTTGCAGTAATGGTTAAGCCCGTAATCGCGTGTTTGATTTGGGTTTGGGCGGCCTGCGGAGTGTCCACCGTGTTGGCTCACGGTGGGGTCTCGGTTGAAGATGATGTGTGTCTTATCAAGATCGACCGATATAAGGCGCACTTCACCGGCTATCTGCCTCAGGAGAGGGCGACCCAGGAGTTCTGCGAAGATATTCCGATAGCGACACAGAGCATCTTTGTTATTGATTTTATTAGCGATGAATTACGAGAAATGGAGCTGGATTTTCGTATTATTCGTGACGTTAACGAAATTGGCGTTACTGCAACGCTAGCTGATTTGGGCGGTGAGCAGGCTATTAAAGATGCCACCACCTACTATGCAGAACCAAAGCGCTACCAAAAAGGCGTGATGAATATTCGTCACAACTTTACTCAAAATGGTGGCTATATTGGCATCGTCAATGCGCACCATATTGAAACTGGATTGAAATATACGTCTGTGTTTCCTTTCTCTGTGGGCCAGGTGAGCTATGGGGAATACATTCGCTATTATTTAGCGCTATTTATCGCCTGCGGTGTGTTTATTTATGCCGGCGGTCGAGGGCATGCGTTTAATGTAAAACCGCCTAAAAGCCCAAAGCACTAAATTAAAAATTCATTTTATGAAACGTCTTTATCGGATCTTATTGTTAGTTGTTTTGGTCCTCGCCTTTGCGGTGCTTCTACCGTGGCAGTGGTATCCTCGGGAATGGCGCGTCTGGTACGCCGATAACTTCGGCGCCTCAGGTTTTCAGCAACAGGCTGCAACGATTCCCGCAACACCCGGTGACAATGCCGAAGAGGCTTGTCCCCCCGATATCAGAGGCTGGCGCAAGCCTCAAACCATTGCCGGTATTGAAGTGGCTGCCTCGCCAAACTGCCTGGCCGATAATCCCCACGCGGTAGCGGCCTTCGTCAAGGGCACCAATAACGTCGGTCATATGACCCTGATGGATGCGCGCCTGTCACCCGATGCGGTGGTCAAGGGCCGTGATCTCGACGGTGATGGCGATCCCGATGAGATCCATATTCGCCTCGAAGTTTTTGAGCTGAATGGCGGTTCACCCGATCTCGATGTGCCGGTGACGCAGTACTCAATCGCCCCCGGTATCACCCCGGGCATTTGGGTGTTTGCGCCAAAATCTGCGGGTATGTCGACAGAAAATTTTGAGTCATTAATTGCCCAGCCGGGCTTGCGATTGCCCTCTCCGGCGATTCGCGTCGAGCAGGGCGACAAGGTGATTGTCACCCTTGAAAATACCCATTACATGCCCCACACCATACATTTTCACGGTGTCGATCACCCCTTCCAGACGGCGGCGGGCGAGGGTAATGATGGTGTGCCGGTGGCCAGTGAGAAACCGGTGATGCCGGGCAAGCAGCGCAGCTATGAAATGCAGCCCCGCCAGGCCGGCACCATGTTTTACCACTGCCATGTCGAGGTTCAGGCGCATGTGCTGATGGGCCTCAATGGCATGTTTATTATTGAAGAGAATCGCCCCAATAACTGGGTGCAAACCTTTAATATTGGCGATGGTTTTGTGCGCCATAGTTCGGTGGCGGTCAAAGAAAAGTACGACCGCGAGTACGACCTCCACTATCTGGATCTCGATAAAGAGCTGGGTGAGACCATTCAGCAAAGCAATGACCCGCGCATTGTCACGCAGCTGATTAATCGTGAATATGATATTAGCCAGGCCGACTTTGAATACTACACTCTCAACGGTCGCTCTTTTCCCTATACGGCGCGGGACTCGCTGATCGTTGTCGCACCCGATGAAAAAATCAAGTTGCGGGTGGTTAATGGGGGTAGTGAGGGTGTGGCGATACATACCCACGGCCATAAAGTGACGCTGACCCACTATGACGGTGTTGAGCACCCCGAACCCTCCCGCATCACTCGCGATGTGGTGTGGATAGCCTCGGCACAGCGCGTCGACCTTGAGTTGTCGACGGTAGATGACGGTTTGCACAGCTATGGCGAGGGCGTCTGGTTAATGCACGACCACCAGGAAAGAGGCGTCACGACCAACGGCTTTGGCCCCGGTGGCAATGTCAGTGCCATTGTTTATGAGCGCTATTTACAGGATGACGGTTGGCCGATGACCTTCGGCATGGGCTGGAAGAATTTTTTGACACCGGGTTTTTATCAGCGCCAGGAAGATGGTTCTGGAGCGACCCCTTTATTGCCGGGTGTTGAGGCGAGCGGTCCCTCGACCTTCAGGCTCGTCATGTTGGCCGCTATTGCTGGGTTGTTTGCCGGGCTACTGGTGAGTTGGGCTATGCGGGGGCGACAGCGTGACTAGGTCTTATCTGCGCGGGTTTTTGTTGCTGGCTTCGCTGCTTGTCGGCGGTTTTGTGCATGGTGCCAATGAGCACCATCACCACCAGATGCCGGGCATGAGTATGGATGCCACGGGCATGGTGATGGGCAATAACAAAGATAAGTTGCCCGATGACTGTGAAGAAATCACTGGCGAGTATGAAATTAACGTGATCGCGGGGACCAGCTTTGCTGAGCCCTACGCTAGCACCATGTTTGGCTTCAATGAGCATGAGTGGCAAGTTAAGCCCTGTAGCCGCATCACGGTCAATTTTAAGAATGAAGATGACGTGCGCCACCAGTGGATGCTCCACGGTTTGCCAAAGTATCTCTATGACCGGGGCATGTTCCATATGGAGGCCTCCGGTGGCCATAGTCAGACCGGTGTTTTTATTGTGCCCAGTGACGACAAAACGTATCTGGTGCACTGTGATATCGCACAGCACATGGAAAAGGGTATGAAGGCTCAGTTGGTCGTTGGCCGCGGCGGTGATGATCTATGGAGTATTCCTGGCGTAAGTGCTGATTTTGAACGGCCCGCTGGCATTCTCAGTACCCGTCCCAGCTTTGCGGTGCTGTTGGCAGGCTTTATTTTCATTATGGTCTTTATTATTGGATTGAAGTTTTTCCGGTTATAAGAAACCCCTCTTTAGCATCAGCTTCAAGCCTCGCAGTCTTCTCCTAGCGCACTTTACGACAACTGTACCGAAGTGACTCGAATTTTCCGGTAGCTACTGGCGGCGCATTTATTTTAATCGCCCATAAACCCGCTTTTTATTATTTTTGTGTCAATAAGCTGACATTTATTGATAGTTTTTTTGATTCAGAAGCTATTGAAATAGCAAGGCTTTTAGAGTGCCTATAAGCTGTATTCATGTAGAAGCCATCACATAATCATGATAAGGTTCGCCGTCGAATTTTACTGCATTAAAAGTTATACCTAAGGGGAATGGAATTGGAGACTGCACGCTACCGTCTGTCGAGATATGTCATACAAAATCGCTGGGCGTCATTGCTGGTTTTTTTAGCGCTGACTATTTTCTTTGCTGTGGGTATTCAGAAGGTGGAGCTGAAAACCATCTTTTCTGATCTGCTGCCCAGTACCCACCCTTTTGTACAGACCTATAAAGACCATCCGAACTTTGGTAACCCGCTGACCGTTACGGTGATGATCAAGCGCACCGATGGTGAGTCCATTTATAACCCTGACACCTTGCAGAAAGTTTGGGATATGACGCGCAATATCGATTTGATTGCCGGTGTCGATCACGATCAAATCCTGTCGATCACCACAGAAAAAGCCCGTTACGCCCAGGCAACCCCCTTTGGTATCGATAGTCAGCCTTTAATGGGTGACCATGCGCCGAAAACTGAGGCGGAAATGGCCGAGTTTTTAGAGCGGGTTAAAAAATCACCGGGTAGCCGTGCCTTCCTTATCTCCCATGATGAAAAAGCGACGATTATTCAAGCGACCTTTATTGAGCGTCTGCTTGATTACGGTGTGATTTTTCAAGAAGTTCAGGAAAAAATTGTTAAGGCTGAGGCTGATGATGTCCATGAAATACATGTTGCCGGTCAGCCGATACTGACGGGTTGGGTTTACTTTTATGAAAAGCAAATGCTGGAGATTTTTGCCATAACGGGTGTGGCATTGTTACTTTCATTATTCCTGTATATGCGCAATGTGGTTGGTATCGTGGTGCCCGTGGTCACTAGTGTTGTGGCTGCGGTATGGGGCTTCGGTTTTGTGGGCTGGCTTGGCGATCCCATCGAGCCACTGATTATGGTGGTGCCGATATTGCTGGTCGCGCGTTCGTTTAGTCACGCGGTGCAGTTTATTGAACGCTATTACGAGATTTACTACCACGTTAAGGACAAGAACAAGTCGGCAGAGATTTGCATGAGCGTGATGATGGCGCCGGGCATACTCGGCATTGTTACCGATGCCATCGGCCTGTTCTTGATTGCCATTGCACCGATACCGACAATGGAGCGTTTTGCCGTCTTTTGTGGGTTCTGGGCTTTGATGCTCGTCCCTACTGGCGTATTCCTGACGCCGATATTGTTGTCGATGATGCCTAAGCCGAAAAACGTCAACCAGATCATTGGTCTGGATGGCGAGCATGCAATGATTCATGCGGGCATCAAGCACATGCTGCAAAAGGTCAGCAAGTTGAGTTTTGGTCCCCCCGCAAAAATAACCACCGTCGTGGTTATTGTGCTGTCGGTGTTTGGCCTGTCCAAAATGCTCGAGCTTAAAATTGGTAACCCCGTGGCCGGTAGTAACCTGCTGTGGAGTGACTCTGAATACAATGTCGCCATTGCTGAAATCAATGGCCACTTCCCCGGATTGAATACCCTCGAAATTATTTTTGAGGTGAAAGAGCAAAAACAGGAGCGTTTGCTGAAGCAGGCTCATCCCATCTTTAAAATGACGGAGCTACAGCGAATTGTCGAAAGTGGTGAAAACCCACCGGTAGCAACATTGTCGTTTGCCGACTACTTGCCTGAGGCCAACCGCCTATTCAGTGGCGGCAATCCAAAATGGGCGCCGCTGGATCAAACCGACATGGCAGTACAGGCGGCTTCCGGTGCAGTGTTGTTCGGTACTAGCCCCAAAGCCTTCTCCCACGTAACCGACTTTGTCCAGCAAAACGGCACGGTTTCACTGTGGTACAAAGATAACAAGCAAGAAACGGTCGATGATGCTCTTGAGTCGGTGAGAGCTGCCCTTGAAGAAATCGGTATCGATCACGAGACTTATCGCGTACGCCTGGGCTCGGGTACGATTGCCTTGCAGCAGTCCATCAACGATACGGTTGATCTCTACCAGTGGTACATACTGGGGGCGCTCAACCTGGTTATCCTGCTCAGTTGTTCCTGGGCCTACCGCTCGGTTGTGGCGGGTATTTTGTTGCTGATACCGGTCAATATGTCGAACATCTTCCTGGCGGCCTCCATGGTGTATATGGGCATTGGTCTCGATGTAAATACCTTGCCAATCGCCGCCATCGGTATCGGCGTGGGCATTGATTATGGTATTTACCTGCTGAGCCGTATTTGTGAGGAATACCAGGGCTTTGAGGATTACGGCAAGGCTATCTACGCTGCTGTTGCCACTACGGGCAAGGCTATCTTTTTCACCGCGACCATTGTATTGATCGGTGTTCTGCCCTGGTACTTCCTGTCGGAGCTGAAATTCCTGGCCGACATGGGTTTGCTACTGGTTTTGGTGATGTTGATCAATATGGTCATCGCGCTGATCGTCGTGCCCCTGCTGGTGTGGTTGATCAAGCCAAAATTTGTTAGCTCCGAAGACCTTCTGGTCGGCGAGGGTGTTGATTTGTCT
>MAAC01013891.1_pt1 | contig 12551 bp, 10 predicted proteins | sample 1115981 | NCBI WGS metagenome assembly MAAC01 (sample SAMN04961126, study PRJNA320927) | seawater metagenome | isolation source: sample BD02T64 sea water enriched with oil for 64 days | place: USA:Gulf of Mexico | collected 2013-07-27 | reverse complement strand
AGCATTTATGCTGGGCCTAGCCGCCTACTCTACTGATGGCGACTTTTAACTTCTTATAAGTAGATATTTTGAAGTTGAGTCTTGATCACCATGCCAGAATCAAGCTGAACACTGATATCTTTACCTGATATTTCAGTAATGGTGGCATTCATTGGTGAGTTGCCTAGCTGTACTCTAACTTTACTACCTACACTAATTGTAGTTGATTCGACAGATTTAAGTGGCTCTACTTCTTTTTTTACAGTTTTTTTCGTTGTTGACTTAACTGTTTTAAACTTAGTTGATTCACGTTTTTTGTCAGCTTGCTTGCTATTAGCTGCTTCTGTTGAGCCCTGCTTACCTTTATAAGGCTTTTTAGTGTCATTGTCTGTTGCTTTTTTGTTACCAAATTTTTCTTGGCTTTCTTTAAGCGTTTTGCTGGCATAAGCAGCTTGATCTTCATCAATTTCAGCAACATCTTTACCATCAATGCCCACACGAAAAGTGCCAACTTTGATAACTTTTAGGTAACGCCAACTGCTAGTATAATGTCTTAATGCTTGACGTAAACGAGTTTTACTGACCGTTTCATCATCATTAAGTTGTTCTGCTAGATCTTGGAATATACCAATTTTAAGAGGTTTAACGGGACCTTTAATTGAAAAACACTCAGGGAATTTTTCACTTAAATAAGCAATGATATCTTTCGTACTTGTACGTTTAATTTCAGTTTCCATAACTACACTTTTTTACATTTAAATTAAATTAAGCTAACCTTATTTTTGAACAAGAATCACTCTGTAAGAGTTACTCTAGCAAGAAAATAGCGCCACTGTTTATCTTTCTTTATTCTTCAGGATGGAGATATTGCTCTGGATTATCAAGCACATGTTTACACCAATCATAAATATCATTTGTTTCTATTTCAGCAATGGCTTCTTGGCCTATCCAGGTATCCCAAATGAGAGCCAATAACTGTTCTAAAATTTCCGTATCGATGTCTTCATCTGCTAAATCGTACAAGGTATGATAAATTTCATTCATACGCTCAGCAACTTCTTCTTCCCGACCATCCCAATCCCCGACAATCTCTTGGGTGACCAGATAATCATGAATGACCACAAACTCTTTCATTAAACCTTCACTATCTCTATAAATTTAGACTATTGCTGAAATTTATGCATTACCCGTATCAGCAATATTTTGCTCAAAAGCCTGGACTATCAACATAACACCTTGCTCGTCTTGTAAATCAAATCGATCAAATGCCGTGCTATCAATATCTAAAACAGCAATGACTTTACCAGCAACTTTTACCGGGACAACGAGTTCCGCATTACTGCTTGCATCACAAGCGATATGACCATCAAACTGATGAACATCTGAAATACGTTGAACCTCTCCGGTTGATGAACACGTACCACAAACACCAGTACCAACTGGAATTCGAATACACGCAACTTTACCTTGAAATGGACCGAGTACCAATTCATTGTCAATAAGACGATAAAAACCAACCCAATTGACTTCAGTTAATCGCTCAAAAAGCAAAGCGCTAATATTTGCCATGTTAGCAATAATATCAGATTCGTTATTTATTAGCGCCTTAGTTTGCCCTAATAGCTCTTGATAAAATTCAGCTTTATTACTCATATAAAGACACCATTAAAGAAAGCTTTGATAAAAGGCGCTAACATACCTAAAAACACTCGACAATTAAAGCTTTTCTCGAACAAATGGTGAACTATTACGAGTTATTAGCTCATTATTCAATCTTTAAGACTGAATTTGACTGAAACACTGGCAGTAATGGTCTGACTGCCTGTCAAAGATGCATGTCCTTCTGGACTTGCATCACTCATCATTGCTTTTGCATACATAGGTCGATAATGATTACTTGATTGTTCTCTGATCATTTGTAATTTTTCTATTTTTCGCCCTGCTTGCTTTGCCATTCTTTGTGCTTTTTCCGTGGCATGACTAATAGCTTTCAATAATGCTTGTTGATAGTACTCATCTCTTCCCTCAACACTCATTGACAAAGAAGAGATATGACTGACATTTATTTTAATACTTTGAGTTAGAAACCTGTCGTATTCATCAATGCTGTTAAATTTCACGGTAATTTGTCGGCTTAGTTCAAATAATGGACGTTTATGCTCATTCACACTAGTCGCTTGCTGATTAATACTTTGCCCATCAATATACACACTGCCTTGCCTAGTCTTGTTAACCTCAATGCCTTGTACTTGAATTGATGGTTTTTCTTTTATTATTCGCAAGTTAACTCGAGCGGAAGTAATATTTCTTTCCTTTACTGATAGACTTTTTGCTGCATTGACAACTGAATTACTTTTCTTGTCGACTAATGCTTTTAACTTAGTCGGCACTCTACCACGTTCAGTAATGGTCAACGTTAACGAAAATTGATCTGGGATAACAATGACACTGCCCTGTCCCGAAACTTCTATCCCAGAGTCATCAAAAGAGAAAGCTTTGCTTGGTAGCATTAAACAAACTAAGAGTGCCGAGTAAGAGCTAATTTGCTTGAGGTTTAAATGTAAATTCAATAAATTATTGCCTGGCGAACGAATAAGAGATAACAAATGCATGTTAATACCTTAATTGATTAGTTAAATGGGTTTACTTGTAGCCTGTAAAATAATGGTAAGAATAGTTTGAATCATTTCAATGCAGTAATGAAGTTAGGATTCAGCCTGACATCATTACTGCATTTATCACTATAAAAGGCTAGGTAACGTTTATTAGGATTATGGGTAAAGAACAGAGGTCTATCTCTAATTCTCTGTTTTATTAATAAAATTTAGGAAATCTTCTTTTTCACTTTTATTAGCTTTCTGCCACCAATACTTAAGCATGGGGACAGTGTCTACTTTATTGATGACTTGACTATTAAAGTCATGCTTATCTGGAATGCTTGCTGTGCCATTATCTTGAACATTAACCGCTGGAGTTGCTAATGTCGTTACTACTTTAGTCACCTGTAGCCCTAATTTGTAATCACTTAGCGTTTCTAGCTCTAAAACCAATTCTTCTTTAACCTCATCGGTCAAAATCAGTTCTGGATTTTTAGCAAAGCGTTCGGCCGAAGCTAAATCACTAATTTTGCTTGTAGATAATAATAATTCTTGCTGATTGGTCACAACAAATTTAACGACGAAATAATCAGACTTTACCAGCCTATCTTCACCCATATCTAAATCTTCAAAAACATCTTTATATTGTATGACTAAAGCATGCTCCCCTTGAGTTAAATCAATCGTTTGCTTTTTTGATAAAAAACCATGTTCAACAGCTTTATTATCAACATCACGCAATACTAAGTTATCGGTAACGGTCAATGAAGCGGCATTAACCTTAACAGCAACAAAACTGCATAACAGAATACTGGCACAGAAATAACTTACTAGTGAATTGTTCAAAAATCTTACGGGGTTGGTCATTGTAGTCAAGCTCGAATCCTTTATAGCGATGAAAAGTAATTACTCTTTATAAACTGCCTAGCGAATAAATAAAAGTAAAAAGATGTCAGAAAGGTTAGACATTTGTCCAACCCCATGCGTATTATCCATGCAAGTTAAAAGTATTGAGCAAACATGGATGGCAAGAAACTCGACATTAACAACGCTTTTTCTAAGTACCAAAAGAAATATTGGGCGATTAATTCGTCATATTGTTAAAACTGACGATATCGATGACATAGTTCAAGAAACCTTTATTAAAACTTATGAAGCTGATTTAAAACAAGAGATTAAATACGTTCGTAGCTATATGCTAAAAACGGCTAAAAATCTCGCTTTAAATCATGTTGCTCGTTGGGATAATAAATATAATGATTCTTTAGAGGATTTTGCTCAGCCACCTGTTCAATTAACTAGCCGTAAAACTGAAGACGATTATGAAAGTAAAGAACAGTTCTTATTTTTTTGCCGTGCAACAGACCAGCTATCTGGGTCAGTGCGTAAGTGTTTTATTCTAAAGAAGGTTTATGGTTTAAGCCAAAAAGAGATTGCGAGCTATTTAGATTTAAGTGAAAGCACTGTTGAGAAGCATATAGCGAAAGGTCTGCTAAAGAGCACCAAATATATTAAACGAATGAACCTTAATCATGGTGATGTGAGTGTAAACAAGAACATAGCCAGCAAGTAAAAAACAGTTTTGAAATAGAGTATTAAGAATGAGTAATGTCAGCCAACTATTCGGCGAAGATAAAAAACAACAAACAAATAGCAATAACGATGAAGACAGTATCCAAGACCTCGCTTGCCTTTGGATTAGTCGTATGGATCGAGGATTAAGTACCGCAGAAAAACAGCAACTTGTTGAGTGGTGTAAGCAAAAAAGCCAACATTATAATGCACTACTTGAAATGGCTTCTTATTGGGATGATTTAAGTGTTTTGAATGAATTAAGTGATTTATTTCCGTTAATTCATACAAAAACAGATAAAAGAAATAAATATGCTGCAATTGCGCTAGCAGCTAGTGTCACCATCATTTCTCTTCTCGGTATCAATACATACATTGATAAATCATTTTTGCCTTATTTACCTTCTCAACATGAACAAAGATTAACATACACTGACACCTTAAAAGCTGACGTGGGTAAACAGGCAATCTTTACCTTACAAGACGGCTCTCAAGTACAATTAAATACAAATAGTCTGCTCGAAGTAGATTATAGCCCTACAAAACGTCAACTGACACTCGTGAGAGGAGAAGCGCGTTTCGACGTTACTAAAGACACAAATCGGCCATTTATTGTAACCGCAGGTGAGAAATCCTTTACGGCTTTAGGTACGATATTTAATGTGCAAAAAAATACCGACCAAGCTATGGAGTTAGTTGTTACTGAAGGAAAAGTATTAATCACCAAAGCAATGACTTCAGTAAGCGATATTAAAGACTCTTTACTCTCTGTTTCTACATCGATAAAGCCAGATAATTTAGAAGCAGCCCTAGTTATTTCTGGTGAAAAAGCAGTAATCGCTGAAAACTCAGCATCACTTGTGAATACCCCTATCGAGAAAATATCTTTAGATCAGATTAATCGAGATCTGGCTTGGCAACAAGGCATGCTTATTTTTGAAGGTGAGCCTTTATCAACAGCATTAGCAGAAATTAGTCGCTATACCTCCAGTAGTTTTGAGATCGTTGATGGTCAACTCGCAGAACTAACTGTCGCTGGTTATTTTAAAGCAGGTGACATTGAAGGGCTATTAACCTCTTTACAAAGTAATTTTGGTATTGATTATCACAAAAACTCTCGCGGTACTATTTTACTTACCAGCAAAGAATGATTCCCTAGTTACTCCTGTAACCAATTTTATTTCTCTGATAAATAGCTGGTATTTTTACTGGCTATTTCCTCATACATAGAACAAGATGAAAAAAACAAAAAAAAATTAGAGGAATTCCCCTGCTTAGTTGTTTATTACTATTGCACAGTTGGCGAAAAAAATTTCGTCTGAATCAAGACTCGTTTAAACGTGCATCGTTATTTACTATCACTTTACAAATGATGTTCTTAACAATGGATCACGCCAATGCTGAGACACTGATTCGCTTTGATATTAATAAACAACGAGCTGATAAAGCTTTAATCGCATTTGCGCAAAAGGCCAATCAAACCATTTTGTTTTCTTTTGATTTAGCCAAGCAATACCAAGCAAATACATTAAAAGGTTTTTATCCTGTAAACTCAGGCCTAAAAAAATTATTAAATGGCTCTGGTCTAATCGCTGTTGTTAATACCTCTGGTCAACTGAGCATTCAAGTTGATTCACATAATAAGAGAGATATAACAATGAGAAATAACAACATGCATGCAGCCCTGATACCAGTGTTATTAGGTACAGCCAGTCAAACCGCATTAGCTCAAGAACCTGCACAAATACAAGAAGAAGAGGTGGAAAAAATATCGATAGTTGGCAGCCGAGTCGCTGGTCGCTCCGTCGAAGACTTACCGGTTCCGGTTGATATTTTATCTGCTGAAGCACTCGCTAATACGGGCCAAACAGAAGTTGGTCGAATGCTGCAATCCATAGCGCCATCATTTAACTTCTCGAGCTCATCTATCAGTGATGGTACCGATGCCTTACGTCCGGCAACTTTACGAGGACTAGGACCCGATCAAACCTTAGTATTAATCAATGGCCGTCGTCGTCATCAAGCTAGCTTGATACATATCAATACATCCGTTGGTCGAGGCACAGCGGGCACTGATATGAATGCTATTCCTGCAGCCTCTATCAAACGCATTGAAGTATTGCGAGATGGTGCAGCTGCACAGTATGGCTCTGATGCAATAGCCGGTGTTATCAACATAGTACTTAATGATGCCGAGGAAGGCGGTAAGGTTGCAGTATCTTACGGAGAATACTCTGAAGGAGATGGAGAAACCACCAATGTCGATATTTCTAAAGGCTTTAGTTTAGGTGATAATGGTTACCTTAATACTACGCTTAACTTTAGAGACCGTGGTTTCACTAATCGCGCAGGTTTGCATGGTTCATGTCAATTTGCAGGCTGTGTTGAGCAAGCTAATGGTGATTTATTACTCGGTGATCCAAGAGAGGCCACATCGACACGGTCCACGTTTAGAATTGGTGATGCTGATTCCAGTCAGTTTGGTTTAACCATAAATACGGGTTATGCATTAGGTGATGGTGAATTATACGGTTTCCTGACTTATTCAAACCGAGATAATGAATCTGCAGCATTTTTCCGTCACAACAACAATAATGGCGGTAATGCCCCATTACAAGATGGTGACGCAACTATCCCAGCTGGATTTTTACCAAAAATCAACACAGATATAAGAGATGTTTCTTATAACTTTGGTTATCAAACAGAGTTTTCTGACGGATCATCTTTAGATTTTTCATATACCTATGGTCAGAACAATATTGATTATGTCACCAGTGACACTATTAACTCTTCTTTTGCTAACTCATTACGTTATAACTCGATGTTAAGTGCTGATGACATTAGATCATCAATTCCACGCCAAGCATCAGCTTACGGTTTAGAGTTATCCTTACAAACATTAAACCTTGATTATACCCAAGATTATGAATACTTTTCATTAGCCATGGGCGCTGAAATTAGAACTGATGAGTTCAAAGTAACAGCTGGAGATGAATACTCCTATCGAGATTACGATACCGATGAATTCGGTAATAGTCTGTACCCTGATGATCGCTCGGCCGGCACGCAAGGATTTGGCGGCACAGCGCCAATGCAGGCGGTAGATGAAACCCGAGATGTCATCTCGTTTTATATTGACGCAGAAACTGAAGTTACTGAGGATATTCTCGTCAGTGGTGCTGTACGTTATGATGATTATGAAGGATTTGGTGACAGTACTAATTTCAAACTAGCAGCGAATTGGTCGGTAACTGAAGATATCGCTATTCGTGGAGCTATGAGTACAGGCTTTAGAGCACCATCAATGCAACAACTCTACACTGACAATATTAGTACACAGTTCCAAACTGACCCGTCAAATCCTGGGGGTGATCAAATTGCTGTGCAAGTGGGCACTTTTCGTAACGATTCCAACTTAGCTAAAGCCATTGGTATTCCTGAATTAAAAGAAGAAGAAGCAACAAACTTTAGCTTGGGAACTGTCATCAATATCACTGATAACATCAACTTAACTGTTGACTGGTATTCTATCGATATTGATGACCGCATTGTCTTAAGTAATTCATTAGGCCAAGGATTGTCACCTGCTTTAGACGCTGCGCTTATTGCCTCTGGTGCCGGTGCTGGCCAGTTCTTCCTCAATGGTGCCGATACTGAAACAAGGGGCGTTGATATCATTGCTACATGGGATACTGAGCTCCTTGGTGGTGATTTTAATTTAACGGCAGCAGCTAATTTTACTGAAACCGATGTAGTAAATATCTATACACCGCCAGATAGTGCGCTGGGCAGTATTGATCCAAGTGATGTATTCTCAGAGCAAGCTATTTCTATTATTGAAGAATGGCAACCTCAAGATCGTGTCAGCTTAAGTGGCTTATATACCATTGGTGATGTCAGTGTAAATTTAGCCTTTAACCGTTATGGTGAATACACAGTTACCGATGGCGGTACTCAAACCTACGGGGCTGAAGTATTAACTGACTTACGTGTTAACTATCAAGTGACAGAGAGTTTATCACTTAACGTTGGGGGTAATAACTTATTTGATGTCTACCCTGACAAAAACACCATAGGTAACTCGCGGTCTGGCACCATTGTCGATGCGAGCGGCAACGTCGTAGTATCAAGTCCTGGTGTATTTACCTACTCACGTCGTTCGGCACCTTTTGGCTTTAATGGCGCGTTTTACTATGCTGGCGCTGAATTTAAGTTTTAACATTAACAACGCGTAGATCAAAAAAGCGCAGAATACTCTGCGCTTTTTCATTTTGAGGTTATGAGCTACCCTGAATTAGTTAGGCACTATTCAAACAATGGAGGCACTCTGACCCAACCTTCCATTAGCACTCGTGCACTTCGGCTCATACTTACTTTTTTCACTGTCCAGTTACCGTCAACACACTCAGCTTGTGCACCAACTTTTAACGTACCGGAAGGATGCCCAAAAGTGACTTCGTTTCTCTCTCCGCCACCCGCAGCTAAGTTTACTAAAGTGCCAGGAATCGCAGCCGCAGTACCAATCGCTACAGCAGCAGTTCCCATCATAGCATGATGTAATTTACCCATAGAAAGTGCACGCACATGCAGGTTAATATCATTAGCAGCAATATCTTTGCCACTTGAAGACGTGTAAGCCTGTGCTGGTGCAACAAACGCCACTTTAGGGGTATGCTGACGAGAAGCAGCTTCAGAGATATCTTTAATCAAGCCCATTTGTACTGCGCCATAAGCACGAATAGTTTCAAAACGAGTTAAGGCTTTTTCATCGCCATTTATTGCTTCTTGAAGCTCAGTTCCAGTATAGCCAATTTCATCTGCATTTAAGAAAATAGTAGGTATTCCAGCGGTTATCATACTCGCTTTAAATGTACCAACATTTGGTACTACAAGATCATCTACCAAGTTACCTGTCGGGAACATCGCCTCACTTGGGTCGACGGGGGCAACAAAGTCCACTTTCACTTCTGCGGCAGGAAAAGTTACGCCATCTAGTTCAAAATCACCGGTTTCTTGCACTTCACCATTCGTTATTGGAACATGGGCAATAATTGTTTTGCTGATATTTTTTTGCCAAATTCTGACTTCGCAAATTCCATTTGTTGGCACTCTATCAGCATTGACTAAACCCGAGCTGATGGCAAATGATCCTACCGCTGCGGTGAGATTACCGCAATTTCCACTCCAATCGACAAACGCTTTATCAATGGCCACTTGTCCAAAAAGATAATCTACATCGTGATCGGCTTGCTCTGATTTTGCCAATATTACCGTTTTACTGGTACTTGAGGTTGCCCCACCCATACCATCAGTTTGTTTGCCGTATGGATCTGGGCTACCAATGACACGTAACAACATATTATCGCGCGGCTCACCTGGTACCTGACAGCTTTCTGGTAAATCGGTTAAATTAAAAAATACACCTTTAGAGGTACCACCACGAATGTAGGTAGCAGGGATTTTAACTTGGGGTTCGAAAGCCATTTGCTCTCTCCTTTTGTTTTTTAAAAAAATGGCGCATTATCTTTCATAAGAAAATGCGCCACTTTTAAATTAAATCGATAAAGTTTGATGTCTAGACGAATTATTTATATTAATAGCAAGATGACTGCACGGAGCTTGGTTTACCAAGTGAGTACAGCCAACGCAGCTATCATTAGAAATAAACGTTTAGGCATTAGACTTTAAGAAATCAGTTGCGAATTTTTGAAGTACACCACCACCGTTGTACACGGTAACTTCTTCAGCAGTATCTAAACGACACTTCACAGGGATCTCAACAACTTCACCATTTTTACGCGTCATGACAACAGTCATCGCACCACCAGGCGCCGTAGTACCGATAACATCATAAGTTTCTGTACCATCAATGTCATAAGTATTACGCGTCTCACTATTGGTAAATTCAAGCGGTAATACGCCCATACCAATTAAGTTAGTACGGTGAATACGTTCAAAACCTTCTGAAACGATAACTTCAACACCTGCTAAACGGACACCTTTTGCAGCCCAGTCACGCGATGAACCCTGACCATAATCAGCACCAGCAATAATGATTAATGGCTGTTTGCGCTCCATGTAAGTTTCGATAGCTTCCCACATGCGAGACTCTGTACCCTCAGGCTCAATACGTGCAAGTGAACCTTGTTTAACTTCACCATTGTCATCACGACACATTTCATTGAACAGTTTCGGGTTAGCAAAGGTTGCACGTTGCGTTGTTTCATGATCGCCACGGTGAGTTGCATAAGAGTTAAAATCTTCGTGTGGAACACCCATTTTATCAAGGTAAGCACCTGAAGCACTATTTAACTGAATAGCGTTTGAAGGTGATAAATGATCGGTAGTGATGTTGTCACCAAGTACGGCTAATGGACGCATACCTTTCATGGTACGTTTGCCCGCTAAGGCTCCTTCCCAATAAGGAGGTCGACGGATATAGGTACTCTTAAGATCCCAATCGTATAAAGGGCTTTCTGCAGGTTCAAACGCGCCTAAATCAAACATTGGTGTATAGATTTTTTTGAATTGCTCAGGTTTTACTGCAGAGGTAACAATGGCATCAATTTCTTCATCTGATGGCCAGATATCTTTCAAGGTAATGTCATTACCCTTTTGATCTTGACCAAGTACATCTTTTTCAATATCAAAACGCATAGTACCAGCAAGCGCATAAGCAACAACTAATGGTGGCGACGCTAAGAAAGCTTGTTTGGCGTGTGGATGAATACGACCATCAAAGTTACGGTTACCTGATAATACGGCTGTTGAGTATAAGTCACGGTCAATAATTTCTTGTTGAATTTTCGGGTCTAATGCGCCTGACATGCCGTTACATGTTGTACATGCGTAACCTACAATACCAAAGCCAAGTTTTTCCATTTCAGGGAGTAAACCGGCTTCTTCTAAGTAAAGTTTAGCAACTTTAGAACCAGGAGCGAATGACGATTTAACCCAAGGTTTGCGTACAAGGCCTAATTCATTTGCACGTTTAGCTACCAAACCAGCTGCAACAACGTTGCGTGGGTTAGAGGTATTAGTACAAGAGGTGATTGCTGCAATAATTACAGCGCCGTCTGGCATTTCACCATTCGCTTCTTGTGCTTTACATGAATCTAGATTTTTAGCGATATCTTTTGCAACAAGATCAGCCGTTGCTAAACGACGATGTGGGTTTGATGGACCCGCTAAGTTACGACATACTGTTGATAAATCAAATTCAATAACACGTGGGTATTGTGCTTCAATTAAATCATCAGCCCATAATCCTGTGTGTTTAGCGTATGTTTCAACTAGTTTAACTTGCTCCGGTTCACGGCCAGTAAGCTTTAAGTAATCAATGGTCTGTTCATCGATGTAGAACATACCTGCAGAGGCGCCGTACTCTGGTGTCATGTTTGAGATAGTTGCACGGTCACCAATAGTTAAATCTTTAGTACCTTCGCCGAAGAATTCTAAATATGAAGACACTACTTTTTCGTTACGTAAGAACTCTGTGATCGCCAGTACCATATCGGTAGCTGTAATACCTGGTGCTCGTTTACCTGTTAATTTAACCCCAATAATGTCAGGTAAGCGCATCATCGATGGGCGACCCAGCATAACAGTTTCAGCTTCTAAACCACCAACACCGATCGCAATAACGCCTAAAGCATCAACATGTGGTGTATGAGAATCGGTACCAACACACGTATCAGGATAAGCAACGCCGTCGCGTGCTTGAATAACTGGCGACATTTTCTCTAAGTTAATTTGATGCATAATGCCGTTACCAGCAGGAATGACATCAATATTCTTAAACGCTGTTTTAGTCCATTCAATAAATTTAAAGCGGTCTTCGTTACGACGGTCTTCAATATCACGGTTTTTCTGAAAAGCATCAGAATCAAAACCCGGTGCTTCCACTGCCAAAGAGTGATCTACAATAAGCTGTGTTGGAACAACAGGGTTAACTTTTGCTGGGTCACCACCTTGATCGGCGATAGCGTCACGAAGACCGGCTAAATCAACTAAGGCTGTTTGACCTAAAATATCGTGACAAACTACACGAGCAGGGTACCACGGAAAATCAAGCTCTTGCTTAACGTCAATAAGTTGCTTTAATGACTCAGTAAGTGCCGCAGGATCACATTTACGTACTAATTGCTCAGCTAAAACACGTGAGGTATAAGGTAGTTTTGCATAGCTACCAGGGGTAATTGCTTCAACCGCTTCACGGGTATCAAAAAAATCTATATTCGCACCAGGAAGAGGTTTGCGATAATCATAATTCATAAGTTAATCCAGGAAATATCAAATAAAAGAATTGTCAAATAACATATACCCGTTACCAATCAAGCTATTCAACTAAAGGGGTTTTAACTACCCTTTGAATGCTAACGGGAATACATTGCTTAAAGCTTT
>MAAC01016547.1_pt1 | contig 12553 bp, 8 predicted proteins | sample 1115981 | NCBI WGS metagenome assembly MAAC01 (sample SAMN04961126, study PRJNA320927) | seawater metagenome | isolation source: sample BD02T64 sea water enriched with oil for 64 days | place: USA:Gulf of Mexico | collected 2013-07-27 | reverse complement strand
TCTATAAACACGCGTCTATTTTCCACATAAACTGGGAAAACATGCATGGCATTATTAGATAAGAAATCAGTATCCAGCAGTCTGACTTTTTCATTTTTTAAATTCTTGTAATAGGAATTTGCGATCTCATTTCTACGATCGTTGTCGCTATCGAGTAATGGTAATCTATTCATTAAAAAACCTGCCTGTAATGGATCAAGTCTTGAATTTACTCCTAAAACATCATTTAAAAATCGGCTTTCACGGCCATAATTAGCGATCTTACGACACATATTAGCGAGCTCAAGAACATTTGTAGTTATTGCTCCGGCGTCACCTATAGCTCCTAAATTTTTAGTGGGATAAAATGAGAAGGCACTTGCTCTAGCTATATTTCCAGATTTTATACCGCTGTTGTTTGTAGCGCCGTGAGATTGTGCAGTATCGCAGTAGATGTTTATGTTATTCGCTTTCGCGAAAGCGTACACCTCATCCTCCACCAGTTTACCGTAGATATCTACGACTACAATAGCATCATAAGAAATAGTTGTTTTTTCTAAAACAGAAGCCGTTAATATCAACTCCTCTACGTCTATAGGAATGGGCTTTAATCCCGCGTGAATGATACTTAAAAATGTTGCGATATAGGTATGGGCAGGCACTAATATTTTTGCATCCTTAGGCAAATTGCCCAGAGCAACCTCTGATTTAAGTATTATAGTAAGTGCATCTAGACCATTACCTGTTCCTATGCAATAAGAAGCTTCACAATACTCAGCAAAGCGATCTTCAAAACCCTTTACCCAATCTCCTCCTATGAAGCGTCCAGAATCATGAATTTGCTCAAATACCGCAAGATCTTGTTTTTTAAACCTATCATTTAAAGGTTTGAGATCTAAATATGGAATATAAGAATGAGTCATTATTGAATTTGCTTCTTAACGAATATAACACAAGAAAAGTGCATTAACTAAATGCTTCTACCATGTCTTGTAAATTTCCTGCTATCGCGATACCAGTCATTACAAATAAAAAGATATTAATTCCAATGCCTACATACTTTTTCCAGTGGTACGGTTCTTTTATACTCAGTATACTAAATACGAGTCCTAAAGTTACGGTTACCAGATACAAGGTCATTAAATATCCTGCGATATCATTAATATTATTAGTAGCTGTTCTAGCCGTCTGTGACAACAAGGTGAAAACCAGCAGCAGTATAGAGGAAATTATAGCGAAATGAAATGATTTTTTACTGTACTTCATCAATTGGGTATATACTGCAAACATAACGCCTTTTCAATTTATGGATAACACTACTTAACAGTGCTTAACTAGATACTAACATGACTTACTTCTCTATAGGCGTAAATTTGTACCATCATAAGATTAGAAGTTCAAGTTTAGATTATTGAATTAGCCCTTTATAATGGTAAACTACTGAAGATATTATGAAAAAGAAAAAGTTAAGTTTGGTTGAAGAACCATTGATGGTAAGAGTTTGATAGCGTCTTATTGTTAATGGTTTTTTATATTGTATAACTTAACAAGTCGTTTTACTTCAGTCATTTTGCCTCCTAATTGCTTTTTAAAACGCAGCAAGCCTTCATTAATACTTCCATCGCTTTCATTTACAGGACCTAAATCCATATGATGAAAGCCTAGATTCTTATATTCTTTCATAGCTTCCATGTATAGAAATCCTACAGCATCTGTTTTCATTCCTGTAGGAGTAGAAGCTGCGTACTGAGATTTTATAATAGTTCCTTTTATAAAAAAAGTAATTCCAGCTAGGAGTTCATTCTCACGATACAAATTATGTTGAATGATTTTCTCTGGAAAACGAAAAGCTAGCAATTCTATTTCTTCGAGATTATGAACTGGCGCAGAATTATGCCTGACTTTGAGTGACGGCACAAGTACCTCTTCCCAAAAAGGTTTAAAATGGTGATTTCTTTCTATTTGAAACCCCTCAAATTTACCGTTGCGATAACCTACAGTCTTTTTAGGTGAAAAGTCTAATTCTTCTTGTAAGTCAACAAATAAATAATTGGAAACTCGTTCTTTTTGAAATCCACTAGCTTGTAGTTTAGAAAGTAGTATTCCGTCAGAATCTTGATTGTAAAAATCTGGTAATAGATTGAATTCCGCTTTCGCGAAAGCGGTAACTTTCAAGTAATCTAAGATAGCATCATAAACAATCTTATGTTTATCACACATTGCAACAGGTATCCCGTAAGTCAAACCTCTATGACTATAAAAAGAGTTATCCTTTACATGCGCAGGCACGATTCCTACCAAGGTTTCATCTTCATAAATCATCAAACTATGGTCGTCAAACCGGTCCTTATGGTAATCCATAAAATCGCGATGAAACAAAAAAGTATTGAGATCACACTTTTTTAAGAAGGCATTCCACGCAGCAGCATTCTCTGAAAGGTATTTTCGAACTGTAATTTTCAATGAAGTAAATTCTATACCAAATGTAATGACTATTACAGATATTCAAGAGTTTCTTGAGAAATGGTTTTTGATGTAAGCTTTGTTTTAAGGATTCCAGGATAAATTAAAATAAAAAATCCTCCGTTTTTATAACGGAGGATTTAAATATATAAAAAACAATAAATTATTTCTTATTCTTCTTTTGTTCTTCTTGTTGTGCTTGCGCTTGTTCCATTATTTCAGCCATTTTGCTAGCAAATTTCCCTTTCTTTTTCTTAGGTTTTGCTTTGGCTTTTTCAATTTTGGCAAAAACCTTATCCTTATCTATAATTACATGCTTAATGACTAGCATGATACCAATGGTAATTAAATTAGATACGAAGTAGTACAATGATAAACCACTAGCATAATTATTAAAGAAAACAAGCATGAACAATGGAGACAGGTACATGATAAATTTCATGTTAGGCATTCCAGGTTGCTGGCTGGCTTGCATATTCTGTCCCGTGGTCATTTGCATGTAAAAGAAAATAGAAATAGATGCTAGTATCGGGAATAGACTCACGTGATCTCCATAAAACGGGATCTTAAACGGTAAAGAGATTACCTCATCATAGCTTGATAAGTCGTCTGCCCAAAGGAAGCTTTTTTGTCTCAACTCAAAAGCTGTCGGGAAGAATTTAAAGAGCGCAAAGAACACCGGCATTTGAAGTAATGCTGGTAAACAACCACTCAAAGGACTGGCTCCTGCCTCACTTTGCACCTTCATGGTCTCTTGCTGCTTTTTCATAGCGTTATCCTTATACTTCTCTGCAATTTTATTCAATTCTGGACGTAGAATTTTCATTTTTGCCTGAGTCAAATAACTCTTATATAAAACTGGTGATAATACAAGTCGTACACATACGGTAAGTAATATTATCGCTATCCCATAAGGAATTCCTGCTCCTTTTACAGGATGACTTAGAAGAGTAAATAATGGACGAATAGCCCATTCATTAATAACGCCAAATATTCCCCATCCTAAATCTACTACTTCATCTAGATTGCGGTCATAACTGTCAAGAATATCATAGTCAGTAGGTCCAAAATACCAGTCCATATTGTAAGCTAACTCACCGCCTGAATACTCTAGTTGTGCAGTAGTCATAAACTTTTTAGTTAATACCGTTTGCTCATCATCTGCAGCATAATTGTTATATGTTTCAATTACTCCAGATTTAAAAGGAGTATCTGTTAACAGGATAGAAGAAAAGAAATGCTGCTTGTAAGCTACATAGGTAATCTTTTCTGCCTCTTCCTCAGCCATTTCACCTTGTCCTGTATAATCATCGCTACCGTCATCATACTCAAACTTTGCTTCTGTATAACGACTTTCATTATCCATACCTTTTGAACGACGGTAACCTTGTAATTCCCAGTTAAGAGCTACTTCTTCTGAGGTATTTGCAACCTGGGATAAACCTTGAGATCTAATATTGAAATCCAGCATATAGTCGTCCGGTTTCATCTCATAACGAAACTCTAATGAAGCACCGCTTGCAGGATTTGCTTTAAGACTTAAAACTTTATTTGCACCATTCATTGATTCTTGTGCAGTAAAAATCATATCTTGAGTATGCAACGTACGACCATCTTTAGTCATAAATTTGAGATCAAACTTATGATCACCACCTTTTACTAGGTATACTGGTAAAGAATCGTAGGTTTTGAATTTTTTTAATAAAGCCTCGCTGATATAAGCTCCTTTAGTATTGATTTTAAAATCTACTAGGTCACTATTAAACTGAATTTCCTTACCTGTATTAGAAGCAGGTATGCTAATGGAATCATTAGGAACTAGGTTAGTACTTGTTGAAGAGGTAACCTCTGAAGTTGCTTCAGTTGTTGTTTGCTCCTCTTCTGTTATTTGCGGTTCCTCTTGATTTCTCAAAAACATGAATGCTACTATCCCAAAAATAAGGGCTAGTCCTAGCATGCTTTTCCAATCCGTTTTTTGTTCTTCCATATGATTGCCTGATCAGGCTGTTGTTTATTTTGATATACTAGTTTTGTCTACTTTTCGCCTTGAGCGATATAAAAACTGTGATGAACTAGTTTAAAAAATTAAGAATTTACTTTTTTAATTTATATGCAGCAGCGGCGTTCACAAATGATTTAAACAATGGATGTGGTACAGCTACGGTACTTTTATATTCAGGATGATATTGAACACCTATAAACCAAGGGTGATTTTCTACCTCTATAGTTTCTACTAGATTAGACTTAGGATTTATACCTGTAGTTTTTAAACCAGCCTTTTCTAGTTGTTCCCTATAATCATTATTATATTCATATCTATGTCTATGTCTTTCACTTATTAATGAACTTCCATAGATGTCTTTTATTTTACCTTCGATCAACTCGCAATCCCATGCACCTAAGCGCATAGTGCCTCCCATATCTAGTATATTTTTTTGATCTTCCATTAAAGATATAACTGGATTTGCAGTATTCTCATTCATCTCTATTGAATTAGAGTCTTCAATTCCTAAAACGTTACGAGAATATTCAATTACTGCCATTTGCATACCTAAACAAATACCGAAAAAAGGTAATTTGTTCTCTCTCGCATACCGTACAGCTTCTATTTTACCTTCTATACCACGTTCACCAAATCCAGGAGCTACAAGAACAGCATCTAAATGAGAAAGTTTTTTACTAACATTCTCAACTTCTAGATATTCACTGTGTATAGATTCTATTTTAACTTTAACTTCATTTGCTGCACCAGCGTGAATAAAGGCTTCTAGGATAGACTTATAAGAATCTTGAAGCTCTACATATTTCCCTATAAGGCCTATCGTGACCATACTCTTAGGGTTTTTATGTCTTTGAACAAACTCGTTCCAGCTTTTTAAATCTGGGTACTCTTCAGTTTTAATTTGAAGATTTTTAATCACTACTCGATCTAAGCCCTCTAAAAGCATTTTATTAGGAACATCATAAATAGTTTCTACATCGATGGACTGTATAACGGCTTCTTGCTTTACGTTACAAAAGCGAGCTAACTTTACACGTATATCGTCTGAAAGCTCATGCTCTGTGCGACATACCAGAATATCTGCCTGAACTCCACTTTCCATCAGTGTTTTTACACTATGCTGAGTAGGCTTAGTTTTTAATTCTCCTGCTGCACTTAAATATGGAATAAGAGTCAAATGGATTACAAGAGAATTATGCTCACCTAGTTCCCACTGAAGTTGACGCACACTTTCAATGTACGGTAATGACTCTATATCACCTACAGTTCCTCCTATTTCAGTTATTACGACATCATAGTCACCAGATTTGCCTAGTATTTGAATTCTTTCTTTAATCTCATCAGTGATATGAGGAATAACTTGAACTGTTTTCCCTAAAAACTCTCCACGTCTTTCCTTATTGATTACGCTTTGGTAAATTCTACCAGTAGTAACGTTATTTGCTTGAGATGTATTTACATTTAAAAAGCGTTCATAATGACCTAAATCAAGGTCTGTCTCGGCTCCATCTTCAGTAACATAACATTCTCCGTGTTCATAGGGATTAAGTGTACCTGGATCCACATTTATATATGGATCTAGCTTTTGAATTGTAACTCTTAATCCTCTGGCTTGCAATAATTTTGCAAGAGATGCTGCGATGATACCTTTTCCTAATGAAGAGGTTACACCACCTGTTACAAAAATGTACTTTGCGTTTGCCATAATAAGATTTTAAGCATTTTAAAAACAGCTGCAAAAGTAGGTATTTTGTGTAAGAGAAACGAGAATTTTCTTATGTAAAAAGTAATAGATAAACACACAAAAGCCAGCAAATTTTGCTGGCTTTTGTAAATTAATCAAGGATTAATAAGAATTATTAATAGTGATCTTTTGTTCTATAATTGTGAAAATTTTTTACTCAATAATAATTTTCTTAGTTACTGTATTATTTTCATCTCGTATCTTAACAAGATACATTCCTGCAGCGGCATTATTCAAATTGACATTTTCATTAAATGTTGCAGATGTTTCATAATCCTTAGTAAAAACAGATCTTCCACTTAAATCAAAAACATCAACAGTAACGATATCACTTGTTGCATTATCAAAGAGAATATTAAATGCGCCATTACTTGGGTTAGGATAAATAGATAAGTTTTCTAATTGAAAATCTTCATTACTTAGTGGTGTAACAGTTTTAACACATACTTCTAAAGACCAATTATTCAGGGTTCCAGCATCAGTATCTGCATTATCTGAGACTCCTATGGTCCAGTCGCCATTTGCAGGTAAATCTTCAAATATGCTAAAGGTCGATGATGGATCAAACGTACCTACCGTAGGCTGCCTACATAATACGGCACCAGCTCCATCTTCAAAGAAAGCCATCAAATCATTTTGATTTGCACACTCTCTATTCCATGCTAGTGCTAGATTATTAGTAGATGGATCAGAAATGGTTATTATCATATCCTGAATGTAATCATGAGAAATATCTACACCTAATTTTATGCTATCGATATTTTCAGTACTAGGAACATTGATGCTTGAAGTTATTCCTACCCTATTATTATCAGGAATTGCAATGTTAACTGCTCCAGATTGATACGTGGTACAAGTCACTTGAACATTTGCATTTATATTAAAGTCATCTTCATTTATACTAAAAAATACGTTCCCATCACCTCTTACCATCAATCTACAATTTGTTGCAACAATTCCGCTAGGCACGAGTAAATCATAACTACCATTATTAGGTACTCCAGAAGCAAGAACAGTATCAAATGTTGCTCCAGCATTAGTAGAAAGTAAAATTGTAACAGTGCTTGCATTAACACTATTCCCATCAGTACCAGCAACATCCCATGTAATTGTTTCTGTAGTATTAGGCAGCCACACTATCCCACTATTATTTTGTGAAGTAACTCTAAAAGGTCCTGCATTGCTATCTACTTGAAGGGTCATTTGATCTACAGCAGTCTGTCCACCTCTGGAATCATTATCTCTAACAGTAAGTCTATAATTAATTTGTCTTGATACATTAGGTAATTTTTCCCATTGAGTCGACACACCGCCGTTAGCCACAATTTCTGGTAATCTAGGAACAATTCTATTAGGGTTATCTGTACCTTCAAACGAACGAACTAAAGGACCATCAGTGTTATTACTCAATGGTAAACCTGCAGCACCTAGATCAAATTGCTCCCATGTAAAAGTGTGAGATGTTGTACCATCTGCATCTGTGGAGCTACCTTCTAGTATATAAGGAGTACCTCTAGGAATAGTAAAATTAGAACCAGCATTTGCAGTAGGAGCACTGTTACCGGTAGTAACTTGTTGAGCACATGTACTTAATCCATTGGCAACATTATTAAAAATACTTTCTAAACTTGTTTGATGAAAATAAGCATCACTATTATTTTGAACATTTTGAGGAGGACAAATTCCTGCATAAGCCATAATTGTAGTTCCACTAGCAGGCTCATAAGCATTATTTGCAGATCTATTACCACCTGCGCAGTTTGCAGCATCACCATTAAATGTATGTGGCGCTCCCATTTGATGTCCTAACTCATGCGCAACAAAATCTACATCAAATGGATCTCCTACTGGAGCACCTCTTCCCGTAACACCTTGAGCTTTTCTGTTAGTACAAGGTGAAGCTAGTGAAGCCAAACCACCGCCACCAGTCGAAAAAATATGACCAATGTCATAATTATTAAAACCTATTGTCGCATCAATCGCGCTTTGATTTTCACCTAAAATAGCACCAGGGCTATTGTTAGAAAAATTATCAGATCCTATTGATATGAGTAAATCATTATTTGCTACAAAAGTCATTGTAATACTTAAATCACGCTCATATATGAAATTGTTTCTAGTCATAGTTACTACCATTGCATCCATAACAGCCATGCGTTTAACTAAGTCTGGTGCACTAGCCTGTATTCCCGCACGCATCCAGTGAAAACTAGAATATTCAATAGTAGTTGAAATAGCTAATCTAAAATCTCTTAAAACACCATCGTTTGCATTAAACACTTGGTTAGGAGCTTGAATCAAAGCATTTCTTTGATTTGTATTAAATTCTTCATCAACATGACATTCCCATCTATCGCCATAATTCTCTAAATCAGATTTTTTATACACAATTACACTAGAATTATCTTGGGTAAAGGAATCAACAAATTGAGTACCTAACTGCGGAGAAAACATCATACCGTGAAAGCCTTGAGAGGTTATAGAAAAACGTATTTGATTAGAAGCATCAGACACACTTTCTCCTACGTAAGACCTAGTATTTATGTAACGTTCTTGTAGCTGTGGTGCCATAATACTAGCTTCCTTAACTCTAAAAATTTGCAATCCTGCTGTAGTAGGATATTCTATCAGCACATTAGAAGGCAAGCTGGAAAGTCCTCTTTGTGGCGCGTTTGTCAATTTATTTTTTAAAGAATTGAGATCTATCTGGTAATAAGAAGCCACTGCAGGCTCCGTTTTTCTAGACCATGTAGGTTTATTTTGTAACTGAGATAGATCAATCGCACTCCATGAAGGCTTATCATTTTGAGCTGTAACAGGTGTCATGAAACAGGTGCTAAATAAAAGAATAGCGACCCATAATTTGTAATATTGAATCATTAGGAATTGAATTTGTTCAACAATAATAATAGAAATTCATCACAAAATTGTCTTATTGATATAAGTATAACTTAATTTGATGGCAATTACCGTGACAGTAGTATGTATTACGTCATAGATTATAAGATATCTCGCTTTCGCGAAAGCGAAATCCTTAAAAGAAAACAGAAATAAAATACATGGAAAAATTAATCTTATTGCTGTTAATAGTCTTTAGCATAAGTTCATGTGTAACTAAAAGCAACCAAATTACAAAAAGCAAAAATTATACAACTTGCCCAACAGATGGTACTTGTTCAGCTCAAATTATTGTAGACACCAGAGCTCTAATCAAAAAAGACGAGTATGGCAATAGCTACGAGCACCTTACAAAAGATACAAATTATGTTTTATTAAAGTATGCATATGATAGAAATCAATTAAATGGAGTTGCGGACTCTCATTATCACGAAATCATTTACTTATCCATACCTAAAGATGTTAAACGTATAGCCCTGATAGGTCAATCTATGAAACAGGTCGAATTGATATACGGGAGATTATGCAATTGCAGAAATACAACTGGCTACTATTATGTAAATAAAGGAAAGGTCGAAGTGGTAAAAACAGATTTAGGTTATGATGCTCTACTCGACATAGAAGTAAATAATATTCCTAATGTAATTACTGAATTGTCAATTCCATTTGAGTTCTAACGCCTCACGGCATATTCACTTAATTTAAATAGCTCTTCCATAATCTTGAGCTCCCATTGCGATTGAATATCGTTAATAGTTCCATGTCTGGTCTCCCGATCGTAAGATTTTTGCTCTGACTGGCGCTCTTTCTCAAATTTTCTAAAAATGAAATCTACTTCCTTTTTAGGATTACTTTTAGGTACGTAATTCTGGAAGGCTGCGCGTAATTTACGAGCATATAACTCTGTTATATCCCAATGCAACTGTTCATGCATCAAGAGTTTTGAATTATTCTCTGTAAGCTTCTTCTTCCAGCTTAACTGCGGATAGAAATAACTTTCCACTTTTACATCAACATGAAGCTGTCCATTTACTTTTTTACTAGTGAAGGTATACCCTAGACTACTATTAACACTTGCAAAATAAATTGCGTTTTTAGGAGGTACTCCTTTAAAGTCTTCCCAATTTAAAACAGGTAATTCTTGATAAGTATAGCGCTCTGACGGCTCACTTTGTGTAAATAAAAACAGTAGGATACTTACCAAAAATAATCTCATCTAATTCCAATTAAAAACAATATTTTTTTGAATATCAGGATGGAGACTATTTAATACAGGACAAGTATGTGCTACACGCTCTAAAATCAATTGGGATCTATTATCACAGTTGCCCTTCATATCTAGTATCACGTCAATTTGAGAAATCCTACGAGGATCTGTAGTCATATGTTTTGTTACTTTGGCAACGCTGCCATCCAGTTCACATTCCATTTCTCTAGCTTTTATTCCCATTACAGTGAGCATGCAACTAGCTAGAGCTGTAGCAACCGTATCTGTAGGTGAAAAAGCTTTTCCTTTACCATTATTATCTGTAGGCGCATCTGTATTAAAGCTATCACTACTTTTAAGGTGTGTAGATTCACATCTTAAATCACCTAGGTATTCTACAATTGATGTCATTCTTCTAGATCTGTTGTGAGATTATTAATATCTAACTCCTCAATACTTAAATCTTTCTTGTATTGCAAAAGGTAAACGGCATCATTATAGTATCCTGCAAGAAATTTTTTAGAGTAATCAAATTTATTTTCAGTCATTATGGTTTTACCATTTCTCATGGCACTTTCATAAAGATCTGAAGCACTTGCCTGTCTTAAAATAATATCTAAAGTCAAGTCAAAGCCTCTTGTTGCAAAAGAGTTAGGAGTTATATTATGAATACTGTAATACTTCTCAATAAAAGAATTTGTATCATCACTAGCTTTAAACATTTGTGGGAATACATAGTTCAATTTTGCTAGTCGTATATTAGATAACTCCATCTCTTCATAATTCCCCAGACCAAACATTGTAATCTTATGAGAATCTGTCTTTGCCGCGTAGTTCGTCACTGCATCTGTCACAAAACCTATATTATCAACAGCTAAAACAATAACATTTTCAACATCTGGTTTTAACTGTTTTATATACTCGATACTAAAAATGTAATTCTTCTTTGAATTAGGCACTAACACATTTGCAGACGGCAAAATAGAAGTAAACTCATTTTTAAGTTTTGGGTTATTATTATCTGTAACAATAATTACATTTTTACCTTTTGCATATTCTACAAGGTATTCTTTGAGCTTATTTTTAAGTATTTCCTCTTCTGGTCTTGCTTGAAATAAATTACGGTACAACCTAACATCTGTAGAAGTGAGTGGTGAAACTACCGGTATATTAAATGACTTCAACTCTTTTGCAGTTTCAACCACATTAGTAGAAATAAGAGGACCTATGACAGTATTATAGTCTGCAAAATCTGTAGCATCCAGAATATTCTTAGTAGCCTGAAGGTTTTTTTGAGTATCAAAAATATCATGATCTACAGGTATGCCTAAAGTATTTGCACTATCGATAGCTATTTTTACGCCGCTATAAAAGTCTAGAGCGATACGCATAGCTCTATCTTTTTTAAGATTATCGCGATCAGTATTTTCATCATCTATTTTATGTAAAGAGAAAGGTAACATGATAGCGAGACGCTGTCTTTCAAAATTTCTCAAGCTGTCTACTAAAGAAGCTACTTTATTTGAATGAACCTTAGTAGGAACATTTACCATTTCCTTTCCATAGTTAGGGTTAGGATATATAATAGTCATTCCTTCCTTAAGACCATCCTTTAACTTAGGATTCCATTTTATTAAAGAATCCTCAGATATTCCAGTTAGCTTTTTAAGGGAATACATACCCATTTTTTTAGGAATGGTATATTGTATAAGTTTTTCACTATCAATAGCTGCGGTACTACTATCTTCTAATGATGTTGCCTTTTTATTTTGATTTGATTTAATTTTGGGAACATTAAGAATCATTCCTGGTTTCAAATTTTCTACACCTGGATTTAAATTCTTGAGTTGAGAAACCTTGATCTTATAATTAGTCGCGATCCCATACCATCCTTCACTAGGTTTTACTATGTATTTACCATCATCAAGAGGCAATGAATTAGGAATATTAACTTTTTGATCTTCTTCAACCACTGCAAGTTTTACTTCTTCAAAAACAGGTATTTGAATGCGATCACCTTTCTTTAATGGGTTAGAATACAATTCTTTGTTAGCCTCCTTAATATCAAGTTCAGTTACCTCATATTTCTTAGCAAGACTATACAATGTTTCCTTACGTTTTACTCGATGCTTTTTATATTTTTTAATTCGGCGCTGGGTTAATACTTTACTTTCAGCCGGAATGAGCAACACTTGTCCATATCGCAAACCTGAACTTAAATCTGGATTGAGTTCTAGTAATTGCTTTGAAGAAACGTTAT
>MAAC01000808.1_pt1 | contig 12573 bp, 10 predicted proteins | sample 1115981 | NCBI WGS metagenome assembly MAAC01 (sample SAMN04961126, study PRJNA320927) | seawater metagenome | isolation source: sample BD02T64 sea water enriched with oil for 64 days | place: USA:Gulf of Mexico | collected 2013-07-27 | reverse complement strand
ACCCGCTTCTTCTGACCCTTCTTGCCCGCCATCGCCCACCTCAAGATGTCCACTATCAATGGTGGACATCTAGCAGGCACTCTATCCCGCCGTCAGAGCGGGGACACCGGACGGATACCTTTCGATCTCGCCAAAAGCGTTTGCTATCCATCTTCTTGTGAAAGCTTGGCGCGTGGACGACCCAATGCACAGCGACGCCAAACTCGTCCTTCAGCCAGCATGCAAATCCATGAACAAGCCTACGCTGTTCGTAGAGCGGCAGCTCTGCGGGCAGCGCCGGGCGCAGTTCCCGGGCAACGCGCGAATTCACCCGCTTCTCCGACTTTTCTGCGGCATTCCAAAGGTCTTGAACCGATAGCTTCCAGTTAACTCTGCCTTCTGCCAACAGGCCTGGCGTATGGCGGTAATTGTACGACAGGCCTGTACGCAGATCTGTCATCTTCGTTCGCGCCGCATAGGCGGCGGCGGCGACTGCGGATCGACCGTCAGAGCGCGACAAAACAAGCAGGGGACAATGACTGGCTGGATGTATCATAGAAAAGATATCGGGCCTTAGCTCGATAACCGCTCCTTGAAAGCCCGCTGCAGGCGCGCTGCAAACTTCAGTTTGCGTAATTGCGCCCTTCGCCTTTTCTGACGGCAGGTTGCGACGCCTGGCGGATTTCGCCATCTCTGCCGCGCACTGGTGGAGCCAAACGGCGAACTGGGCACCACTTCCCCTACAGGAAAGCGAACTTGGAGAATCCGCAATGCCGAAATATACAGAGCAAATAGCCAAGATCGAGGAGAGGCTGGAGCAACAGCGTCAGCGGTTGCGCGATTTGAAAGCCCAAGAAACCAAGCAACACCGCAGAGATGAGACACGCCGCAAGATCCTCTACGGCGCGGCATTTCTTTCCTTGGTCGATAAACTACCCGAAGAGAAACGGCATTCATCGCTGGACCGAATACAAAGATACATATGCCGGGCCAAGGATCGTGAATTTTTAGGGCTTCCGCCGCTGGACGCTTCTTAAGTTTTATTCAGGGCCGTTGGTATCTCAATTCCGCAAGCTGGACACATGAGGCCCCAACAAAGTGGGGTCACCTACATTTCGGCAATCGGCAAGGCGTTCAGATCCGAGCGGACCTGTCGCCATGTCGGCATCATCGTGTCGAGCACGGCGATGAACTCGTCGTCATGGCGGGGCGAGATGAAATGTGCGAGTTCATGCAAAACGATGTAGTCCGTGCAGATCTTCGGCTTCTTCGCCAGCTCGGAGTTTATCCAGATCCTGCCGGCATCAGGGTTGCAGCTCCCCCATTTTGTTTTCATTCGTTTGATCCCCCACGCTGGAAGCTCGAGATTAAGGCGCTTCGCCCAAGTAGTGATGACTGGAGCGGCAATTTTCCGCAGCTCTTCCCTCTGCCATTTTTCGAAAAATGCCCTGCGCTGGTTTGTATCTGACATTTCTGGTGCCATCAGGAGAAGGCGGTCCGCAGCCTGCATATCGATCTCATGCCTTTTCCCGCTCCAATATTCGATCCGCAGGCGGCACTGGCGGCCGAATACATAATGGGTTTCCCCGGAAACGAATTCCCTCTCGGACTGGCGAGGCTGCTTCTCGAATGCGTGGCGCTTCCGCTTGATCCATGAAAGCCTGGTCAAGACTGCAATCCTGATCGCGTCATCGCTGACTGCCAATGGTGCTGCTACGCGAACATGTCCATGCGGGGGGTAGACCCCGACATGAAGGTTCTTGATGGCCTTACGGATAATCTCAACGTTAAATCCCGCGATTTCCATCGGATCAATACTCACTCTGAGCTTTCAGGATCTCCATGATCCGGTCAATCTCGTCTGGCCCCTCTATCATTTCTGCCAGGCAATTCTTGACCTGCCTCTCTTTCATGCGATTTCCGCGCCAGCCGTCAGGTGCTGTTGCCTTGATGGTTTCATCGACAGCCTGGGCATGTTCCTCGTTGCCATCCAAGTTGTCGAAGAGCGCTTTGAGACCCGGTGTGTCGATCCCGTTCGGATATCCTCCGCCATGACCCGCTTTCGAATCACGAACGAGTTGCGCGATCTTTTCAAGGTATTCGGCATACTCAATGGCTTCGCTGCGGCGTTGCTTGACCAGGTCAGACAGCAACTCCGACATCCTCTCATAGAACTTCGGATTTACGGGAGTTTCATCAATAATGAGGCGCCGAACGTTGTTCTCGATGGCTTCTGCAACGTTCTCTTTCTTCTTGCCGAGCCCCGGAGTAAGGTCCTTCACGGCATCTGCGCCCCTGCTCTCTACCAGATCGATCAGGCTGATCTCATCGAGGTGCGAGATGATTTTACTCTCGTCAGCCTTGATATATGTGTCTATTAGGTGCCGCATCGCCGGTTCGAACAGCTTCATGTCCACGGCATCGCCACTGTGAAGACGGACAGCATCACGGATGCTGATCGCGCGCTCGACCTCGTTTCGATATTGCGCGAGTTCTTGGTCATTAACACCAGATTCGGCGGGATCACTGGCGACATTTGCGTAAGCTCTGGCGTACCGCCCGGCAAGTTGGTAGAGTGCCTGCCGCCGGCGCGACTTTTCTTCGGCATCAGAATCTCCGGCGATCCCCTGCGGGCTCGAAAAGTACGAATAGAACGCATCGTCGCCCTTTGGGGGAGCAACCGGCTCCAACAGCTCGAACCATGCCTCACGGGCTGAGTGCAGGTCCTCAGATGCCTTCTCAGCCCTATTGCTGATCAGCCCTGCAACATCAGCCTCATCAAAAGCATCGAAGGCTTCAGAGGTGTAATCGTCAACCGCCGTTTCGATATTCTTGAACAGGTCCTTATAGTCAACGACGTACCCGAAATCTTTATCATCGCCGTCCATCCGGTTCACCCGGCAAATCGCCTGAAACAACCCATGGTCGCGCATCTGCTTGTCGATGAAGATATAGGTCGCGGTGGGCGCGTCGAAGCCGGTCAGCAGGCGGCTGACGACGATGATAAGCTTCATACGACCGGGCTCTTTTTTGAATGCCGTCAGAGCCTCCATCTCGTAGTCTTCTTCATCCCGATCACCGAGAAGCTTGTCATAGACGTCATGAACAAACTGTCGGTCCGTCTGCCCCATCCCGGCCTCCTCGCCAGTGATTTCGGACGCCTTGCGCTTGTAGGACGTAACTATCGCGCATTTATCGGTGAGGTCGGAGCCGGACTTGCGGAAAATTTCATAGAAGCGACACGCCTCCGGGATTGATCCTGCGACCAACATCGCGTTACCCGTGCCCGACTTCAGGCGTGGCTTCATCTCCATGTCCATGATGATGTCGTTGGCGATCTGTGTCAGGCGGTCCCGGCTCGACAGAACACGCTGCAAAGTTCCCCAGCGTTGCTTCAGCGTCGCCTTGGCCGCAGGGGTAAGGGTCTTTGTTTTGGCCTCAAACCAGTCGTCGATCTTCTGGGGTGAGCTTATCCGTTGATCAATGTCTCGCGCCTCGTATCGCAGATCCAGCACGACCTTGTCCTCAATAGCCTCGTCGAAACGGTAGGGCGTACCGATGTAAGGACCGAAGGTCTCCAGTGAGGTGGACTTGTCGGATCGAAGCAACGGCGTGCCGGTGAAACCAATGAACATCGCGTCGGGCAGGATCTGCCGCATCGCGCGGGCGAGCTTGCCCGATTGGGTGCGGTGTGCCTCGTCGATGAAGACGAAGAAATCACCCACCGGCGCACCGACCTTGGCGGCCTGGATGTCTGCGATCAGGTCGGCCATCTCACCCTCTTCGCGCTTTCCGAATTTGTGGACGAGGGAGCAGACAACACGGTCCGCGGGATTGGCGAGGGCCGCCAACAGGTCATGGCCACTGGAAGCGCGACGCACCTTGTCGCCGATACCGCCGAAGACGTCTTCGGAGATCTGGCGGTCCAGCTCCTTGCGGTCGGTGATGATCAGGATGCGGCCATCGGGCAGCGTCTCGCGTATCCAGCGGGCGAGCATCACCATGATCAGGCTTTTGCCCGACCCTTGGGTCTGCCAGATGATCCCGCCCTCGCGGGTGCGGATACGCTCCTGCGCGGCCTTCACGGCGAAATACTGGTTGGGGCGGGCGATTTTCTTGATCCCGGCATCAAACAGGGTGAAGTCGTGGATCAACTCCAGGAACCGCGCGGGGGTCATCAACTGGGTCACGTCGCGGTCGAGCCGCGAAGTGATCTCGCTCTCTTCCTTCCAGGCCAGCCAATAGGGCTGCGGCGTCAGGATTGCGGCGTAGCGCAGCCCTTCGCTGTCGTTGCCCCCGAAGGTCATCTGCACCGTGGTGAAGAAATGGCGGATGAACTCGGCCCGCTGGTTGTCGAGAGTCTGGCGGATGCCTTCGCCGACGCCGACAGTGGATTTCTTCAGCTCGACCACGCCCAAGGCGATGCCGTTGACGTAGAACACCAGATCGGGGCGCTTGTTGTAGGCCTTGGCGCTCTTGCCCTCGACGGCGACCTCTTCGGCGACGCCCATGTCGTTGGCTGTGGCATCTGTCCAGTCCACAAAGCGCACCGTTACCGGGGCCTCGCCGGGGCCGGGGGTGATCTGGGTCCCATAGCGCAGCATTTCGTAGAACTCGCGGTTGGCTTCATAGAGCTTCACGCCCTCCATCCGCGCCGCGCGTTTCAAGGCGGCGATGGCCTTGGCCGCGATGTCTGCGGTGTAGCCGCGCGACAACAGCCAAGGGCGCAGGTAGTCCTCTTCGATGTTGGCGTTGCCCGCACGCTTTTGCCAATCGCCGAGGTAGCGCCAACCGAGACCGCCTGAGGTATCCGTCTTGTGGCCACTCAGCAGGGCCACGACCCTGTTTTGCGCCGCGCGCTCCGGTTCGCCGATCATGCTCATGCCCGTCCCCCGGATGTTCGTTTGTTTTCTGCCCTGCACCCCATATCAGACCAATCTGACCCGACCGGTCAATAGCACCTGCATCATCCCCTCCTTGACCGCCCGCGCCTTAGTGAGGCGGGCATCGAGGCTCTGGATTTCGGCGTCCATCTCTGAGAGGACGGTGGCGATGGCGGATTGTTCCTTTGGATCACGCGGAACTTGAAAGGTGAAACCTGTTAGATCTCCCTTCTTGATGTAAGGTATTGAAGATCCAATTTTCCCGATGCCCAGAGTTTCTGCCAAACTTGATAGAAGCTGAAACCAAATGAAATCTTCGTTCAGGTCGAAGCTGTGAAGCACGTAAGTACGCTGATAAGCTTCAAACTTTCCAGTGCACCGGCTTAAATTGCCAACCTCACCATTTCCCGCAATGAGAATTGCCGTGCAGTCAAATGAATAGAAATCGCTATAGGTGTGTTCTTTTGCGCAAGTAAAAAAAGGATAATCTCCATTTGGATTTCCTTCGTTAACGTCTTTTCTGCCGGTTGTTATACGGCAGTTCTTTCCCAACTGCTTCTCATCCCACTCCCCCGTAAACCCCGGAAGGCGGCGGCGGGCGGTGAGGAGGTCTTGCATCGCGCCCTGCTTGATTTGCCGCTTCTTGGCGATCAGCCGTTCCAACCCCGCGATAACCCCATCCGCATCTGTCAGCGCCTCGGCGATGGCGTGTTGTTCGTGGGGATCGTTGGGTAATGGAAGCAAAACTCTTGAAAGAGTTCGACCGTTTGTCAACGCGCGAGTGGTATAAGTCGCCGACGAAACAATCTGTGATCGTACTGCCTGCGAACCAAAGCAATGCTTTGCGAAATTGGTTTTGAGTCTATCGCTTGTCGGCCTTCCCCGAAGTACAAAGCCGCTGAAGACAGCATCCTCGATATCATCGAGCAGGACGGCCGACACACCTACTTCTTCGGGTGTCTCGGATGTGCGCGTAAATAGGACGTCTCCAAGCCTGGCGGAATATGCTTTCTTTTCAGCATTGGTCACATCGACCAACCCCTCCACTTCCGCAGATCGCAGCCCTGAATGCGCAAAGACGTCCATATAGTTAACGATTGGCGTGCCATGGCCGAAGAATGCTTTGCCTTTATTCAGGCCATTCTTGAACGTGAACAATTCGCCGAGAGGGACTGCGGACCACCCGTCAGGTACTGCGTTCTCAGTATCGGCGCTCATGCAGTCAAACCCATCCGCTCCAGATGCTTTTCCACTTTGGCCTCCAGCGCCGCCAACCTCGTATCCAGATCCCCAACGGTCTCGCCATATCGTTCCGTCAACACACGCACGCGCCCTGTCAGCTGTTCCGTCCGCGCCTCCACCTCGGCCTCGATGGCTACGGCGATGTCGGTCAGCCATTTGTCTTCGACCACCAGCGCGCGTATCTCCTCTACGGTCAGGGCTGAGTATTTCTTCAGCACCGCTTGCGTCAGTTCCGCCTCCATCTCCTTGGCCTTCTTCTTCACTGTCGACTCCGCCGCTGTCAGCTTGGCCGCGCGGGCCAGCTGAGCCTGTTCCTCGGCATCCGCCTCGCCCTTCTTGATCCGCGCCTTGACCGACGCCGCCGTCAGTTTGCCCGTATCAGTCAGTGCATCAGCAATCAGCCCGCCTTCGGTCCCATGTTCCTCGACCATCTCCTCGATCTCTCGCGTCAGATCGTCAACCTTGGCCTGCGCGGCATTCAGCTCTGCCTGCTCCTCCGCAAAGAACCGCGCGATGATCAGCGCGGGCGGGATCACGTCAGCTACAAGGCGCACGCGCTCTACAGTCAGGTCGGCCTCTTCCAGCCATTTGACCTTCTTGCCATCGGTGTCCTTGCGGGCTTCGCGCAGATCCTTGGCCGCCTCCCATCCGCCGCCCGAGATAATGAACACGTCGTCCTGCATCGTGGCGGCCCAGTAGGACATGAGCCGCTGATAGGCCTCGTACCGGTCCACCAACGGTGCAGTGGCGAAACGGGCCAGCATATCCTCGCCCAGGCCGTGGATCAGCGCTTTAGGTGCATCGCCGGGTTCGATCCCGCGCAGTGCGGCGATATTGGCCTTGCCCCAGCCGTCCAGCACGGCGTGGACCGTATAACGGAAGGCAGAGAATTCGGGGTGGTCGCGGATCGTTGTGCGCATCGCGTCAGGGGCGACCAGCGGATCGGAATATCCCGCCCGCGCGTTGGGGCCGAACAACTTGGCGCGCAGAGTGGGCATGACGTCCCAGAAGTCAGACAGCGCATCGAGATCGCGATCAGGCACGCCGCCCTTTAGATGCGCCTCGATGTCTTGCAGGTCCTCGGAGTCGGACCCGTCGATATAGCGCGGGATGTTGAGGTTGAAATCGTTGCGCGCGATTTCGTCCGCCGGGACAAGGCGGGCGTATCCGGGGAGGTCTGACATGGTGCTGAAAACGTCGATGATCCGGTGGATGTCGCGTTCGCGCAGGCGGTTCTTGTTGCCGTCCTTGATGAAGCCCTTGGAGGCGTCGATCATATAGACGGGGCGATTTGTGGTGGCCTCGGCCTTGTCGAGCACGATGATCGAAGCGGGGATGCCAGTGCCGTAGAACAGGTTGGCGGGTAGACCGATGACGCCCTTGATATAGCCGCGGCTCAGGATCTTCTCGCGCAGCCGCGCCTCCGCGTTGCCGCGAAACAGGACACCATGAGGCAGGATGATCGCACCGGAACCGGTAGATTTCATCGAAGCGAGCAGGTGCAACAGGAAGGCGAAATCGCCGTTCTTTGCGGGGGGCTGGCCGTCATGGAACCGCCCAAACGTGTCGGTCTCGGGGGTGAAGCCCGTCGCCCAGGATTTGTCCGAGAACGGTGGGTTGGCGACGACGAAATCGAAGGTCCGCAGCTTGGCGCCGCCTGTAGTGTACTCTGGTTCTGCCAATACGTCGCCCTGCGCGATTTCAGCGGTCTCTTTGCCATGCAGGATCATGTTCATTACGGCCAGTCCGCGCGTCACGATGTCCTTCTCTTGGCCGTAGATGGTAAGGGGCACAGGTGCAGTCTCAGCCGCCTTGAGCAGGAGTGAGCCGGACCCGCATGTGGGGTCGTAGACGGTCTGCTTGGGGCTGTCGCCACGACTGACCCCTGCAACGGCTGCGACGACGCGACTGACCTCGGCAGGCGTGTAGAACTGGCCTTTGCTCTTGCCAGACTCCGTGGCGAAGTTGCGCATGAGGTATTCGTAGGCATCGCCCAAGATATCATCGCCATCGGCGCGGTTGCGGCTGAAATTCAGCTCTTCCTTGCCGAAGACGTTGATCAGAGCGGTAAGCGTATTGATCATCTTGGTCCCGCGACCGAACTTGTCTGCGTCGTTGAAGAACGCCCGATCGACGACGCCACTGAGATCGTTCGCCTCGGCTATGGCGGCAATGATCTTGTCGATTTCCTCGCCGATGTCCTTGGTACCGCGCAGGGCTTTCATGTCCTCGAACGAGCATCCCACAGGCACCTCGATGAGCGCCCCAGGCTGATCGGCCCGGTCAGAGACGTATTTTACGAAAAGGAGCGTCAGGATGTAGTCCTTATAAAGGGACGCATCCATCCCGCCACGAAGGAGGTCACAGCTTTCCCACAGCGAGCGGTATATGTCGCTTTTCTTGATTGCCATCTGGATGTCCCTTCGAAGCAACCGAGTTCGGCTGCTGTTACCTGTGTTTGCAGGCACTCTGAAGGTGAGGACCGAAAGGTTCAAGGACCGGCAAGCACTAACGGTCTGGTAGTCAGGCAGGTTTGACAAGGAATTCTTTCCGACGAAAAAGTTGATGGAGATGTTTCATACTTCGGAAAGGCCGGTCTGTGTCGCAAGCCATCTGGGGGGTTCTGGTAAGGTTCAAGGTTCTGATAGGTTCTGTGCGGAGTTTTCCTTTAATTAACAGTAAGCTGCGCAATTACGACGTCTTTGATGACGGATTTTGGATATGATCTTGCGGGCAAATCATCCGATTTCACGGATTTCGCGCAGTGATCCACGGAAGTGGGCTCCCAACTTTTAGGCCAAAAAATTTTCTCTTGGAAAGGATCGTCCAGATCGTCGGTCGAATCTATCGATCTTACGGGCGAATTGTTTTTTTGTGCGGGACGCCTCCGGACCCATATCCCGATCGGTTCAGAACAAAGGAGGAACCCATGTCCGCACACACCGAATTCCGCTGTGACGAAGATATAGTTCGTATGGTTGAGTCGGCCAACCTATCCCTGCACGCGCTCCGGGTATTTTACGGCCTACACTATTTGATTGACTCAGATCCAAGCAGAAGGGTTATCATGATGGGGCCTCCTCATCGCAGGCCGATGCGGGTCAAGGGACGGAAAATCACCCAATCTACATTCCCGATTGGAACAAACGATCTGAGGCAAGTTCGGACAGCAAAAGATGAGCTTATGGAAGCAAACATCATGGCTAACTTCGAATATTTCGACCGAGAAAGCGCGCTTGAATTTCGATACTCTGACAAAGCACTTTTAGCGGCCGAGCAGCGAAAAGGCGGAAAATTTGCAATTGTCGATAGTGCTTGGCTTTCGCGTCTGTCCACACCCTCGCAGATTATGTTCTACGTTAGGATGATGATGCATGAGGCGATGCAGGCACCCGCATTTTACATTCCAGGTATTTCAGCAGAAAATCCTTGGCAGAAGGTAAAGAAGCCTTGGCTCAGAGCAGCCGAAAAACTATCCATCGGTTTCGGTCATCAGTTCCTTTTTTGCCCAGAGGTTGACCGGATGTCCGAGCAGGTCATCGCAGTGCGGGTCAAGATATCTCATCAAAGAACAACGTGGCATCCAGGCAGCCTCTATTGTCGAACAGCCGATAAACCACCCATCGCTGTTAGCTTTGGCACGTCACGGGCAATCACTCGGGATGAGTTGGTCGTTAGAGCTCAATGGGCGACGGTTGAGCCACATTCCGCGAAATTAACTGCGAAATAGCCAATTGGAAGGATGCCGAGCGGCGCGGGGCAATTTTCCGTCCGGCATCCTCCCTTCTAAAATTCTGAAGGTCCAGCTCAAAGCCATTCGATTTTTCAGCCGCTGGCTCTATCAGTCATTGCGGATCCCACGGTGCCAACCGATATCCCGCTCGGCCGCAAGCAGATCTGCTACGCGCTGAGACAGTGTCAATGCCAGCGTCAACGTCGTATGCATATCAACCATGTCGTCGGAATTCCCCGGCTCAGCCTGATCCAGATGTATCAGGATCTCAGATACATCCTCACGAAAGTCATGAGCGAGTACGCGGCCCCTGCTCACGTGGTTGGCTAAATTGTCTATCGCGAGGAGGAATGACCGACCCTGTGAGAGGTCGATCCTCTTCCCGATCTTCAAAGCAGCGCGGGCATTTTTGATTGCGTCCGCTATCATCATCTCCAACCGCGGAAATTCGTCTGGTTCAACTTCTGCGTTAAATACGACATGACGATAGGTATTTTGCACGGGAAAGCTGGTAGGCAGGATGTTTGTGAGCTTCTTGTTCATTGGTTGTCCTCGGAACGGGTATCAGCAAAGCCAGCAGTCCGCATTTTGCGGCGAGCCTGCGGACTATACGATCGGGCAGAGTTCAGGAGCAGCTTGCCAGCTTGCGTCGTAATGGATGGCGGTGCTCCACAGTAAAGCTGGGCGGCTGCGTCCTGCGGTGGCAAGACTTCGGGCGATCCCGGCGCTCAGCCTGACTTTCCGCTGCAATATCTGCTTCGGCGTGGATGCGACCTCTAACGGCATTCATGCGGTCAAATGCCGTACCCTTGAGACGTCCAATAACGGGTGTACGCGCCGTGCCCGAAGCCACAAAGCCATCATGATCCAAACTCACGGTCAATCGCCGTGCACCGATAAAGCGCGTGGAGCGATGCAGCCCCGCCTCCATGGCATCGACCGCGCCGATGCGGACCTCGTATCCGCGGTTTGAATTGCTGCGTACCGATGTCCCGTAAGCCAGCACAGCAAAGCGTCTACCGCCAATTGTTGTAGTATCGAGCACCAAGCACGGTCGCTTTTTGGGCTGTTCTTTTCCGTGCTCAACGGGAAAGCGGAAACTGACGATGTCTCCCCATGAGAGATCTGCGAACCAAGTGTTGTGGTCGGATGTGGTAACGAGTTCTATTGGGTTATCGAGCATTGGCGTACCTTCGCGTTTGGTTGATCAAAAGCGACGCGCACGACAACAGCGGACTCCGGAAGATCCGTAGCAGACGGAAAGGTTTCTATTTCCCGAAATTCCGATTTGCCTCTTATTGATGAGGCTATCCGTTGTGTGCGCGTCAAAGACGTCGCGCACACAACGGATAGCCTCAATCTTACTTTTCAGCTGTAGTTGATGCTTGGGTAATGTCAGAAAATCGTGTTGGTAAGCAGATAGTCACACGATTATCCCCATAGGCTTATGCCATGAACATAGTCATCTGCTATGCTCGCTCGACCAACGCACTGTCCGAAACAACTTGGTGCAAGCGCCTCTTCGAGATACAATTCTACAAAATGGCAAAAAGGTCAGCCATGAGGCTAATCAACTATCTTAAAGTAGCGGAAGCCCTTGCCGTGATACTTGGCGTCGGGGCTGCGCTTTATGAATTCTACTTCGGCGACCGCTTCGCCCAACGTCAGGCCATGGTAGAATTTGACCGACGATCTTTCGATGTCGCGTCTGGGCTCTTCGATGGCGGGGCAATGATGTCGTTTGTCGAAGTTGCCACCCGCTACAACAACCCCAGCGAAGAGCGCCTATACAAAAACGCAGATGCGGCGGTCAAAAAAGCGACTGAAGACGTGATATTGACCTCGGGATTTCCGATCTTGTTCAAGATAGCGGAGATCGACAGCTGCTTGCAAAATAGGCTTTGCAATCCCGCAATCGTGCTGGGGATGACTTGCGCCCCAATATTGGGGGTTCAGCGCGAGTTCAAGGCACTCACGAGACGATATTCTGGAGTATCCCAGCTGAACCGGGAGAAGCCGCTGCTTCGAATGGCAACGCGATGCTCAGGGTCGGCTTAGCTAATGCGATTATTGACTGAAGGATTGCAAGGGGATCGCTATCACGACGCGCCAACATCCAGCGCGTGTAGCCATCGAGATATTTCGCCGCCGGCCCCCGCCATCGCCCGCGAAAATCCCGCTTCCACTCAGGATGCAGCGAGCTGACGCTGTTAAGGTGATAGGTTTTCGGCATCCGTTTGGTCCGGCGGCCGGCAACGAGGACATTGTAGGAGGTCCCTCGCGCTCTGGCGATCGCCTCATATTGGGGCGCACCATTTAAGAGCACCATTGCATCGAACGCCACCTGCGGCACGATCGTCGGCTGCAAGGTGTCTGCCATGTGCTGGAAGGTGGTCCGCCCAGTGCGATCCACGACGCCGAGGATCGGCTCGGACCACTCGAGAGCGATCGCGTGCGGTGGCCGCCGCTTCGGATACTCATACCAGCGTTTTCGAGGCGGCTTGGGTGTTGTCTTCGGTTGAAATGTGTCGCGCTCGTAACAAACCCATTCACGAGAGCCCTTTTGGCTCTCCCGCTGATAAGTCTCGTCTGGTTCAATGATGCCTGACATCGCCCTCTGTGAACGGCGGAGCAATACTCGGCCACGGTAGCGACGGCATAGTGTTGTCGCGGGCGGCGTAAAAGTCGTCCACTTTTGCCCTTTCGGATTTCGGGAGGGCTTGGGGATATACACCG
>MAAC01010255.1_pt1 | contig 12585 bp, 10 predicted proteins | sample 1115981 | NCBI WGS metagenome assembly MAAC01 (sample SAMN04961126, study PRJNA320927) | seawater metagenome | isolation source: sample BD02T64 sea water enriched with oil for 64 days | place: USA:Gulf of Mexico | collected 2013-07-27 | reverse complement strand
CCTAAGTACATCCCCCCTGGTAGCATCACTACGTTGCGAGCCACTTCATTAAGGCGCAAGCTTTTCTGCTCACTGATTGGCAGGAAAGCACCGTCTATGACTTTTTGCTGCATCATTTCGTACACTTTAGTGGCGGAGGCTGCAACTACTGTCACCCCCATGCGCTTGGCAATTTCTGCCTGTACTCCACCGCCGATACGAATTTTTTTATCTTTTAACTCGCTCAGTGAACTGATCGGCGCATCCAGTTGGATTTGCCCCGGGCCGTGGGTAAACAGCGCCGCCAATACTAACCCTTCGAACTCATTGGAGTTCTTGAAATACTTTTCATTGACTCGCCAATGGGCCACAGAGGCCGCTTCCGGAGTCACCCCTAACAGCGGTTGCTCGACAATTTGGGTCAATTTAAAGCGTCCGGGAACAAAACCGTGAAAACTCCAGCTGGCGTTAACTACATTGTCCTCTACCAGATCAAACATAGTCTTGGGATGTCCCATACCGTATTCAACATGCACTTTTACCCGCCCCTGTGTCGCCTCTTCAATCCATTTCGACCAAGTGGGAATAACGATTGAGTTTTGCACGTGTGTAGGCGGCAGCCAACTTGCAAGACTCATAGTCACAGTTTCCTGGGCAAGGGAAAGATTCGACAGTAGTGCCCCTGACATAACTACGCCTAAACTTATTAGCTTAGAGAATTTAATGGTTGTTTTCATTGCAGTGCTCCGTCATTTTTTAGCAGCACAAGGCTGCATATTTGTGTTTTTTTTAAGTTCTGGTTAGATATTTAATCTGAGTTTTTGCCCTTTTATACTGCGTGAACAACAGCTCATAATACGGTCGTTTTGTCGACGTTCGGTCCTGGACAATACTTTATCCCTGTGATCTATCTCACCACTGGCCACTGGTACTTCGCAGGATCCACAGAGGCCCTCGTTGCAATCATTTGCCACATCAACGCCCGCCTCCTGTAAAGTTTGCAATAACGTTTTGTCCGCCGCTACTGTCAGTGACAGACCGGAGTCGAGAAGTTCCAGTTCAAATGAGGTCTCAAGCTCGGGATTTAATTGACTGCTGCTGCAAAAGTGTTCAAAGTGCAGAGTATTATCAGCTAGATTTAGTGTAAGGTGCTCCAGCTGCTCTAGCAAACGCGTGGGCCCACAGGCATACACTTGCTCCCCCTGAGCTAAATTTCCCAGCAGTGCAGGTAAATCCATACGCTTGCCAGCCTGTTTCGAATACACAGACAAGTTGCCCCCATGTTCCGCCCGTAAACGTCTTAAACACGCCATAGTTTGCAGTGACTTGCCGGCATAGTGGATTTTGTAGTCTCGGCCCTTAGCCTTTAAATAATCGGCCATCGCTAGGATAGGCGTAATACCGATACCACCGGCGATCAACAAGTAGGCCGTTGCCTCTGAGTCCAGTGGAAAGTGATTGCTCGGGCCGCGAATTTCAACTCTGTCGCCCGCTTGCAGATTTTGAAAGTAACGCGAACCACCGCGTCCATTGTTTTCCTTGAGAATAGTCAGTTGATATTGGTATTCGTTACTGGCGTCACCACAGAGCGAGTACATGCGCTCATATCCACCACTGATGAGTACCACATGCGATCCGGGGCTCCAGCTCGGCAGTCTCTTTGCGCTGTCGTCGGCCAAAGTCAATCGCACAATGTCGTCACCATCGACAGCTTTTGCCACTACCGATAAAGTTCGGGCTATGTCTTTTTTTTGCGGAGCACCTATTTTAAAAGAGCGTACTTTGCCAAGCACTTCACGGTCTTGCTTTTCCGGGTTCAAAGCGGGATCCCACTCAACCATGAGGTTTTCAGGACCGCGAAAGGATGTATTCGACAAGTAGCTATACTGCTGATCTGCAACCAATTGCATATGTGGCAAGCGTCTGCTCAGTTCCTCGACAAAAATTCGCATTTCCATGCGCCCCAGATTTTTACCCAGACACTGATGACTACCATAGCCGAAGGTCAAGTGATCGGTGGTATTTTCCCGGTAGATATCTAACTTGTGCGGATTTTCAAACACTCTGCCATCGTGATTAGCCGAGGTCATAACAATCAGCAATTTTGCGCCTACAGGTATTGTGGTACCGGCTAGCACAGTATCTTTTGTAGCAATTCGCCGCCAGGCGATGATAGACCCACTGTAGCGCAGACACTCTTCGACGGCATTGGGAATCAGTGCCGGATTGATGCAAATATCCTCCCAGGACTGCCTGTGAGTCAGCAACAACTTGATTGCGTTGGCTGAGGCCAAAGCAGATGTCTCGTGGGCGGCTACAATACTCGCCATCATCATAGAGTGCAGATAGGAATCGGGAATGAGCTTCGGGTACTCACGCTGCTTACGGATGGAGTACTGCATCCAACCGGGACCGGACGGATCTTGTTTCATCTTCGCCAACACCTCCCCCGAGAACTTCCAGAACTTACCGACACTATGGGCAATAGATTGTTGCATTTCCTCGGTTGGACACCCCCAAGTGTTGACGGTGTGAGCAACGGAGTATTTGCGCAGTGTCGACATGTCATCTTCCGGCACTCCGAGAAAATGCATCGCCACCGTTAAAGTAACATCAAAAAACATCTCTTCGATAAGATCGGCTCGACCCTTGTCGATGAACTTGTCAATGCACTGGCGGGTCAACCGCTGCACCATAGGCTCGTGCTCGGCAAGATTCTGCGCACTAAAGGCATCCATCAACACCCGCCGTCGCTGCATATGATCCGGTTCATCTTCGTTGACTAAAGTGCGTCCGATGGCGTAGTCATAGCTGTCTAATATCTGTTGCGTCTGGGTGTTGCCAGGGGTGATTTTTTCCAGGGCAATGGAAGGTGAAAAGGTTTGATTATCTTTGAAAACCGCTTTGACATCTTGATAGCGGCTAACCACCCAGTAGCCTAATTTTGGAGCGTAGAACACGGGTTCCTGCTCACGCGACCAGCGCAGCGCCTCAACCGGGTCTATCTGGTAAGCCCCCTGAAAAGGGTCAAATTCACTGGCGCGGGCCGACATTGGGCAACCGGTTGGTGAAGTAGCTTGTGCATTGGCAATACGCTGCGAATTAAAGGGGCAACCACTTGCCGTCTCACTCGCTGTTTTTTGCTCTGTTACATCGCCTGGGTATTGTTTATTTTGCATCTGCCTTCCCACTTTCATGCTTCGAGGTTCAAGTCTGCCAACACAATGGTTCGATTATCGAACCTAATGTGCTATATAAGAACATAAATTATAATTTTTTTCCGTTCAGGTCAATTATTAATCTCACTAGTGTAAGCTGAGCAGCGCAATCAATTCAGAGGCAGACAACAAGTATGAGTCAATTACAGACTTTAGACAGGGGAATTCAAGCACTTAAATTTATTGCCAGGAGTCGCAGGGGGATCACTGTCGTTGAGGTCGCGGCGCACCTGCAAGTGCACAGAGCCATCGCCCACCGGATTATCGCTACCTTAGAGGCCAATACCCTGATCACTCGAAACGCGGGCGGGGATATATTTATTGGCTCAGGGGTGATGGAACTAGCCTCACATTTTCAACCACAGTTCATTGCACTGTGTCAGCCGATAATCAATCAAGTCGCGCTCGGCAGTGCCGCCACTTCTTTTATCTCTATAGCCAGCGGTGATGAATGTGTGGTGATTTTAGTGGCAGAGCCCGAGAACACTATGTTTAGAGTAGGCTACAAAGTTGGCAGTCGTCACCCTATCTCGCAGGGGGCCGCGGGTATTGCCATTCTAGCAGGTCGCGCTGAGTCATCAGCAGATAGTCAACTGGTACTACAGGCGAGGGCTGATGGGTATTGCGTCACTCGTGGAGCACTGCAAAGTGGCGCGGTGGGTCTGGCCTTTCCTATCGCCATCGCCGATCACAGTAAACCCAGTTTGGAAGCCTGTATCGGAGTGGTGGCAATGAATGATCTAGATATAGAAAAGTCCTTAGCAATTGTCAGAACTGCCGCAGGGAAAATAGCCGAGCAACTGCATTGATATTATTGTATGTTCAATAAATTAGATGCCAGCAAACGGGTAATCACTCTTTAGCGTCATAATATTTATGCTATGCACTCGATCTGATAGTGCCCTTTCCCTCCTTTATCTTATCTTTAGGTTGTTTTCTATACATTTAATTAATTTACGCTAAGCTTTCTAACTATTAGCGCCAAAAAGATAACTGTGAATTGACAATCTCCAATAAAAAAACATATATTGCGGCGTCGGAATATTCCGATTTCGTTCTCGGGGCGGGGCGCAATTCCCCACCGGCGGTAAGGAAATTTATTTCTAAGCCCGCGAGCGCCTAATTTTTTTAGGGTCAGCAGATCTGGTGTGACTCCAGAGCCGACGGTTACAGTCCGGATGATAGAGAGCGTGCCAGTCAACACCTGCAATGCAGCCTATGTATATCGCTGCGTCTAAGGTACACCATCAGCAGAGGGTGTGTTTGCCTGTCCGTTCGCCCTGATTCTACTTTACTATTAGGATTTAAAATGAATCAGAGCTCAACGAATCACTACAATTTTACACCTCAAAGCAAGCGCATCGCTTTTATCCATGCCACTTGGCATCAGGACATTGTGCTAAATTGCCTTACAGGCTTTGAAACTGAATTAGCATCACGCGGTTACGATGTATCCCTAATAGAGGTTATCCCCGTACCCGGCGCTTATGAAATTCCACTACACGCTAAATTACTTGCCAAAAGCGGACAGTACGCTGCGATTGCCTGCAGTGCATTGGTTGTTGATGGCGGTATTTATCGGCATGATTTTGTGGCCCAAACGGTCTGCAATGCACTCATGCAAGTGCAATTAGAAACCGAAGTTCCTGTGTTAACCGCCGTGTTGACCCCCCACAACTTCCATGAACACGAGGAACACAAAGAATACTTCAGCCGTCATTTCATAAAAAAAGGGGCTGAGCTTGCCAATGCTTGTGATGCGAGCATACGTTTAACTGAACAAGCTAAACTAAGTTTGTAAGCTTTAAGACTGGCTAATGCGGGCGGAAATGAAGAAAGTCTGCCCATATTTAGCCCTATCTGCTGATAGACTCACTACCTGGCCAGACAATTTTCTCTATAAGAGTTTGCCGCACCTTGCTGATTTTGCTTAGATGGTTACGCGCATCAGACTCGCTCATACTCAGCATGTGGTGAGCGCGACATATAGACAAACTCATTATTTTCGTGGGTGACTTCAAAAGCAAAGCGACGATAAAGGTTACCGACATGATTCCCCTGCAAATAGCACAGTTTTATTAAGCGGTTATTTTCATCGGCCAAGGTCGTAGATTGCGCCAGAATTTTGCTTCCTATACCTCTGCCCTGGTAATCAGGAAGTAAGAAAAAGCGGCAAAAATACAAGTGGTTGCCTTTTTCTTGCAGTAAGTAACTACCGATCCTCTGCCCTTTAACTTCAACAATAGTCGGTCTTTTTTGTGCAAATTCGATGTTGTGCAGTTTTCTTTGCAGCGCTTCATCCCAGCCAAATACTGCTTTGACCGCTTGGTATTCCGCGGCCTTTTTCAACCCAAACAAGAATTCGGAATCCGTATCCACCGCCGTTCTGGTTATATACAACCCAGACTCTGTAGAGCGACAGCGATTCACAGACTTCACGCCCCTACAGATAGAACTTTTTTTAAGATCACGTCGTCATCCTCTTCAGCCAAGGCAACCCAGCCCAGTTTTCGATACAAATCCGGAACATCGGTCTTGGCATAAATTTCAGTAGCTTGCACTTTAACGGCTTGTCGTTCTGCCCCGCTAATCAACATTGAAGCGATACCTCGGCCTCTGTGGGTCGGCGTAACTATCAGAGCGTTGATCCACATTGCCAACTGCTGGCCATCAGCCGCCTGATATCGGGACAACGCCAGCCCGCCTAGTAACTCATCTTGCTCAGTTGCTATCAAAGGATCGGGCACAACAAATCCTGGCTGTGCTCCGCGATAGACATCAACGGGTTCCCATTGGGCGATAAACCAGTCAGCCAACTGTGATAAATGTTTGTGGCCTACTGGCGCACTCGCTATTGAAATCAATGTTTCACCTTTAAGTATAGGTAGTTTGAGCGTTATCTAACGCTATTTGCGAGCCCTCGACAAGCGATCAGAGTAGCAATCATTACAAAAGGCACAGAAGAACCCGACAAGCGCAGTCATTATTTTGCCTTAGTTGCAGATAAACATAAAATAAAACACACTAACTGCGTCCAATCTATTATAATGTGCGCCATTTTTATGCACAGCAGGGGCGCACAAGCTCTACAGCTTTGCCAAGCCTCCATCAGTGAACACACAGAGATCCCCATATGAAGTTTTCAGCCCTAGATTTAGCCCCACAGTTACAACAAGCGCTGGATGCTTGTGGATACTCTGAGATGACACCGGTTCAACAAAAAGCCATAGTCCCCGCTCGCCGCGGAAAAGACTTATTGGCCAATGCCCAGACGGGTACCGGCAAAACCGCTGCTTTTTCAGTGCCAATCCTGCAACAGATTTGCGACAGACCCAGAAAAGTTGAAGCGGGCTACTGCCGCGCGGTAATTTTGACACCTACTCGCGAACTTGCAGAGCAGCTATCTGTGACTATCAATCGCTATGCACAGTTTCTCGATTTAAATATCAGCGCTCACTTTGGTGGTGTTGCTATGGAGGCTCAAAAGAAAAAGCTTAAGCGTGGTGTCGATATTCTTATCGCTACACCTGGGAGACTGTTAGAACATTTAGTGCAGTGCAATATCAATATTTCACGCGCTGAATTTGTTGTGCTAGATGAAGCTGACCGGATGCTGGATATGGGCTTTGTCACCGACGTGGCGACGATACTCAGACATACACCGGAAAAAAGACAGACTATGTTGTTTTCTGCCACTTTATCCTCTGCAGTACATACATTGTCTAAGTCAATTTTGACCCGGCACATAGATATACGTGCCGCCAAGCTAAATGTCGCAGCCGATACCATCGATCATGTTGTTTACCCTGTAGAAGAGCGTCGTAAAGCCGACCTTTTCTCCGAGCTGATCCATAAGCACAACTGGTTCCAGGTATTGGTCTTTACCAGTACAAAAGCGCAGGCGGATGCTTTAATGCGCAAGCTTAAAACCACCGGTGTCACTACTGCACTGTGCCACGGTGATAAAACCCAAGGCACTAGGCGTCGCGCCCTGGCCGATTTCAAATCGGCTAAAGTTCAAGTATTGATAGCCACTGAAGTCGCGGCTCGCGGTTTAGATATTCCAGGACTTGAGTACGTTGTTAACTACAACTTACCCTACCTTGCTGAAGACTACGTGCACCGTATCGGCCGTACCGGCAGAGCTGGCAACAAAGGCCATGCCATCTCATTTGTCTCACGCGAAGAAGAACGCGCCTTAGATAACATTGAAAAGTTAATCAATGCCAAGATTAAGCGGGTACATATGCCAGGCTACGATGTCGGCAACCGTGAAACACTGCGTAAGAACATTGCCAAGGGTCGACGCCTCGCTCCCTCGAACAAAGCCACCCACACCAAGATTATGCGCAGAGCCAACGGCCCGGTAAAAGTGGGCAGAAAGAAAACAACTAAAGGCAAGTAGCCGACAATGCTAAAGTCCGGGGAAATTCAATTTCTGCGGACTTTATAGACTCAGTAGATCAATAATTCAGATGTTACTGCTCTGTCTGCTTCAACGCCCGAGCAAAAGCGTCTCTGGCTACCATTTTGTCTCGGTAATTAAGCAGTTTCTCATCTAAGCTAAAGTTAAACCTCTGCGCCCAGTTAATCGTCTGTGCCAGCAATACATCTGCCATAGTAAAGCTATCACCGGCTGCATATTCCCTGTCACCCATTATCACCAGCAGTGCCGCCTGCGCTTTTGCAAACTCAAACGGTAAAGTTGTCTCTATCACATCCGCCACCCGGTACTGTTCAGGCAAAACAAACTTGTGTTTACCATGGGTCCATAGTGGCTGTTCGAATTCAGAGAGAATAAAGAAGCAGATCTCATCGTAAGCAGCTCTGGCGGCAGTGCCATCAGCGGGCATTAATACCTGCCCTACTGCTTTAGTGGCAATATAATTTAATATCGCTGCACTCTCACGAACCACCAAGTCGCCGTCCACTAAAGTGGGTACTTTTCCCTGGAAGTTTAGTTTTTTATATTCGCTGCCCTGCGCTCCATTATCCCCTGTACCTTTAAACTCTACCTGTATGTAGGTAAAATCGATGCCCGCTTCTTCAGCCGCCCACAGCGCCCGAAATGATCGGGATTGACCCATGCCGTATAGGGTTATTGGTGATGTCATTTATATTCTCCTGTTAGCGGTTAACGTCTTCATGGCAGATAAAATAACAGATTTTTCATTGCTCTTGCCAGATTACTTTAAAAACAAGTGGTATGTTTAGCGATGCAGTAACCACTAAACCCAGGGCGCCATTAGGTCTGCCTTCCCAGCCACTAAATAGATCATCATTGCATATCAAGCAAACGGGACTTGAAGCTGTCTATAGAGAAGCCCTTTTGCGAGTTAGCACAGCAGCCATGCCTATTTGCAGGGATTGTGAAACAGGCGATCGCCGATACTGGGCAGCTCCCTTTCATTTGTGTAGCCAGGTAAAAGTGTTGATCAACCCTTTCAGATAGAGTCTCAGGCACCAAAGCTTTATCACAACTGGTTTAGGAAAATCAGCTTAATATTAGTTACACTGCTGGTTTTTTCATTGATGCTGGTGTGCTTTCTATGGGCTATGAATGGTTGTTACTCGGTTTGATTGTGGCGCTGGCTGGAATAGTGCGCGGCTGCACTGGCTTCGGATTTTCGGCGTTAGTCGTTGCCTCGGCGGCGCTGTTCATGCCAGTGACCACTGTCGTGCCAATGGTGGCTATTTTAGAGATAGTTGCCAGCGTGCACATGGCTAGCAGTACCTGGCGTCAGGCGGCGTTTAAACCATTGATCTATTTGTTAACTGGGACTGCAATAGCGACTCCTTTGGGGGTATATGCACTGGTATTGCTATCGGCGGCGGACATACGTCTACTGCTCAGTGGTCTGATCTTCATCTTGAGCTTGCTATTGCTATCTGGCTGGCAATACCGGGGAATCGTGAGCAAGAGCAGTTACTTAGGTATGGGGTTGTTCGCTGGCCTCTGCAATGGTGCTGCTGCTGTCGGGGGGCTACCTCTGGCAACGTTTCTCGCATCAGTGCGTTTGAATATGCAGCAGTTGCGAGCGACTTTAGTACTGTTTTTTTTCGGCGCTGATCTTATTCTTATCTTGTCTGTATCGGCACACGATCTCTACCACCAATCACTGGTTATCTATAGCGCGATGATGGTGTTACCGATGGCTTTAGGGATTCAAATAGGCACTGTATTTTTTCACAAGTTAAATGAAAAAAGCTTGCGCCGCGCTGTAATATTACTACTACTATTGTTATCTGTGACCGGGATTGTGCGAGGGTTGCTAGGCTATTTATTCAGCTAGCAGGGTGTTGGCAAAAAGCCCTGACGCCTGTTTAGTATTTTTTTATTTTTTTTGGGGGGGAATAAAGTGGCAATTACGGCAGTTGCTTTCATTAGACGGTAGAGCCGGGTTCGGCATTTCTGCACTGCCAATCTGAGCAGCACAGAATCGTCAAGCTTTTGAGTTATCGACTAAAACTTGATTAGTATCCAGCAGTGCTCTAGCACTCACAGGCAACTTACAGACTGAACTTATGCGTTAACTCTCGCTGTGTTTGCGCAATTCCCAATAGCTGATTACTACTGGCTTCAGCATCATTGGCTCCCTGCGCAGTGCGCTGAGCCACTAAGTTGAGCTGCTCTAAATTCTGGCTGACTTCAACCACCGCGTTGCTCTGCTCTTTGGTTGTTTGTGTAATGCTAAAACTCATCTCCTGAATAACGGCTATCGCCTGTTGTAGCGATTGCAGTGAGTCACCCGATTCCTGCGCCAGTTGCACACTGACATCTGTGAACTGATGGGTCTTAAGCAATATCTGAGAGACCTGAGCTATCTGTTGTTTCATGCTTTCAACGGTCTGCTGAATCTCCTGTGTCGATTGCTGAGTTCTGCTGGCCAGCGCTCTGACCTCATCAGCCACGACCGAAAAACCTCTGCCGTTCTCACCGGCCCTGGCGGCCTCGATGGCGGCATTGAGTGCCAGTAAGTTGGTCTGATCCGCAATGGTGATAATAGTCTCTAAAATATTATCTATCTGCTGGCTCTCAATCTGTAGCTGTTTAGACTGCTCAACTGCCAGCGAAATCTCTGTCGCTTGTTGCCTGATGCTGGCGGCGGTATCATCTACTAACTGTCTCGCGTTGCTGCTCAGATCATTACAACTGCTGGTGGCATCAATGGTTTGCTGCACTTGCTCGGCAACTTGACTGACACTGGATTCCAACTCAACCGCAGAACTGGCGATAGTGCTTAGCTGACTGCTCTGCTGTCCCATAGCAACGGTAGTATCGTGGCTGATACTGCTATTGATATTAGCGGTGTCTTCCAACTCATCGGACTTGTCGATTATCTGTTGTAATAGCGAGCGCAGCTCTTTAACCAGTACGTTTAAATCTACCCCCAACTGACCAAATTCATCCGAGCGTTTGGTATCGAACACTGTGGTCATGCCGCCCTGGCCCAGTAACTTTAATTTTTTACTGATATCTTTCATTGGTCTCTGGATTGTAATGACCACCAGATAAGCGATAACAGAGGCGACCACTAAGGCCACTAAAATCAGGCTGATGATCAACGTTGTAGTCGTCTCAGATGTTTCCAGGCTGGTTTTACGGGCGTTATTAGTGCTGTTCAAGGCAATTTCAATCAACGCCTCAGAACTTTTTTGAGCCAGCTGTAGTTGCTGCTGCGCCGCTAATAAATCGGCTTTCAATTGCTGGTGCAGTTCACTTGCCTGTTGGTAGCTCAATAGCAGGCCTTTATCCGCTGCGATCAAAGTTACCAGTTTTTCGACATGCAATTTGAGGAATTTAGCCTTCGCCTCTACTTGTGTAAACGCAGCAAAATCAGCGTTTATCTGTACGCTCAATCTGGCAGCACCTTGCAACAATCGGTCTAAGTCATCGTTGACTTGATATTGACGGATAGCAATCTGCACTTGGTTAATCGACGTATTCACTTTGCGCAGTGCATTGAGCGACTTTTTATCCGCAGCGACAAACTGACTGAGTTTTTGGTACAAGCTATTGATATTATCTAGTGTTGCCTGCAGGGTCTGCTCTTGCCCGATGATATTCAACTTTAGCTCGGTAGCATTTTCATGTTGAACCACTATTGCGTTTGCCAGCTCGTGGTAAGTTTTGGATGATGCATCAGCCCGAGCCAATATTTGCGCGTTATCAGCGTTGCTATTAAGGTTGGAGATCTGCTGCAGATTCTGCCGATAGCCCTGGTAACTACTTTCAAACTCACTTAATTTAAGCGTCTTAGTTTCATCATCAACAGACTGCAAAAAAATCAACAGCGCCTGATTGGACTGGCCAATCAGCAAGCTCTGATTAAAGCTGGTCACTAGCTCTGGTAGATTCTGCTCGCTAATTTTTTGTACTTGTTGCTTGAGTTCACTGATGCCCGCTAAGCCACCAGCGCCGACAATAACGATGGTAATCGCTAGCAGGGCAAATCCTGACAACGTTTTCATAGCGACACTAAAGCTTAGGGACATAGTTACTCCATATTGTTATCTATTGGTTCTGCAGCTGCCATTCAACAGACTGTTTACCAAGATATAGGAGAAATTCTTATGTTCATTGTGCCAGATGCCAAAGTTTAACTGGACCAATGGTTGAGACGCAGTGCTTAATGAAGGTAATTTTGTACGGTTTTCACTCCGCTATCAGTTCAGAAAAAGTCGCCATCTGTAAACAGGAACTATTTTCGTTGCCCATCTGTGACTTGTGGCTAAATTAAGATGAATATTGTACCCCGGCGCAACACTTCACCAGCCTTACAGCAATGTCGTCAGAAACTATAAACGCTGCCACCAAGGTATTTTTTTAGCCATAGGTACTTGCTTACTGAACAGCTCGAATAGCTGCTGCATATTTTTGAAATACTCCACCTTCAAGCTGCTATCTTCACTCATTAATACAAACACCGAAATTTTTTTACCGCGACGCTTGTAGAGTAAAATCTTGAAATCACTCAGCAAATACTGCTGCTGCTTTGACGCTGACTGCAAAGTTACCTGCTGCCCATTTACAGTCAATTTTCGACTTTTAATTTCCGCTATCTCCCCGCGGGCAATGGATGCGCGATACACGAACACAACGGCGAAGATTATAAGAGCCCACTGCGGTTGCAACCACTGCTCTGACACGGCAACCCAAAAAATTATCGCTACACTAAAACCCATTTCAACTTGCTTAAACAGATAATTGTATATGCTATTCTCACTGGTTTGATAATGCACTTGGGCCTCTTATATTGTCTGTTAGCACTATTCAATCAGTTGATTAAATATTTACTTTGTTGAATGATGGCAGTCAGTTATACGCACTGTTCACTGCAAAAACAACTGCATAAGTACTACATAAGTACTGCGAAAACAGTAATTG
>MAAC01017958.1_pt1 | contig 12587 bp, 10 predicted proteins | sample 1115981 | NCBI WGS metagenome assembly MAAC01 (sample SAMN04961126, study PRJNA320927) | seawater metagenome | isolation source: sample BD02T64 sea water enriched with oil for 64 days | place: USA:Gulf of Mexico | collected 2013-07-27 | reverse complement strand
ATAAACATTTCTGCGCGTAAAGGTACAGCTGTAAAAGCTGCCGAGAACGGGGTGGTTGTCTATGCGGGAAGTGAGCTTAAGGGGTTTGGCCAGATGCTATTGATCAAACACTCCGACGGATGGGTAACAGCCTATGCCCACACAGATCAACTTCTGGTTGGAAGAGGCCAGCGGGTTAAAAGAGGTCAGTCTATAGCTAAGGTAGGCAGTACCGGAAATGTATCCAAGCCACAGCTTCACTTTGAAATCCGAAAGGGATCAGAAGCTGTGAACCCAAATAAGTTACTGACGAATTAAATATCGTTTCAGGATAGTTGTTTTTGGTAGCTTCTAGGAAATTTTGATCGATTTTCGTCCAGCTAGATCTTGAATGTACTGCCAGGCGACACGCCCGGATCGTGAACCACGGGTAACAGACCACTCCCGGGCTTCGGCATGCAGAGTTTCCTGATCGATTTTGATACCATAATACTCTACGTATGCTTCGATCATGGCAAAGAAGGTATCCTGATTACAATTATGAAACCCAAGCCACAGGCCAAAACGGTCGGAAAGGCTAACGTTTTCTTCCGTTGCTTCTGATGTATGTATCGCCGATGAGCGCTCGTTTTCAATCATCTCGCGTGACATCAGGTGCCGTCGGTTGGAAGTGGCATAGAAAATCACATTGCCGGGACGTCCTTCTATCCCACCTTCAAGAACCGCTTTGAGGGATTTGTAGGTATCATCTTGAGTATCAAAACTCAGGTCGTCACAAAACAGAATACAAGGACGATCAGATTTCTTTAAGATCTTGAGCAACCTTGGTAGAGAGGGGATGTCTTCACGGTGTATTTCAACAAGGGTGAGTTTAGAAAAGCCATCTGCATCTGCTAGATTATTTACCTTGTCATGAACAGCTTTCACAATTGAGCTTTTCCCTGTTCCTCTCGCGCCCCAAAGTAATGCATTATTTGCCGGGAAGCCCTCGACAAAACGCAAGGTATTGGACAGCAGGATTTCTCTTTGCCGATCAATTCCCTTTAGGAGGTCAAATTCGATCCGATTCACATCGGAAATAGCTTCTAGTTGATCTGGATCCGTATGCCAGACATAGGCTTCTGCCTGGGAAAGATCTGGTTCTGATTCGACAACAGGTGCGAGCTTCTCCAATGCAAGTGCAATACGTTCAAGAACAGGCATTAGAGGTTGGGAATCAATCATTTATCTTACTCCGGCAAATTGCCAATACTGTTATCATTTCCCGAACCCTATCCTTCTGTCCAAGTGGCGTCAATTAGACTATCCAGATGCTTGATAACCTTTGTTCTCCAGTTCGTTTGCATTTCCGGGCCAGACGGTTATAGTCCGCGGGTAATTTATTTTGGGGGTTGCTTGGCAACCGATTCCTAGTTCAATGTTTTGGAGGGATTAATGTTGATTTCAACAGCTTATGCTCAGTCAGTTGGTGGTGGTTCAACTAACGAATTGTTCGCGACACTATTCCCACTTGTTTTGATTTTCGCGGTTTTCTATTTTTTGATCATCCGCCCGCAAAGCAAAAAAATGAAGCAACAAAAAGCTATGATCGGGGCGGTTACTCGTGGCGATAAAGTGATTACTGCTGGCGGTATCGTCGGTAAGGTTGCGCGCGTGAAAGAGGGTGAAGTCGATGTCGATATTGCTGATGGTGTACGGATTACTGTAATCCAAAGCACGATTGCCAGTGTTCTGACAAAAACAGAACCTGCTGATAAGTCTACTGACAAATCAGCTAACGATGACAAAAAAAGTAAAAAAGACAAAAAAGACAAAAAAGCTAAAGATTAATTTGCCTGATGTCCCAATAACTTACCTACTTTTTTTAAGTATGTAATTTTGAGGACTAGTCTTCACCTGCTCTGGCCCTATATCCAGAGCAGGTTTATTTCATTTTTTAACAGATAATGCGGCCGGTTATGGTTCAGTTTCCCAAGTGGCAGATTTTTGCAATTATTGGCGTCCTTGTTCTTGGTATTTATTATGCCATGCCGAACGTCTTCAAAGAACAAACTCTTGATAGCTTCCCTGAATGGGTGGCGTCCGACCAGATAAATCTGGGGTTGGATCTTCAAGGCGGGTCTTATCTTCTTATGGAAGTCGATCTTGAGGCCGTTCAAAAGGAACAGCTAACGAACCTTGTTGAAGGCATAAGAGCAAGCCTGAGACGCGAACGCATTGGCTATACAAATCTTCGGGTTGAGGATGGCGCGGCCACTTTCGATCTTCGCGATGGTAGTGATGAAATGTCACAGCGTGTTCGTGCAATGATCTTTCAGAACAACCCCGGTTTGCTTATTACGTCAAGTGATGGAACAATTACGGGTGCGTTTAGTGAACAAGCCATCAAGCAGCGTAATATCTCTGTCCTTAATCAGTCGATTGAAGTTATTCGACGTCGGGTAGATGAAACTGGCACCAAAGAAATCAGCCTTCAGCGACAGGGTGAAAACCGTATCGTTCTTCAGGCTCCTGGTGAAGAAAATCCTGAAGAGCTTAAGAGGAAGATTGGCAAGACAGCGAAGTTAAACTTTCAGCTCGTTGATCAAAATGCTGATGCCTACGCCGGAAAGGCACCTGTTGGGTCGCAAATTCTTCTATCACAAGATGCTCAGTCAAATGGCCAACCACAACGTTATGTCATTAAAAAACGTGTTATGGTCAGCGGTGAAAACCTGATTGATGCGCAGGCTACCTTTCAGGATGGTCAGCCGGTTATCTCCTTTACTTTTGATACCACTGGCGCCCAGCGTTTTGCCAAAGCTACTCAGGATAATGTAAATCGTCCCTTTGCTATTGTCCTTGATAACAAGGTTATTTCTGCACCAGTTATTCGCTCTCCGATTTTGACAGGCACCGGCATTATATCCGGAAACTTCACGACGCAATCCGCCGAAGAACTTGCTTTGTTACTGAGGGCAGGGGCTCTTCCGGCACCTATTACTTTCGAAGAAGAACGAACTGTCGGTGCGGGGCTCGGCGAAGATTCTGTTACAGCAGGTAAATATGCCAGTATCATTGGTCTGGTATTTGTTTTGCTCTTTATGGGCGCATCCTATGGCCTGTTTGGTGCCATGGCGAACCTTGCCCTTGTTGCAAACCTTGTTCTGATCGTTGCTGTACTTTCTCTCTTCCAGGCTACACTCACCTTGCCAGGTATTGCAGGTATCGTGCTGACGATCGGTATGGCCGTGGATGCAAACGTCTTGATCTTTGAGCGCATCAGAGAAGAAATACGAAACGGGCGTGGGCCAGTGATGGCTGTTGACGCCGGATACAAACGGGCTATTGCGACTATTCTCGATTCAAACATTACGACCCTTATTGCTGCAGTTCTTCTCTTTCAGTTTGGCACAGGTCCAATCAAGGGATTTGCTGTCACTCTGACCATTGGGATCATTACCTCAATGTTTACAGCGATTATGTTCACGCGTTTACTCATCGTCGTCTGGTTGCGTCGTAAACGTCCACAATCCCTTGGCATCTAATCGGAGGCTTGGAAAAATATCATGGCATTAATCAAGAAGCTTCCCGTTGATCCTAAAATCAACTTTATGGGCAAGAGAAAACTGTTCATGGCTTTCTCTGCTCTGTTGATTGCTCTGTCTGTCTTTATGGTTGCGACCCGTGGGTTGAACTTTGGCATTGATTTTCGGGGCGGTGTTTTAATCGAAATTAAAACCAACGGCCCTGCTGATCTTACTTCTCTACGGAGTAGAATGGGCTCGTTAAATATTGGCGAAGTCAGTCTTCAAGAATTTGGCGCACCTGATGAAGTTCTCATTAATATCCAAAAGCAGGACGGTGATGAGAAGAAACAGATGGAAGTAATTCAATTTGTTAAGGCTGAATTGGGTGGCGATGTTGCAGAGTATCGCCGAGTTGAATTTGTTGGTCCAAAAGTTGGTGCGGAATTAAAACAAGACGGGGCTTTAGCGACGATCTTTGCTCTGTTGGGAATTGGCATCTACATTTGGTTCAGGTTTGAGTGGCAATTTTCAGTAGCAGCTTTGCTGGCGCTTACTCACGATGTTATTACGACCATCGGCTTCTTTGCGATTACCCAGTACGAATTCAATCTGGCATCGCTTGCCGCCGTTCTGACAGTTGCTGGTTATTCGATCAATGACACTGTGGTTATCTTTGACCGTGTCCGGGACGAACTCCGTCGCTATAAAAAGATGGAAGTCCTCGACATCCTCAACATGGCGATTAATAAGACTTTGTCTCGGACGGTACTAACATCTGTCACAACCCTGCTCGCTTTGTTTGCTCTCTTTGCTTTTGGGGGGGAAGTCCTTCGTGGCTTGAGTCTGGCGCTTATCTGGGGTGTTGCAATTGGTACCTATTCATCTATTGCTCTTGCTGTTCCATTGCTTTTTGCAACAGATGTAAGATCACCTGTTCCTGAAGACGAAGAGAATGGTGAAGGCACCGAGAATGGCTCTGAAAACGGCCAAGCAGCTTAGGAGCATCCCGCTGTGGAAGTGACACTGCAACTCAACGATGGCCAACAAGTCGTCGAAAAATATGGTAATGGTCGCTTTCTTATCAGTGACCATTACCACGATGGCTCCGTTTTGATCAAATCGGATGAAACAGTATCATGGGCCATCAATAGTTTTGACGCGTTAACCGTTGATAGTCTGCAGCCCTTTATCGATATCGCTGACCAGATCGAAGTTCTTCTGATCGGATGTGGCGACAAGGCGCAATTCATCAAGCCAACCTTTAGGGATGAACTGCGTGAAAAAGGCCTTGTCATTGATGCGATGGACACCGGAGCTGCTTGTCGTACCTATAACGTTCTACTTTCGGAAAATAGAAATGTTGCTGCAGCCTTGATTGCTGTCGAATAACGCGAACAATGTGAATGATGAGTAATATTGAACTCTCAGACTGTGGCAATGATGTTAAGGCAACCGACTATGATCGTTACTTAACATGTCTCTTTGCCCCAGAAGAATGTCGCGATGCATTGTTTGCGCTCTATGCCTTCAATCAGGAAATAGCTAAAACCGCCGAAGTGGTCAGTGAACCCCTTACAGGTATGATTCGTCTTCAATGGTGGCGGGAATCGATCCAGGGCATATATGACGGCACCCCGAGAAAGCATGTTGTTGTCGAAGCGTTGTCAGAGGCAATCCATCAGTTTTCGCTTGAACGTGCAGCGTTTGATAAATTAATCGATTGCAGAGAATTTGATCTGGATGAGGAAGTGCCTACAACTCTGGGATCTTTGGAAGAGTATGTTGAAAGCTCATCATCAGTTCTTTTAAAAATTGCCGTTGGAATTACCTCAAAGACATGTTCTGAAAACATACAGCAAGCAACGAAGCACATGGGGCTTGCCTGGGGAATTCTTGGATTAATTCGTGCGATCCCATTTCATGCCGGTAAAAAGCGTGCCTATATTCCTCAGGACCTTGCCAATCAGTTTGGCCTGGATAAAAAGGGACTTTTTGAGCTTCAGGGATCTGCCGCTTTAAGTGAGATAACAAAAGTGTTAGCTGAACGTCTTTGCTATCATCTTTCCTTGGCAAGATCGTTCCATAAAAGTATTCCCAAAAGTGCAAAGTCGCCCTTACTTGTCGGTGTGCTTACTGATCAGTATTTAAAACGGCTTGAAGAAAACGATTTCGACCCTTTCAGCCCGTCACTCCACAGACTCGGTGCGTCAGCTTCATGGCGGTTGATGTGGGCAAATTTCCGGTCCAACTACTGACCGAACGCACACAATAAAAAGGCCTCATACCAGAAGAAATGAGGCCATTTTATTGTGTATGAATTCTAAAACATGATTGCTTAATAATTTTCATCAAACCATGTTTGAAGGTCTTCCAGTGCTCGTTTGGAATAAAGGGGTTTGCGGTCTTTCTTCTTAACTTTTTTACCGGGCCCTCTTGGGATATTGGGGAAGATCCCGAAGTTCACATTCATTGGTTGGAATGTCTTGGCATCCGCACCGCCAGTAACGTGATTTATCAAGGCGCCATGGGCCGTGGTGATCGGGGGAGCTGGAAGTTCTTTGCCCAGTCGCTCCGCCGCAGCAAAACGACCAGCCATCAAGCCGGAAGCTGCTGATTCGACATAACCTTCAACACCAGTGATCTGGCCTGCAAATCTCAAACGTGGCATCGGTTTCATGCGAAGAGAGCTATCCAGAAGTTTTGGTGATTTGAGGAAGGTGTTGCGGTGAAGCCCGCCTAGTCTTGCAAACTCAGCCTCTTCCAAGCCGGGGATTGCCCTGAAGATTTCCATCTGCGCGCCGTATTTCATTTTGGTTTGAAAGCCGACAATATTATAAATCGTCCCGAGCTTGTTGTCTTGGCGAAGCTGGACAACGGCATAGGGGTCTTCATCGCTGTGCGGGTTTGTAAGTCCAACCGGTTTCATCGGACCAAAACGAAGGGTTTCAACCCCACGGCTAGCCATTACTTCAATCGGCAGGCATCCTTCGAAATAGGGGGTGTTTTCTTCCCACTCTTTAAAGTCGGTTTTTTCACTATCAATAAGGGCCTGAATGAAGGTCTCGTATTGTTCCTTGTTCATGGGACAATTGATGTAATCAGCTCCGTCACCCATAGGCCCGACTTTGTCATAGCGAGACTGAAACCACGCCTTGTCAAAATTGATAGATTCTTTGTAGACGATGGGAGCAATGGCATCGAAGAAAGCGAGATATTCTTCGCCTGTGATACCAGCGATTATCTCGCTCATACTTTCAGAAGTAAGCGGCCCGGTCGCCACAATCACTGAATCCCACTCTTCCGGCGGGAGACTGCTTATTTCTTCTCTGACGATCGTGACAAGGGGATGTGCTTCTAGGCGCCGGGTGACTTCATCGGAAAAATTGTCTCGATCAACCGCAAGCGCGCCGCCGGCGGGGACCATGTGTAGCGCAGCTGATGCCATGATGATTGAATCCATCCTGCGCATTTCTTCGTGCAAGAGGCCGACAGCGTTGTTTTCGTAATCATCAGATCTAAAGGAGTTAGAGCAAACAAGCTCTGCAAGTCCTTCTCCCTGATGCGCATCAGTCTTTCTAACCGGGCGCATCTCATGAAGGATAACCGGGACGCCAGTTTGAGCGATCTGCCAGGTTGCTTCTGTTCCTGCCATTCCGCCGCCAATTACGTGGATAGGTTTTAAATCGCCGTTGCTCATTTGTTCTTCTCGTATGCTAAATAAATTTTTCGTGTTATATCTATTAATTCAACGAATTGCACCCATATGTTTTAGCGCGTACAATTTTCTTTATTATCCAAATAAATAATAACACATATTTCAGGAGCTATTTAGTTTATGCAGCGAATTGATGATCGTATCAAACGTGGGGGAGATGACGATAGTCTTATTAGCTCAGTCGTTGACTGGGTTATGGCACAAGCCCTGCGAGATACGACAATCGAAGATCTTTTCGAAGGCTGTTGCCTTCGAATGAGGTCTGCTGGTCTTCCCATTGCCAGAGGATATATTGCTTTTCGTACTCTTCATCCGCTCTATAGCGCAATGGGGTTGACTTGGGAGCTTGGCAACGGTGTAAAGACTGTTGGCATGGCACACAATTCAGCTCACACGCGTGATGAAGTGTGGCGTCGCAGTCCTTTCTATTTCATGCTTACTAAAGACATCAGCTTGTTAAGGCGCCGTTTGACAGGTGAGGGCGCAATGCATGATTTCGAACTCATGAAAGACCTTCGAGATGATGGCTATACGGATATGCTCACATATGCGATTCACTTTGAAGAAGCTACTCCCGGAGATACGGAATCACGCGGTATTCTGGGAACATGGGCTTGCGATGTCAAAGCTGGTTTCAGCGACAGCGATATCAGGTCTTTAATCCGGGTGCAAAATCGCCTCGCGGTTGCCTGTAAAGTGATTATAAAATCTCAGATTGCACAAAACATCTCTACGACCTATCTCGGTACTAACGCAGGACAGCGCGTTCTTACTGGTCAAATCAAACGAGGCGACGGCGAGAAAATTCATGCGGTCATCTGGTACAGTGATTTACGTAATTCCACAGCGCTTGGGGATATGATGCCCGAGGAAGAGTATCTTGATCTTCTGAATGGTTATTTTGAAAGCACGGCTGGCGCAATTATCGATAATGGTGGTGATGTCCTTCTTTTGATTGGTGATGCTGTTTTAGGAATTTTTCCTTTTACCGATGACCGAACACACGCCGAAACGGGTGAGCTTGCTGTGAAAGCGGCATACGACGCTATGGAGCGCATACAAAAGCTAAATGCCTGTGCCTGTGATAATGACAAATGTGAAGTCTCATTTGGATTAGGGCTTCATGTTGGCAATGTTATGTTTGGAAATATTGGTCTACCGGACCGTCTTCAGTTCACCACGGTTGGGCCAGCGGTAAATGAAGTTGCCCGACTTGAAGCTCTGACCAAGGAACTTGGACAGCCTATACTCATGAGTAAGGAGTTTGCCGAAATCGTTGGCAGGCAGTGCATGCCCATGGGGGAGCATCAGCTCAGAGGTATTGAAGAAAAAAGAGAAGTTTTTACTTTAGGTGATTGATTTAAAATCTAAATTTTAAATTGTGATATTTGGGCCAGAACAGTGAACAGCAACTGTTCTGGCCTTTATTCTTTTTAAGACAGATAGGGTTTTAGATATTCACCCGTATAGCTGCCTTTGGTCTTGGCCACAGTTTCTGGTGTTCCCGTTGCAATGACACGGCCTCCTTTGTCACCACCTTCAGGACCCATATCTATAATCCAGTCCGCAATTTTGATCACTTCAAGATTGTGTTCAATGCAAAGGATGGTATTCCCCTGATCCACAAGCGTTTGAAGAACTTCGAGGAGTTTTCTAACATCGTCAAAGTGCAGACCTGTCGTTGGTTCATCCAGAATGTAGAGCGTTTTACCAGTCGCGCGGCGTGACAGTTCTTTTGCAAGCTTCACCCTTTGCGCTTCACCACCGGACAGGGTCGTCGCGGCTTGCCCGACCTGAACATAACCAAGCCCAACCCGCTGTAATGTCTCAAGTTTGTTGCGAATTGAAGGGACCGCTCTGAAGAACTCCAGGCCATCATCGACGTTCATTTGAAGAACATCGGAGATGGACTTGCCTTTGAAGAGGATCTCAAGAGTTTCCCGGTTGTAGCGTTTTCCTCTACAGACATCACATTCAACATAAACGTTGGGCAGGAAATGCATCTCAATCTTGATGACACCATCTCCCTGACAGGCTTCGCAACGTCCACCTTTGACGTTAAAAGAAAAACGACCCGGTTTGTAACCCCGGGTTTTTGCCTCGGGTAATCCTGCAAACCATTCCCGGATCGGAGAGAACGCCCCGGTATAGGTTGCCGGATTAGATCTTGGGGTGCGCCCGATTGGCGACTGGTCGATATCAATTACCTTGTCGATAAACTCCAGGCCTTCAATCGAATCGTGGCTTCCGGGCTGTCCCTTTGCGTTGTGTAATTTGCGAGAAACCGCTTTGTAGAGGGTTTCAAGAATAAGGGTGGATTTTCCGCTGCCCGAAACCCCTGTAATGCAGGTAAAGGTGCCAAGAGGTACTTTTATTGACACGTTCTGTAGATTATTTTCATTGGCATTCTGTACCGTAATCTGTTGCCCTTTGTGCCCTTTACGACGTTCGTCGGGAAGGGTAATAGCAACTTCGCCAGTGAGGTATTTTGCTGTAAGGCTTGCTTCGGTTGCCATCACTTCATCCGGTGTTCCGCAAGCAACAACCTGACCGCCATGTTTGCCAGCCCGCGGCCCCATATCAACCAGATAGTCCGCCGTGCGAATGGCATCTTCATCGTGCTCGACAACAATAACAGTGTTGCCCAGATCACGAAGACGCCTCAAGGTCTCAAGCAAGCGAGCATTGTCGCGTTGATGCAAACCGATAGAGGGCTCATCAAGAACGTAGAGTACACCTGTGAGGCCAGAGCCGATTTGCGAGGCCAATCTGATGCGTTGGCTTTCGCCGCCGGATAGCGTTGCAGAGGATCTGGATAAAGTCAGGTAATCGAGACCAACGTTGACCAGGAAGTAAAGCCGTTCATTGATTTCCTTCAGGATACGGACGGCAATTTCATTTTCTTTAGCCGACAGTACCTCAGGAATTTCCATAAACCACTTATTGGCTTCGGCAATCGATAGTTGGGAAATTTCACCGACATGCTTGTTACCAATCTTTACGGCAAGTGCTTCGGGCTTAAGTCGGTAACCTTTACATACGGTACAGGGTTGCTTGGCTTGATATTTTGATAGCTCTTCCCGGACCCAGTCACTATCGGTCTCTCGAAAACGACGTTCCATGTTTGGGATAATGCCTTCGAAAGGCTTTTTTGTCTGATAGCTTCTGTTGCCATCAGTATAGGTCATATCAATGGTTTCTTTGCCCGAGCCCTGAAGTAGTAGTGTTTTGATTTTTTCCGGCAAATCACTCCAAGATACGTCGAGCGCGAAACCAAAATGTTCGGCCAGGCTCTTGAGAGTTTGCAGGTAGTACTTTGATGTCGAGCTTGCCCATGGCGCAATCGCGCCATCCTTTAAGGCCGCTCTGACGTCGGGGACGATTAACTCACCGTCAAAAATAAGAGTTTTCCCGAGGCCATCACAGGTTGGGCAGGCACCAAAAGGATTGTTGAAGGAAAACAAACGGGGTTCGATTTCATCGATGGTAAAGCCGGACACAGGGCAGGCGTAACGGGCTGAGAAAATTGTCCGTTCGCCTGTTTTTGCGTCTTCGGCAAAAGCAATGCCATCAGCCAGACCTAAAGCCGTCTCCAAACTGTCAGCCAACCGGGTTTTTATATCGCCCTTAACGACAACGCGGTCGACGACAACTTCAATATCGTGTTTTTTCTTCTTATCGAGGACAGGGACGTCGGCAATTTCATAGAGCTCGCCATCGACCTTCACTCTTTGAAAGCCTTTTACCTGGAGATCAGCTAACTCTTTCCTGTATTCGCCCTTTCGACCACGCACAATCGGGGCGAGGAGGTATAACCGTGTGCCTTGCTCCATTTCCATAACCTTGTCGACCATCTGGCTGACAGATTGGCTCTGGATTGGCAGGCCGGTAGCTGGAGAATAGGGGATACCTACGCGAGCAAATAAAAGGCGGAGATAATCATAAATTTCTGTGACGGTACCAACGGTCGAGCGTGGGTTTTTAGAGGTGGTTTTCTGTTCGATTGATATGGCGGGCGATAGACCTTCGATAGAATCGACATCCGGCTTTTGCATCAATTCCAGAAATTGTCGCGCATAGGCGGAAAGGGATTCGACATAACGGCGCTGCCCCTCGGCATAGATCGTATCAAACGCGAGAGACGATTTGCCAGACCCACTAAGTCCGGTAATGACAACCAGTTGATTTCTAGGCAAATCAACACTGACATTCTTCAGGTTATGCTCTCTCGCACCGCGTACAGAAATAGTACGGGATTCCTCTATCAAACTCATTTCGGTACCTGTCGATGTTTTGCAAATGTTCTCGTGCGAATATATATGGACGAACAGTGAACAAAATGCATCCTTTTTCCGAAGTTGTTTTCCTTACCCTTGCAGAAAAGTGATCGATCTCTTATTAGACGTTGGCTCTGAGCACCCTGACTGATAGGGTTTCAGAACAAATTTTAGATTCTTTAGTAAATCGAGGAACAAGGCCATGGCTGGTAGTGTTAACAAGGTGATCCTGGTTGGTAATTTGGGACGAGATCCTGAAATCCGTTCCATGCAATCAGGGCAGCGTGTGGCTAATCTGAATATTGCGACATCCGAAAGCTGGAAAGATCGCAACACAGGTGAGCGTCGGGATAAAACCGAATGGCACCGCGTTGTTATTTTTAATGATCGCTTGTGTGATGTTGCAGAGAAATTCTTAAAAAAAGGCTCAAAAGTTTATCTTGAAGGTCAGCTGCAAACCCGCAAGTGGACAGACAATTCCGGTGTAGAGAAATATACAACGGAAATTGTTCTGCAAAATTTCCGGGGCGAACTGACAATGCTCGATGGTCGCAATGATGGTCAGGGCGGCGGTGGCGGCTTTGGCGATTCTGCTGGCGGCGGTGATGCAGGTGGCTTTGGCGGTGGAGGAAGTACTGGTGGCGGCTATGGTACTGGTGGCGGCTATGGCGGCGGCTTCGGTGGTGGATCTTCACAATCAAGCGGCGGTTCATCCGGTGGCAGTGCGCCCGTTGATGATCTGGATGATGAAATTCCGTTCTAGATCGACATAAATATGGCAAGAAAGCGGTCCTTTACGGACCGTTTTCTCGTTCTGGGACCTAACTCACGAGCCAACGGGATTTTCATGTCTCAAGAAATTAGCCTTTTGCACTTTGATCAACTCAGTAAAGAACAGCTGTACGATATGTTACAGCTTCGTGCTGATGTTTTTGTGATTGAACAAGCGTCTCTCTATCGGGATATCGATAGTCAGGATATGAAGGCTTGGCACATCCTGTGTTACAACAAGCAGAACCAGATTATCGGCGTTGTTCGCATTCTTAAGGACATCAAAGATTCATCTTGTTATTCAATTGGACGTGTTGCCGTGACTAAAGCAGCAAG
>MAAC01019457.1_pt1 | contig 12589 bp, 11 predicted proteins | sample 1115981 | NCBI WGS metagenome assembly MAAC01 (sample SAMN04961126, study PRJNA320927) | seawater metagenome | isolation source: sample BD02T64 sea water enriched with oil for 64 days | place: USA:Gulf of Mexico | collected 2013-07-27 | reverse complement strand
CGATTTCATCGGGGCCTATAGAGACCAGGGGCATCTGTGTGCTCAGATCGATCCGTTTGATCGCCCACGGACTCGCCCAGATTCGCTGACGCTTGCGTATCACGGATTGAAGGATTCAGATCTCGATCGCATGGTCGATGGCACAAGCATGGGGCTCGGGTCATCGATCCCGCTTCGCGATGTAATCATGCTTTTGGAATCGGTCTATTGCTCGACTATCGGTGTCGAGTTCATGCATGTCGCTGATATCGAACAACGCGCCTGGTTGCTCGAACGATACGAAAAAATCGGGGGCAAGCTCTCGCTTACGAAGCACGATAAAGCGAACATCCTCGAGCACCTCACCCGCTCGGAATCCTTCGAACGATTCTTGGGTCGGCGGTATCCCGGTGAGAAACGATTCAGCCTCGAAGGCGCCGAGTCGTTGATCCCGATGCTGGATCACATGATCGAAAAGTTCTCAGAACTTGGTGCTGAGGAGATCGTGATCGGGATGGCCCATCGTGGTCGGCTCAATGTGCTGCACAACACGATCGGTAAGACGCTCGAACAAATATTTACAGAGTTTGAAGGCAACTGGTCCGAGGGGTTCGCTGATGGCGGGGGCGATGTGAAATACCATCGTGGGTACTCGGGCACACGAAGACTCAGCAACGGGCGGATGGTGCATATTGCGTTGGCGAGCAACCCGAGCCATCTCGAAGCGGTCAATGGCGTGATCGCTGGGCGGTGTAGAGCCAAGCAACGCTTGCGTGGCGATACGGACCGCGAACGGGTGACGCCGATATTGCTTCATGGCGATGCGGCAATTGTTGGGCAGGGGATTGTGCAAGAAGTGCTCAACTACTCCCAGCTTGATGGATACACCACCGGCGGGACTGTGCATGTGGTGATCAATAACCAGATTGGTTTCACGACGCTGCCTGAAGATTCGCGTTCATCGCGGTATTGCACGGACATCGGCAAGTTTATTGACGCACCGATCTTCCATGTCAATGGTGAAGACCCAGAAGCGGTCGTGACGGTGGCGCAGCTGGCTGCGGAATATCGTCAGAAGTTCAAGCGTGATGTGTTTATTGATCTGGTGTGCTATCGCCGGTATGGGCACAACGAGCAGGACGAGACAAGTTTTACCCAGCCGATCATGGCGGACCTGATCAAGAAGAAGCCTTCGGTACTCAAGGAGTATACCGAGAAGCTGTTGGCTGAGAACTCGATTTCAGAAGCCGATCGCCAGTCGATTAATCACCGATTACACGAAGCACTCGAGAAGGCGCAGCAGTCGGCGCAGAACGAGCCGAATGATCCAACGATCGATCCGGGGAGCCATCGATGGGATGGGCTTTCGCATGAGTTCTGCTTTGATCCTGTAGATACAGCGGTGAGCAAGGAGCAAATCGAAGAGGTCGCAGCAGCGATTGGTTCGGTGCCAGAAGATTTTTTGCTCAATCCAAAGCTCAAGAAGCTGCTCAAGGATCGTGGCGAGTTGCCAATTGCAGAGATGATTTCGTATGCCGATGCAGAGCAGCTTGCCTATGGCACGCTGTTGGCGGAGGGGCATCCGGTTCGGTTGTCCGGGCAGGATTGTCGACGCGGTACATTCTCGCATCGTCATGCGGTTGTAAGAGATTTCAAGACCGGCGAGCCATTTACGCCTTTGAACTCGATCCGTGAGGTTGGGGAAGAGGGGACGGCGACGCCTCCGGGGAGTATTGCCGATGATGGGCGTGCGCGTCAGGCGCATTTCTGTGTGCATGACTCGCCATTGTCTGAGGTCGGCGTGCTGGCGTTTGAATATGGATATTCGCTGGGCGATCCGGGGATGCTCATCATTTGGGAAGGCCAGTTTGGCGATTTCTATAACGGTGCGCAGGCGATTGTCGATCAGTTTATTGCATCCGCCGAAGCGAAGTGGGAGCGGTGGAGCGGGTTGACGATGCTGCTGCCTCATGGGCACGAGGGCGCTGGTCCTGAGCATTCATCGGCCCGTATGGAACGGTTCTTGGAACTCTGCGGCAATGACAATATGTTTGTGGTGAACCCTTCGACGGCTGCCCAGACATTCCACATGCTGCGGCGTCAGGTCAAGGCGAGTTATCGCAAGCCTTTGATTGTAATGGCACCCAAGAGCATGCTTCGGATTCCTACGAGCCCGCTGAGCGAGGTGTATGACAGTTGCTTCAAAGAAATGCTCGATGACCCACGGTTCGAACAAGATGGATGGGATCGCAGCAAGGTGACCAAGGTGATCTACTGCTGCGGCAAGATTTATCATGAGCTCGACAAGCGCCGCGTTGATTGCGATCAGCGCGATGTTGCGATTCTGCGGATCGAACAGTTGTACCCGTTCCATAAGGATCTGATAGCAGAAATATACGCACGGTATCCAGATGGCGCTTCGTGTGTGTGGGTCCAAGAGGAGACTTACAACTCGGGCGGATATCTGCATATCTGCGATATGTTCCAGGAGGAACTCGGATGGGATCGCCCTGCGTATGTAGGTCGAGCGCGATCGAGCACGCCTGCGACGGGTTCAAAGAAACAGCACAAGATCGAGCAAGAGCAGATTATGTCTGATGCCATCGGGGCATTGCCCGAGGGCGAGAATGCAAATAACAAGGTGGCTGCTGCCAAGGCATAAGTGTCAAGGACGAACACGAACCAAAGCACAAGCGAGATACGGATGAACACTATGAGCACACAGATCGTGATCCCAAATGTCGGCGAATCCGTCACCAGCGGCGTGATCGCCGCGTGGACCGTCGCCGACGGCGCCTATGTCGAACGCGACGAGACCGTACTCGAACTCGAAACCGATAAGGTGACGATGGAAGTTCCTGCGCCGGCATCGGGCATCGTCAAGCACATCGCTGCTGAGGGCGATGAGGTTGATGTGGGCGCTGCGGTGGGTGAGATTGATGAATCGGCTGCCAAGCCTGCGGGCGATGCAGCACCTGCACCCCAAGCACCAGCTCCGGCAAAGGCTGCACCTGCACCCGCGGCGGCTGCTTCCGCGCCGGCTCCAACACCCGCGCCTGTAACAGCACCGGCATCGAATGCCGATGTGAAGGCAACGCCTTTGGCTCGCAAGCTTGCAGATGACAAGGGGTTCGATCTCGGATCGATCACCGGCACCGGGGCATCGGGTCGCATCCGCGAACAAGATGTCCTTGCCTATATCCAGACACATCAAGATGGAGCGAACGCGGCACCCGCGATCTCGGGCGGAATCGCTCGCGAAGTGAGCGTCGAGCGGATGTCGCCGATGCGTCAGGCGATCGCGTCGAGACTCGTCGAAGCCCAACAAACCGCAGCGATGCTCACGACCTTCAACGAGGTTGATATGGGCGCGGTCATGGACATGCGGAAGCTGCACAAGGAAGCCTTTGCTGATAAGCATGGCATCAATCTTGGGTTCATGTCGTTCTTCGTCAAGGCAACGACCCAAGCACTCCAGAAGTTCCCGCTGATCAACTCGTACATCATCAAGGGTGACAACGGCAAGCCCGCGATCGAAAAGCACACCTACAACGATATCGCGATCGCGGTCTCGGGCAAGAAGGGCTTGGTTGTGCCTGTGATCCGCAGTGCTGAAACGCTCTCGTTCGCGGGGATCGAATCGACGATCAAGGACATGGCGTTGCGTGCCCGCGACGGCAAGATCACCCTCGAAGAAATGCAGGGCGGCACCTTCACGATCACCAACGGCGGGATTTTCGGATCTTTGATGTCCACCCCGATTCTGAATCCGCCTCAGGCTGCGATTCTGGGTATGCACGGGATCAAGAAGCGTGCGATTGAAGATCCGAACAATCCCGGCACGATTGCGCTGCGTCCGATGATGTATCTGGCGTTGAGCTACGACCATCGGATTGTTGATGGAGCGGAAGCGGTTCAGTTCTTGGTGAGCATTAAGGATGCAATCGAAGACCCCGCACGGCTTATGCTGGATTTATGATCGTGTCTTATCGAACTGATTCTAAGAAAATGCGAGATCTCATCTCAGCAGTTGATGAGGTTCTTTTTCATGAATGGGATCCAATCGGTATAAACAGTTGTTCCGATGCCATGGGTGAGTACAGTTCATACGCTCCAGGACTACTGAGGCATGCAATGGGAGGCGATCCGGAAGTTGTTGCTGATCAGCTTGGCCGAATATCAAGCGAAACGATGGGGCTGAGTGGTGGGGGGCGACAACGCGACTTGGCGATTGCTCAGAAGTTCATAGATATCGCATCTCAAGCTTGAACTTCGGTGAGCATTCCATCGCACGCCCGTACCAACATTTCGTAGACTTTATCGAAGCCGTCGTCGCCGCCGTAGTAGGGGTCGGGGACATCGGGGGCTTTGTTGCTCGTCAAGGTTGGATCGAATGATCGGATGAGCCGAACTTTGGCTGTCGGTGTGCCTTGTTTGATGAGTTCGCGGTGGTTTGATGTGTCCATCGGGATGATCCAATCGAACTCGCTCGGATCAGTATCGGCGTTGAACTGGCGGGCGCGAAGATTGCTTAGATCAATGTTGTTTTTGGCAGCGACGAGGATCGAGCGTGGATCGGGCGGGTTGCCGACATGCCAGGCGCCGGTGCCGCAGGAGTCGATGGTGAACTGATCGCTCAAGCCACGTTGTTTTACGAGATGTGTGAAGATGCCGTCGGCGAGCGGGGATCGGCAGATGTTGCCTAGGCACACGAAGAGCACGGAGGTCCGTGAGTCGTCAGACATGCGTTGGCTCTCGATGTGTTTGTGTATGTGCTTGGATCAGTTCGTCGAGGTGTTCGATGATTGGGCCAGCAACGCCCGGTGCTCTTGAGAGCCCATCTCGTCCTGAGTGCGCGAGCCGAAGCACGGGGACATCTGCGTTTTCGCACATGCGTTCGATGAGCATCGATGAACCCGAGCCGTCGAAGCATGGGTGGATCAGCGCGTCGAACACGGGCAAGAGCGTGGTGATCGGGTCGGTTGCGACGAGGAGTTGGAACTTTGATCCCAATCCGCGATGGTGTCGGCGGGCGGCAGCGAGATGGCTCGCGGTGCTGGGGACGATCCCGGTGAGTGTGTAGCCCGATGCGTTGAGCAATCCAAGGAGGAATGCGAGTTCGCGGGCGTCTACATCCGACGGTCGGTCGGCGAGCACGCCGATGCACATCGTGTCGTTGTCGATATTGATTGATTCTCGCGAGACTTCCCGGCTGGTGTCGGCGATGTCGTCGAGCACCTTGGGCAAGAGCGTGTCGACGGTTGCCGCGTTGCTCCGATCGATCCAGTAGTCGCAATCGTCTTGTTCGAAGGTGCGGATGGTGACGCGTTTGGAGACATATGCGGGTGCGTTGGTTGGAGCTGTTGAGATGAGATCAAGCTCTGCAGGGATGCCTTTGAGTAGGGTGGCGAGTTCATCGTTCCAGCAGATGACGCGTGAAGCGTTCTTGGTGAGTTTTTTGATCTGTCTGCGGAGGAGTTCGGGCTTGCCCATCGGCGGGGCGAGGCGAAGGTGCCAAGTGAGCCCAAGCAGGCGTGCTTGGGATTCGCACGAGCTATCGCCGATGAGTATTACTTGCCCGGGGGGGGTGAGATTCTGTTGCAAAGCGTTGGCGCAGAGCATCGTTGGGATTGTTCGCCCCAGTGATCGAGAGCCTGCAAGTGCGCTCGGTGGGGCGACAAGATGGACGACATCGTGATGAGTTGCTGCTGCATTCACCGGCTATAGAGTACCGTTTCTTGAATCTCGTGCTTGTAGAACAGCTGGGCCAAACCTTTTCCTGTACGCTCGGCGAGGGATTGTTCGATCTTGAGGCGTGCGCCCGATGAGGTGGGGGCGGTGCCGGGTTTTTGTGGAATTTGGATACTGACGATGTGCCCCATCTCGTTGCTTGGATACAGCCTTTGACCGGTTGCGACATCGATTATTTTGATACGCAGTGCAGCCTTTGGGATGTGTGCGCCGGCTTCTGGTGAGAGTGAAAACTCGGTGACGACGGCATAGATGACGATGTCGGCGCCGACCGATTTGCCAAGTTCAGCGATGCTCTTCTGTTCGCCATAGCGTTCGTTGCTCGCAGCGGAGAGGATGCCGCGCGGATCGAGCATGTTCACGAGGATTCGCTTGGCGAGCAGTTCTTTGGTTGCTCGATCAGCGATCGCATAGCGCAGGCGGCGCTGGGTGACCCGGCTCGATGGGTCGTCAACGAAGACGACGGTTTTGAGTTCTTCTTCAAGCGAATAGACGGGCATGATTTTCTGTGGGCCATGGACCGCAAAGGCGATCGGGGTCAATACATTGCACCCAGGGATCAGCGTAAGCATCAAGGCAATGCTTGCGAGCGAGAGGATGAGTTTGTTGATGGTGTATGTTTTCATGCTTTGCTCAATAAGGGATGATATTTGATTCTTCATGAGGATAGAAGAGCCAGGCGATGCGGTTGATCAATCTGTTTGAGAGTTCGGATGTGACGGCGGTTTCGGGGATGTCTGTCCGCATAAATCCGGACGAATCCGGGAACTTCACACTGATAATTTTTTCGAAAATCGGATCGTCAGGGAACCCTGAGTCGGATTCGTAGACGGTGACGATCCCCGCGCCTGTACCATCCCATATGTATTGATTGCCCGGTTCATGGAGCGTGTAATCGACAATCTCGAAGACGATCAATCGCTCGACACCGAGCATCGCGGCAACCTCGCCTTTGGGCATCGCGATCCATTGTGGTGTGTTGTATAACACAGTGAGCAGGTCTCTGCTTGGGATGGCAAAGGATGGATTTCCATTCTGGATCAACCGATCGTTGACCCGCTGGGTGATCCGCGCGGTGATGCCAGGATTGTTCGCTTCGATGAGCCGATTGGCGCTGACGACAACCGTGAACGAGTGTCCTTCGATACCTGTATATTCTGCTTCGACCTCATGCTTGCCGGTGCGATGGGAAGACTCGGCCATCCCGCCGATGGCTGCACCGATGATGCAGCCTGAAAGCTGCGAGCCGATCAGCAGAGCGCACGCGGTGAAGATGAGTCGAGATGTGAGATGTCGTGTGTTTACCATGTGGTTTGCCATGTTGCGATCTTGTAGAACCATGCGCCGAGGAGCAAGAGTCCGAAGATCAAGAATATGCGAGGCGTGAGTGAGGGTTGGATGACGGCGCTGAGCCGGGCGCCGGTGATTGTCTGGATGCTCGCGCCCCAAAAAACAGTTGCGGTGATCAATACGAGGATTGCGCCCATCGGTTGGACCTTGGCTGCTTGGACCCATGATCCTTCGCCCGCGTGCGAGAAGGAGGTGGTCATGCCACAGGTTGGGCAGGGTTTGTCGAGCGCGACCGCCCACATGCATGGTGCGAGCCCGAGCTGCGTGTGTGTGCCGTGTCCGTCCTTGGCCGGGCTGAGCCACGCGCTCAACGAGAGCACGGTGAGGCAAAGAAGCGCGATAACGCCCGATCCGATCCGATCGCCGAGCGTTGCATGCAAAGGCTCGGTGCGTTCGGTTTGTCGTGGGCTTGGTTGGTTCATCTGCATAGGGATGTACGCCTCAAATGCCCATCTGATCCGTTATTTTGGTTTCGATCGAGCGGATCAATCGAACTTAAACACGCCCTTGCGATAGCCATAGATGTATGCGACGAGGGTTGTGAAGAGGAAGAAGAGGATACGCAAGAGCCAGATCTGTGAGGAATCACTCATCGGATCGAGGCTGGTAAAGGTTTGTGCCCACGGGTAGAGGAAGATGATCTCGACATCGAAGACAAGAAAGACCATTGCGATGAGATAAAAGCGGATATTAAAGCGTTTACGGGCGGTGCCGACGGCGTCCATACCGGATTCGTAGGTTTCGCCTTTGCGTTCGCCAGCTCGGCGTGGGCCCAGGATGAACGATGCGACGAGGTTCACTGCGCCAAACCCGGCGGCTCCGATGATCATCAGGAGAATCGGGAGGTAGGCACTGATTTCGTTTGCTTCGGCGAGTGTGTACATTGGGTATCCGTCCAGAGGGATAAACGAGTCCGATCGCCTTCCTGGCGAATCGAGTTGAATGATAGCATGTTCAATCCCGCTTAGCGGCTTGAAACCCGACCTTTCCAACTGCCAGATTGACATGAAGAAACCCCGGTCTGACACGCTCGGCAGGAGATTTGGTGCCAATTAGAGTCCGATCGGCACCGGCAGGGGGCATATGGTAAACCGGGTTGGCACAGGGATTGCCATAGGTATTGGGCAGACGGTGCGCCATCGCATCATCTTTAAGAGACACAATCCGGGCATACCGCCCGTTTCGGAGAAATCAGATCATGGCATCTAAAGAACTCAAGTTCGACATTGAAGCACGCCAGGCATTGCTCGCAGGTGTTGAAAAACTCGCAGCAGCCGTCAAAGTGACCCTCGGGCCTCGCGGCCGCAATGCGGTCATCGATAAATCGTGGGGCGGCCCAACCGTCACCAAGGACGGCGTCTCGGTCGCAGAAGAAATCGAACTTTCCGACAAAGCCGAGAACATGGGTGCGATGCTTGTCAAAGAAGCATCCTCCAAGACCTCAGACGACGCCGGCGATGGCACCACCACCGCGACCGTGCTCGCTGAAGCATTGTTCAAAGAAGGTCTCCGCTACATCGCGGCCGGTGTCGATGCGAACGCATTGGTCCGAGGCATGAAAAAGGGCATCGAGGTCTCGACCAAAGCCATCAACGACATGGCGACCCCGATCAGTGGCAAGAAGGACATCCAGAATGTCGCGACCATCTCGGCCAACAACGATCCAGAGACCGGCAAGATCATGGCCAACGCGTTCGAGAAGGTCGGCAAGGATGGCGTGATCACCGTTGAAGAGGGCAAGGGATTTGATACAGAAGTCACCGTCGTCGAAGGCATGCAGTTTGATCGCGGATTCCTTTCGCCAAACTTCGCGACCGATGCCGACGGCATGAAGGTCGAGTTCGACAAGGCGCTCATCCTCGTCCACGAAGACAAGATCGACAACCTCACCAAGCTCGTTCCATTGCTTGAAAAAGTCATGGGTGCCAAGAAGCCACTCGTCATCATCGCTGAGGACATCACGGGCGAAGCACTCTCGACACTCGTCATCAACAAGCTCCGCGGCACGCTGCAGATCGCAGCGGTCAAGGCACCGGGCTACGGCGATCGTCGCAAGGCGATGCTCCAGGACATTGCAGTCCTCACCGGCGGCGAAGCGTTCATGAAGGATCTCGCGACCGACCTCGACAAGATCGAGCTCTCCCAGCTCGGGATGGCCAAGAAGATCGAGATCACCGCGGACAACACCGTCATCATCGAGGGTGCCGGTTCAACCAATGACATCCAAGAGCGCATCGCGACTATCCGTCGTGAGATCGACGCTTCGAGCTCGGACTACGATCGTGAGAAGCTCCAAGAGCGTCTCGCCAAGTTGTCCGGCGGCGTGGCTCAGGTCAATGTCGGTGCAGCATCCGAAGCAGAACTCAAAGAGAAAAAAGCACGCGTCGAAGATGCATTGCACGCGACTCGCGCAGCACTCGCAGAGGGCATCGTTCCTGGCGGAGGCGTTTCGTTCATCCGTGCTCAAGAAGCCATCGAAGGCGCTCGCGAGTGGAAGGCTGTCTTCGGCAAAGCCAAGGAAGTCACCAGCGACGATGTCGGGCAGAACAAGTTTGACTTCGCGACGGGCATGAATGTTGTCTACCGTGCGTTGGCCGTTCCGCTCCGCACCATTGCTGAGAACGCCGGCGCCAAGGGCTCGGTTGTGGTGGCCAAGGTCGCCGACGCAGAAGGCTCCAACGGCTACAACGCGTTGACCGATACCTACGAAGATCTCATCAAGGCCGGCGTGATTACCCCAGCCAAGGTCGATCGCAGTGCATTGATCAACGCCGGTTCGGTCGCGACCATGTTGCTCGCTGCGGACTGTGTCATCACCAACAAGCCAGAGAAGGCCGAACCTGTTTCCGCCGGCCCAGAAGGCATGGGCGGCATGGGTGGCGGCATGCCAGGCATGGGCGGAATGGGCGGCGGCATGCCGGGTATGGGTGGCATGGGCGGTATGCCAGGCATGGGCGGGATGGGATTCTAAAAGAATCTCGTTTCAGCGTACACAAATAACAACACACAACACATCTGCGAAAGCAGTTTGGAGAATAGACATGGCAGTTAAACCACTTGAAGATCGCGTACTGGTTAAGCCAGTTGAGCAAGAATCCGTCACCGCTTCGGGGCTTTACCTCCCTGAGTCGAGCAAGGAAAAACCAATCCACGGCGTTGTCGTCGCGGTCGGTCCGGGCAAGCGCCTCGACAACGGCACCATCGCCACGATGAGCGTGTCCAAGGGCGACACGGTTGTGTACGCCGCGGGATATGGAGCGACGGAAGTTCAGGTCGATGGCGTAGATCATCTGATCATGCGCGAAGCAGAACTCCTCGGCGTCATCCACGGTTAATCAAAACGATTTCAGACTCCAAAGGAGTAACAGATATGGGTACCAAACAGATTATGTTCGAGGACAAAGCGTTGCTCGAAATGAAAAAGGGTGTAGACAAGATCGCTGACGCGGTCAAGTGCACCATGGGGCCTGCGGGCAAGCATGTTGTGATTGAGAAATCCTACGGCGGACCTCATGTCACCAAGGACGGCGTCTCGGTTGCCAAGGAAGTCGAACTGCCTTCGCCGTTCGAATCGATGGGCGCGAAGATGCTCCATCAGGTCGCCAAGAAGACCGCCGACAAAGCAGGCGACGGCACAACCTGTGCGACTGTCCTCGCTCAGGCGATCTTTACTGAAGGCCTCAAGGTTGTTGCAGCGGGTGCGAACCCGGTGCATGTCCAACGCGGGATCAACAAGGCGGCACAAGTTGCAGCCGGTGCGATCGACGAGTTGGCAACACCTTGTAAGGGCAAGGGCGATTACAAGAAGGTCGCGACTGTTTCGGCAAATCATAATGTAGAGGTCGGTGAGTTGATCGCTGAAGCCATCTCCAAAGTCGGCGCTGATGGCGTCGTCGAAGTCGAAGACGGCAAGGCTGCAGAAACAACACTCGATTATGTCGAAGGCATGCAGTTCGATAAGGGCTACCTTTCGCCTTACTTCATGACCGATCCAAAGACCGGCGAGTGCGTGCTCGAAGACGCTCTTATTCTCATCCACGAGAAGAAGATCAGCAACCTGGGCGATCTGCTCCCGTTGCTCAACAAGGTCGCAACCTCGGGCAAGCCATTACTCTTGATCGCCGAAGATGTTGAAAACGAAGCACTCGCGGCTCTCGTCGTCAACCGTTTGCGTGGTATGCTCAACATCGCAGCCGTCAAGGCACCGGGGTTCGGCGATCGTCGCAAGGCGATGCTCGAAGACATCGCGGTATTGACCAAGGGTACTTATTTCTCAGAAGATCTTGGGCGTTCGCTCGAATCAGTTGAGATCAGCGAGCTCGGCTCTGCCAAGCGCATCGTAATCGACAAGGGCAACACCACCATCGTTCAAGGTGGCGGCAAGAAGGTGGATATCGCCGCCCGCGCCAACCAGATCATGTCGATGCACGAGAAGTCAACCTCCGAGTACGATCGTGAGAAGCTCATGGAGCGTCACGCGAAACTCACCGGCGGCGTTGCAATCATCTCTGTCGGCGGCATGTCCGAGACCGAAATGAAAGCCACCAAGGACCTCGTCGATGACGCGCTCCACGCGACTCGCGCAGCAGCCAAAGAGGGATACATCCCCGGCGGCGGCGTCGCGATGCTCCGTGCGATCGCTTCGGTTGAAGCAGGCACCAAGAAGGTCAAGGGCGACGAACGCTTCGGCTTCGAAATCCTTGCCCGTGCGTTGACTGCACCAGCGTTCCAGATCGCATCCAACGCAGGATTCGACGGCGACCTCGCGGTCGATACCGTGCTTGAAGAAGAAGGCAACTTCGGACTCAACGCCGCGACCGGTGACTACACCGATCTCGTCAAGGCCGGCATTATTGATCCTGCCTTGGTCGCCAAGAGCGCGATCATCAATGCGGCATCCGTGTCGGGCTTGATGCTCACGACCGATGTGATGCTGACCGATCTCAAGGAAGACGCCGAGCCAGTTGTTGGCGCGGTGAGCTGATCTTGATTCTTTGAACTACACATGCCCTCATCGGAAACGGTGGGGGTTTGATTAATGGATACTGCAACTCTAATCCTTGTTCTAACCAATAGCGTTCTTGCTTTATGCACGATTTGGTTGGCGTTTTCGACAACGCAGGGGAATCGCCTGTTGCGAAAACAAGTAGAAGCAGCGCTAGAGCCTAGTATTGCAGTCTTTTTTGAGCCTCTAATGTCTGGGTCTGGCGAGTTTTGTGTTACTGTTCAAAATGTTGGTGGAAGCCCTGCTTTCGATTTGCTGCTTGGTGTTCATCCAGTCGAAGAAAAGCCTGACCAACATGTTTTTCGTGAGTTTTTAAAATCTTGCTTTGATCACCCAAGGCCTGTCTTGAATCCAGGTGAAAAATGCTCTTGGCTTCTAGAAAGGGATCAGTTCTGGATAGCGCGGCATCATGGAACACGCATATTTATCAATTCAAGATATTCAAAGACTTCAGACTTAAGGTCTTACACAACCTCGCAATCGCTGTTGGCACCCAGTTGGGGA
>MAAC01000807.1_pt1 | contig 12591 bp, 9 predicted proteins | sample 1115981 | NCBI WGS metagenome assembly MAAC01 (sample SAMN04961126, study PRJNA320927) | seawater metagenome | isolation source: sample BD02T64 sea water enriched with oil for 64 days | place: USA:Gulf of Mexico | collected 2013-07-27 | reverse complement strand
TGGGCAAACCATGCTGGCGCGCTAAAGGCAGCAGCAATCACTCGCTGGGGATGTCGAACCAGATAACGGTTGGCAAATTGCGCGCCAGCAGAGTGCCCAGAAAGATAAAAGCGGCCATCGAACTGATGATTAGCCAACTGATACTCTCGAAGAATTTCATGTAAAAAGTCATCAGCGCCAACGTGACGACCGTAAAGGCCACGATAACCGCCATTGCCGGCACCCCGAATAGTGGCAGCGTAATTAGCATTATCAAATACTGGCGCGACAATAATAGCTTTGTTTTTATTAGCAAAGCGCTGCCATCTTCTTAAGGTATTTCTTGCCGATTCAGGCGCTGTTTCAGCAGCGCTAAACATACCGTGATTGACGACCACAATTTTAAAATTATTTAGCCCGCCCTCGGGGATATACTGCTGATACTGACCGTGAGCAACATTTTTTAGCTCAACTCGTCCAATTTCATTCTCTAGTGCCTTGAAGCGTTGATCTTCAGACAACAAGCCTTCAATACCAACAACTTCAGCCAGTTGGTTTACTGACTTCGGGGGCTGGTCGCTAAAACTCAGGTTTCCGTTTTCATCTTTCCAGCGATAGATTTCTGCTACCGAGGAGTTGGCAAAGAGAACAAGTACCAGTATCAATAACGATTGATGGAATGTAAATATATTGAAATTTGAAAGCATTACTTAAGAACCTAGCTGATTACCAAAAGGGCTATCTTTGCGCTATAAACACAGAATAAAACGTCAACCTTAATAATTGTACAGGTTTAAAACCCCATCCTTTGCTGTACAAGTAACTTATCACTGTATTTATCACAGACTTTGAATGCTCACCCCAATTAGGCCAAGCTAAGAATAGCGGATGAGCTGACCCACTATTTTGCACTTACTAACCCGCCATACTATTGGCGCTGATCGACAATTTGGCCATTACCCGCTTTATGAATTAGGCTAGTCACCCCACTAAGTGGACATCCCCCTGTGACAAAAACAAAATTTCGGCAATTGATGTCAACATTAACGCGCAACGTCCTTATCCTTTGTTTTGTTACGCACAGCCTGCCGGCATTGACCGAGGAGTGCGACGGGTATATTGGCGCAGGAATTTTACCCTACGTCGTGTTAGAAAACGGCTCGATAAACGTGCTACTCGCCCATGAACAGGGCCGGGGTTGGTCAAGTTTTGGCGGCGGCCCCAAAATACTCGCCCCTGGAAAGGGCCTTCAACCCCGCTGCGAAACACGTCGTGAGACGGCCATTCGTGAAACGCTTGAAGAGTCCCGTTTGGTGTTATCGAGACAGGCCTTAGAGTCCGCGATACAAACAGCCGAAATTTATCCTCGACAATATACTAGCCGAGATTTCCTCACCTTCGTCATTGCCGTACCGCAACCCGACATTGAGGGCTTCACCAGTAATACTCTGCCCACCAATGACCCAGGCTACCATGAAACCAATGCACTGGGCTGGGTGGCACTTGAGGAATTATTGCGTTTGGTAAAATCCGATAAAAACGAGCCCGTAGTGCCGGCCGTCAATGATGCGGGGTTCTACAGGCACTTCCGCCGGGGCTTGATAGAGGCGTTGAGAACGGGTGACGTAAAGTTGTTTAAGTCTTAAATGTTCACAAAAAACCATGCGCTAATGAAAGTAAGAAGCGCAGATAAAACTGCACCTGCTCTTACATAAGTCTCAACTTGACGTCTCAGTCAAAACCTCCACAGCCCCCAAAGGAGTGAAAACACCTACTTACCGCAATTTTCTAGAAGCTAGTTTATTGATTAAGCACTGCACATACTAAATACGAATAAAACATGACAATCGGCGACAATACTATTTTCGAGACTAAATGCCAGTCTCGTTGAATTGCATATGATGAGAATATTAAGCTAAGTGGAATAAATACCGCGGCAATCCTAATCCAGTTATTTGCACCAAACAAATAAAAACAATTTGGCACTGAAATTACCGCGGCTACTATCAATGCTTGATGGCATCGATACATAACACCAATGCTCGCCACTAACAGAAAAGCCGCAATACCAGGCCAGCCAAACATTATCTGCATCAAACCCATAAAGATCCCCGGCTATAAATAGCCACGAAACTCACTTGTTTTTAAACCATGCTTGCCCGAGCTCTTATTCTGTTTTTTATCTCACGCCCCAATCTTGAAAAATCATCGGCAATCACAATCAAGGCCGGCACCAAAAAGATAATGACAATACTGGCGTAAAGAATTCCAAAGGCGATGCTTACCGCCATGGGGATTAAAAACCTTGCCTGCAAGCTGGTTTCCATCAACATTGGCAACAGGCCAAAACTGGTGGTCATGGTGGTTAATAAGATGGGGCGAAAGCGCCGTGCCACGGCCTCCACCAGGGCCTCGGCAATATCACTGCGGCCATTTTTGCGTAGATGATTGTAGTAGTCGACCAGCACCACGGAGTCATTCACCACCACCCCCGACAGGGCGACCATGCCGAAGAGTGAGACAAAGGAAATATCAAAACCCAGTAGTAAATGACCCAGCAGAGAGCCGACAAAGCCGAAGGGGATGGCACTGAGAATAATTAACGGTTGTACATAGCTGCGCAATAGGGAGGCGAGCATCACGAACATCACCATTAGAGCGATGAAGAGATTGCCCTTCAGCGAGGCCATGTCATCACGTTGGTCGCGGCTAGCGCCGGAGTAACCGTAGCTCAACTCGGGGAAGACGGTGCTCAATTGAGGCAGCACATCCTTTTGCAAAGCCGCCATGACATTGTCCGGGGTGGTGATTTTTTCTTCCACATTGGCGGTGACGTTGACGATGCGTCGACCGTCGACCCGCTCGATACGCGAATAGCCGCGCTCCTCACGGATCACCACAGCGGTGCGCAGGTCCATCCCCTCGCCATTGGGCAGGCGCAGGCGGGTATTGTAGAGATCACTTAAATTTCGCCGCTCGGCGTGGGGGTAGCGCACCATGACCTTAAGCTCATTGCGGGCGCGTTGAATGCGATGAATCTCGGCGCCGTAAAAGGCGCGGCGCAACTGGCGGCCAATGTCGGCCGGTGTAAGGCCTGCGGCGAGGCCGGCTCGAGTCAGCTCAAACACATATTCGCGTTTGCCCAGCTCAAAGCTGTCTTCGACTTCACTCACACCTTCAATAACAGAGAGACCACGCTTTAACTGAGCCGCTGCCGCAGCCAGGATTTTTTCGTCGCGGTGGATTAATTCCAGGCCGACATCGTCACCCATGTGTACCAGGTTACTGCGGAACACCAGACTTTCAACGCCGGGTATGGCCGGTGCTCGCTCGCGCCAGCGCCGCCCCAATTCGCCGGATGAAATGGGGCGGCGGTCACCGGGTACCAGCTCCATGCGAATTTGCGCCAGGTTTTCGGAATTACTCCCCGCATTCGAAGCTCCCGGCCCGGTGCGGTCGGAGGAGAGGCTGCCCACGGTAAAGGAAATCGCCTCGATCAAGGCTGCCGATTGCTCATCATCTGCATATTCGGCATCGACCTCGGCAGCCAGGGCCTCACCCGCCTTGAGTATTTGTTCGGCGTAGTTATAAGTGGTTTCAAAGGGCGTACCGGTGGGCATTTTCAGACTGACGGTAATGTGGTCGCTGTCGATTTGCGGAAAGAACACAAAGCGCACAATGCCACCGCGAAAAATACCGACACTGATTATGATGGAGGCACAGGCCAGGGCGAGGGTGACGTAGCGATAGTTAAGACCCAGCTTAATGGCGGGAATAATACAACGCTCAACAAAGCGGGCCAGACCCGCCTGAGTGGTATCGCGTAACTTGGCCAGGACACCTCGGCTCCAGGTACTGGTATCCGCCAGGTGGGCGGGGAGTATATAAAAGGCCTCAATCAGCGAGATGCCGAGAATGGCGATCACCACCAGCGGCACCGGGCTCATCACCTGGGCCAGGGTGCCGGTGGACATTAACAGCGGTGCAAAGGCGGCGATGGTGGTGAGCACGCCGATGGTGACCGGGGCCTTCACCAGGTGCACGCCACGCAACACCGCCGTGGGGTCACCCGGGTGCATTTGCTGCTCGTGAAAAATGCTTTCACCGGTGACGATGGCGTCGTCCACGACGATGCCGATCACCACTATCAAGGCAAAGAGGGTAATCATATTCATGGTCATGCCGGTGAATGACACCAGTAGTAAACCACCAAGAAAGGAAATGGGAATACCAAGGCTGGTCCAGAAGGCCAGCTTTAAATCGAGAAATAACAGCAGGCACATAAATACCAGCAGATAACCCAATATGGCATTGCGCAGCATCAGGCTGATGCGGTCGCGTAGAATATCTGTGCGGTTGCGCCAGATTTCTATCGACAGGCCCTCGGGTAGGCTGAGCTCGCTCAGATAGGCCTTGATGGCCTCTTCCATCTGCAGGGTGTCCTGGCTATTACTGCGCGAAACCCGCACAAATAGCGCCGCTTTGCCGTTGTAGCGGTTGATCAGGCGGGTGTCTTCAAAGCCATCGTGGATGGTGGCGATGTCACCGAGGCGCAGCTGAGCACCGTCACTGCGGCTGCGAATGGTGATATTGGCAAATTCCAAGCCAGTGTAGCGCTTGTCTTTGACTCGAATCAGGATGTCGCCGGCCTCGGTGCGCAGGTTGCCACCGGGAATATCGATGGAAAATTCGGCGACTCGGCGCGCCACATCATCCAGAGTCAGGCCGTAGTCGCGCAGGGTCGCCTCGCTAACCTCAATGGCGATTTCATAGCGCCGCCCTCCGGCAATATCAACCAGGCTGACCTCCGACAGACTGAGTAAGTCCCCCTCTATGCGCTCCGCCCAGTAGTGCAAAGTCTTTTCGTCAACCGCGCCGTAGACCGCCAGGGACATCATGCTCGAGGTGAGTTTGGTTTTAACGATGGAGCTCTCCTCCGCTTCCTGAGGTGGAAAGTCGCTGAGGCTGTCGACCGCGGTCTCAACATCGTCGAGCACCTGGGCGGGGTCGGCGAAATGCTCCATCTCCACCGTCACCCTACCGACGCCCTCGGTGGCACTAGAGCTAACCCGCTTCACCCCATCGATGCCTATCATGCCCTCCTCCACTCGGCGGGTAATGCTCTCTTCAATATCGTAGGGCGTGGCGCCGGGATAGGGAGTAACAATGGTGATGGTTTTCGGGTCGATGGAGGGGAAGGTTTCGGTGATCATGCCCCGCGCCGCGATAAAACCGGCAACCATTAAAAACAGCATGACAATATTGGCGGCCACCGGGTTGGAGGCAAACCAGCCCACCAGGGTGGAGTCGGAGGGCACATCAACATGGCCCGAGGAGTGAGCCGGTACTTGCGGCTCAACAGGGGCGGCTTTCTCAGTTTTCACTTCAGTCATCACTGTTGGCCGCCGTGTTTGCGCTCGCGGTGGCGCTGTCCTTCGGGGTGTTTCCCGCAGCACCGACAACCACTACTTCCGCGGCCTCAATGGCACCACCCAAACTGCTGTCTACCACTCGAGCACTGGCCATGGGTGCGACGACAATAAGGCGGTCGTTCATGGTGGCAATAATTTCTGGTTCGATACGGCGCAGACGATTCTCCCCGTCGACCAACCACAGAGCACCCCCTGCCTGTAGAGCCGCCAGCGGTAGTGACCAGGTCTGGGCCACCGGCTCACTGCGCAATACCACGCGAGTCAACATGCCCGGCAACAAGCCACCATCATCAATCGGTTTGATGACCACCTGCTGAAAGCGCGTGGCTTCGTCGAGACTGGCACCGATGCGCAAAATCTTGCCTTTCAGGCTTTGCTGGCGATTGGTGTGCAGCGCATCATAGGTAATGGCGATATCGACCTTACCGGGTTGGCTGATCCACGGCAGGTCATTTTTCGGTAGCGAGAGGACAATTTCCAGCGCCTGCTGATTATAAATTTGGCCATAATTTTTGCCCGACTGTAAATAACCACCCAGCTCCAGCGAGCTACTGATCACCCGGCCATCAAAGGGTAGACGATATTCGGTGCGCGACAGGTTCAGTTCCGCCTGTGCCAGGCGCGCCCGAGCCGCCGCCAACTCGGCCTTAACCTGGGCAATTTGTGGCACACGGCTCACCAGCGGCGGTGCGGCCAGCTCGGCATGCAGGCCCCGCCATTCGGCGAGGGCGGCATCGGCCTCGGCCCGCTCCAGCGCCAGACTGGTCTCGGCCTTGGCCACCGCCGCCTGCTCTTTGGCCAATTCATTGAGATAGTCACTCTGTTCGATGCGAAACAACACGGCATTGGCTTTAAAGTAGCCGCCGGAATACAGACTATCGTCGACCCATAGCACCCGTCCGGACACCTGTGGCGTGAGCGCCACGGTATTGCGCGGCGCGACCCGCCCGGTGGTGGTAATGACCACCGCATGTGCACCCGCTTGCACCGCAACTACGCTCACCGGCAAGCGCGACTTCTCTTCACTAATGTGTAGTACCTGGCGACTATTGCTGAACATTCGAGACAACATCACCGCGCCGACGATGATAAAAATCACCAGCAGGAGCTGGCGGTTTTCTGATTTCAGTAATTTTATAACTCGATTCACTCAGCTTTTTCCTTCGTTTACCAGTTTAGGATTACCCTCAAGGGCTAAAGGCTTCCCTTTCAATGAGCCACACAATCTGCCGGCCCTATGTCTTTTTGATCCAGTCACCACCCAGCGCCAAATGCAGATCAACCCGCGCCCGCCAACTCGCACGCTGGGCGGCGAGTAGTGAGCGCTCACTATTCTGGCGCCGCCGCTGGGCTTCAAGTAGTACCAACAGTGAGCTAATGCCCTGTTGATAGCGCTGCTCGGCCAGGGTTTCAGCCTTGCGCGCCGCACGGGTGCCGCGTTGTAACAGGGCAACCTGCTCGACCAGGTAGTGCTCCTGTACCAGCGCCGTTTCCACTTCCGCCAGTGCATTGAGCACTAACTTAGCGTATTGCGCAGCCTGCTCGCGCAGTTCCGATTCACGCAGGCGAATCTGTGCCCGCAAGCGGCCACCCTCAAACAAACGCGTGGTAATTTGCCCGGTCAACGAGGCGAGAGCATTGTTATTGTCGAATAAGCCACCCCACTGATCACTGGCAAAACTGTGATTCAGTGACAGGCTTAAATCGGGCAAGAGGTCGGCCATCGCCACACCTACCTGAGCATTGGCGGCCATTAGGCGCAATTCATTACCGCGAATATCGGGGCGCTGGTCGAGCAGAGCGGCGGGAATATCGATCGCCACCGCGTCGGAAAGGGGCAGCAAAGGGAAGGCAGTCTCAACCCTGGCAAGAGTCCCCGGCCGCTGATTGAGCAGGGTATCGAGTACCAGCAGGTTTTCTGTTAACTGTCGATGCAAGACTACCCGTTGGGCTTGCGCCGAGGCGACATTCTCCTCGGCAGTGTAAACACCAAGGGCCGTGGTGTTCTTCACGCCCAGTTGATAGCGCCGCTGCACCGTGTCGAGGGTGCGCTGGCGGCTGTCGACAATATCGGTTTGCACCGCAAGTTCGCGCTGAGAGACAGCCACCGAGGCCCGCAGTCGCACTAGCTCGGCCACCAGACTGTGCTGTAGGGCCTGGTAATCCGCCTCGTTAGCCAAACTTTGGTATTGCGCCGCCTCGACCGAGCGTCTGACTTTGCCAAACAAATCGGCTTGCCAGGAGACGCCGAGGCCAATATTGATATCCGTTCGATAACTGCGCTCACTGGACTGGGGGAAACCGGGCGTAAAACTGCGGCCACCATTGACACCCAAGCCAAAGGCCGGCCAACGCTCTCCACCGACGCTAACCGCCCGCTCACGGGCCTGAACAATGCGCTCGGCTGCAGCCCGCAAATCGAGGTTTTCGGCCAGTAGGTGACCCACCCACTGGTCGAGCAAGGGATCATTATAGCTGCGCCACCAGTCGAGCGCCGTCGCTGACGCTGTCTGCGAGCGCCCGGCGGCGACTCCGCGATAATTGGCCTTGGAAGCCACTGCCTGGTCCGTCGCAACATTTGCAGCCACCACAGTCGACGGACGCTGATAATCCGGCCCCAGGGTACAGGACACCTGTACTAGGGCAAGGCACAGGACAATAAGACGAACAGGGGGTAAAATTGCCGAACTCCTCGAGGTACAACCTCAAAGTGAAAACAGGGTAGGTGCCGCAACATAGCTAGCCAGCACCATGAATGCAAGTGACGAAGGGTCGCACCTCGCCATAAGCTTACACAGCATATTAGATAGACCTAATTTTAATTCCACCGCCAACAAGAACCGCAAATTTTTACTATGGCTAAACAACAAAAAACAAGCCCGTGCCACTGCGATACGGGTCGCCCCCTGGCTCAATGTTGCCTGCCCTTGCTAAACAATGAGCTGCAGGCTGCAAGCGCCGTTGCCCTCATGCGCAGCCGCTATAGCGCCTATACTCGGGGTAATGAAGAATATCTGCTGCGCACCTGGCACAGTTCTACCCGCCCCGCCCAGTTAAACTTAGACAATCAGCAGAGCTGGCAACGTCTGAAAATCCTCGCGACCACTGCGGGGCAAGTTGCTGACGACAGTGGCGAGGTAGAATTTGTCGCCATCTATAAAGTGAATGGTCGCGCCGAGCGCCTGCACGAGCGCAGCCGCTTCTGCCGAGAGGACCAGCAGTGGCGCTATATTGATGGCAACGTTGATGACATCAATGCCAATTGAAATGAAAGGGACACAATAGTAGAGCCTGACACGCAAGCACCCATACACTGGGGCTTAAATTGACACAAAATCAGCATCGATAACGGACAATCGACCAACCAGGGACACTATGAGTTCAGCAAAGACAGATATTCTTTTTACCCTCGGCGCGGCCGAGCAGGGCGCTCGCGATTGGCCCGACTATTTGCAGTATGGCTTTGAGCCCAGTGACGAACCCGCGCTGATTAAACTGCTTGACGATAAATCCCTGCATGGAGCTACGGGTGATAGCCTGGATGTGTGGGTGCCGCTCCACGCCTGGCGCACCCTCGGCCAGCTGCGCAGCGAACAGGCCGTCATACCCCTTATCGAACTCTTCGAGGAGCTGGTTGAGGATGACTGGGCCCTGCACGAACTGCCCACAGTGATGGGCATGATCGGACAAGCGGCGATTGAACCACTGGGGCGCTATATTAATCAGCGCAGTTACGATGAATTTGCCAGAGCCACCGCCATGGCCGGGCTCAGCGAGATTGTCAAACAGAACCCCAGACTGCGCAGTAAAGTACTGAAGCACTACCGGCATTATATTCAACGAGCCGACAACTCGGAGTCGACGATCAATGGCTTGCTGATCTCTTACCTGCTCGACATCGACGCCAAAGAACTGATTGCAGAGGTGCGCGATTTATTCAGCCGCCAGTGTGTCGACATCACTTGTGCCGGCGATATAGAAGACGTTGAGATGGCCCTGGGTTTGCGCCTCGAGCGCTCCACACCCAAGCCTGTTTTTATTGAAGACTTCGATGCCAGCGGCCCCGGAACGGCACCCCGAGTCAAGCCCGATACGGACGACGTGGTCGAATTGGTCGACTACTACCTCGACCACCACGGCGGCGATGCGGCAATACTCGGCGCCTCTGAACTGGACGGTTATTTCGCCGCCATCGCCTGTGCTCCGCAAATGATTCTACCCTCACTGTGGATGCCCTCACTGTGGGGCGGAGAAGAGCACAGCCCCGACTGGGAGAGTAGCGAAGATTTTCAGGAATTCAGCGAGCTCATCATGAATTTCTATAACTATGTTATAAGCGACATGAACGAGGGCTGCTATGCCGCCATGTACATGGTCAGCGAGATTGAACAGCGCAGCTACACCCTTGTCGACGACTGGTGCAGTGGTTTCTTGCGCGGCGTCAATCTCTGGACGCCCCTCTCGCCAGTGGATACCCTGGTGCTGGAGACCGCCCTCAAACCGATTCGCCTGTTTGCCACCGAGAGTGGCTTTGGTGAACTGGCAGAGCTTGATGATGATGACATTGAGCAACGACAGCAGGCCATTGAGCCCGCTGTAAACAAGTTGTTTTTACACTTTTTCAAGCAACGCCAACAACCCGGCCAGGCGCTGCAGCACGATGGGCACAAAACAGGAAGAAATGACCCCTGTCCCTGCGGCAGTGGCAAGAAATATAAAAAATGCTGTTTGCACTAGGGCCTTAATTGCCTTTTTACTAAATAGTGAGTGGCCAACCAAGAGCTACGGAGAAAAACATGTCTACACCCCTGCCCCTTGAAGGCATCAAGGTCGTCGAAATCGGCCAGAATGTCGCCGCTCCCTTTGGCGCCATGATTTTGGCCGATTTCGGCGCCAGCGTGGTAAAAGTTGAATCATTGAATGGCGACGATGCCCGACACTACGGTGCCAAAGTGGGCGACCACTCCTCCATTGTTTTCGAAGCCTTTAATCGCAATAAAGAAGCCATCAGCCTCGACCTGTCCAACGAGTCCGAGCGGCAGTGGTTGAAAAATTTTATTGCCGAAAATGCCGATGTCTGCATACAGAGCCTGCGTCCCGGCAAGGCGGACCAACTGGGGCTTGGTGCCGATGACCTGTTGGCACTGGCACCGCACTTGATTTATGGCAATATCGGCGCCTACGGCAGCACCGGACCACTGAGCAAAATGCCCGGTTACGATCCGATGATTCAGGCCTTTAGCGGGATTATGAGTGTTACCGGGGAAGCCGATCGGAGCCCCTCGCGGGTTGGTGTGCCCCTCATCGATTTGGGTACGGGCATGTGGCTGTGTATCGGCATCCTTTCGGCTCTCAACCAACGGCACCAAACCGGCAAGGGCAGCGTGGTGGATGTGTCTCTACTCGAAACCGCACTCGCCTGGATGACGATTCCCCTGAGCTTACACAGCGCGACAGGCAGTATTCCCCAGCGTGCCGGTTCGGGGATGAGCGGTATCGCACCCAACAAGGCCTTTGATACGGCCGATGGCCAGATCATGATTACCGCCCTCAACAACAAGCTGTTTTTTGCGCTGGCCGATGTCCTCGGCCATCCGGAATGGCAACGTGACCCCGAATTGTGTAAAGCCCGCGCTAGGGGCAAATTCTACCAGCGAGTCAATGACATTGTGCAACAGGCCTTGCTAGCTCGCGGCCGCGATGAATGGGTGGAATTACTGCGCGCAGCCGGTGTGCCCTGTTCGCCCATCCAGAATGCCGCGGAAGTGCTCTGCCATGCCCAGACTCAAGCCACTGGCATGGTCGATACCAGCACTGCCCTACCGACAGTACTCCCCGCCCTGCGCCTTAACGGCCAACGCCCCGGCGTGCGCCACAATGCCCCAGACCATGGGCAGCATAACGCCAAGTATTTGCCTGAAAACTAACACCACTGGCACCTCAGGCACCTCAGGCACCTCAGGCACCTCAGGCACCTCAGGCACCTCAGGCACCCGGCCATTAGCGATTAAAGCCACAATCCGTCTTTCGGTAGAGCCGCTCCAGTACCTGTGGCGACCTCTAATCGGAAAAGCGCACTCAAGCAAGATCGTAACGCGCAAATCCATAAACTTGAGTTATAATAGTCGACTTTATCAACCTCCTCAGGTTACCAGTAGCCCATGGCAATTTTCACCGCTGCTTCATTCATCTCCTCACTGCAACGTTTCTGCCAGTTTAGCCTCCTGCTTTTCAGTATCTCTCTCTACCCCTTAGCCAGCCATGGTGCCTCTGATGGCAATATATCGATGGGTATGCTCTCGGCGACCAAGCAACTCAGCGACACTCACACCCTGTTTCTCGGAGCCGGCACCCTGGTGGAAAACTTTAAGGGCGATCTGGGAGTCATAGGCGTACTCGGCAAGATCAACGATGCCGTCACCTGGCGGGTCGCCTATTTCGCCTACAGTCCAAATGATAAGGACGACAAACGCCGCTATGACAACCGTCTGCGGGGCGCCCTAACCTATAAACACGACTTCAATGACTGGCGTTTTTTCCATCGTTCACGCCTTGAGTATCGCAAGGGAGATATTCCCTCAGGCTACCGCTACCGGCCGACCTTCAACCTCTCTCACCCCCTCACCCTTGCCAACAAACAGATCAGACCCTTTGTTGAGTACGAGCCCTTTTACGATTTCAAAAAACATAGCCACAGTTTGTCGCTGTATACCATTGGCTCAGTCATTCCCGTCGGCAAGCGGATGACGCTAGTTCTCGCCTATTTCCACATCCACAATATTGAAGCGGGCACCCACACCGATGGACCACAGGTAATCCTCAATTTTCGCCTCTAGGCATAAGTCCTTGAAACTCATTGCGGGTCCCCATGAAACCCCTCACCGGGTGTAAAAGTACCGAATCACGGGTTATCAAGGCTGAATATTATGCACCTTACTTGTTGATATTCAGCGACTTGGCTACTATACGCGCCCCTGTCTACTATCCTGTCTGGTAGCTTTATGTCTCTATTTGATTTTGCCGAGGGCCGCGAAGGCTACTACGGCGATTACGGCGGTACCTTTTTACCGGAAATTCTCGCCACTACGGTTGAAGAATTGCGCCTTTGTTTTCGCAAGTGTAAGGAAGACCCCACTTTCTGGGCCGAATTTGTCGAACTGATGCGCACCTATTCGGGTCG
>MAAC01000806.1_pt1 | contig 12591 bp, 13 predicted proteins | sample 1115981 | NCBI WGS metagenome assembly MAAC01 (sample SAMN04961126, study PRJNA320927) | seawater metagenome | isolation source: sample BD02T64 sea water enriched with oil for 64 days | place: USA:Gulf of Mexico | collected 2013-07-27 | reverse complement strand
GCCAAAAAGCAAAGCTTGTCAGCCCACTAAGAAAGCGAGTTTTATCTCAACAGCAATCAGTAGACGTCTGAGATTACAAGACATTTAATGCATTGTGGAGCGTGGCAGAAATGCGTGAGTTCTCAGCAAGCCTACTTGTCCCCCCCCAATCCGGAAATCAGCTAGAATTCCGCTATGGGGTAATAACCAGACGTTAATTTAAACGCGGTTAATTGCACTCAGCGTTTTTTTTGGGAATGTACCCTGAATATTGTGAGGGGGTACGGCTTTGGCAATCTTGGGGGTCCCCCTTCGGACTGTCTGGTTTTGAAAAGTTATCAGCCCGCAATTTTCACGGCCCTTACCCGTCACCATCCGCTTAATGCTCTCCGCGCCGTAAGGGGTGCCGCTGACAGCTACATGCCCTAACGTTGCCAACTCCTTGGCAATCATCCGTAGGCTCCGTCGTTTGCCTGTCCTGGGGCTCTTGCGGTAAAGACGCTTGGCTTCTTTAATAACAATCTCTGGCACCGGTTTACGACCTTCACAGCGGCCAGTCTCCATGCGTTTACGTTCGCGTGCCTTGCGCAGCTTCTCAACCAAATATGCTTTCTCAAACTGTGATACCGCACCCAATATTTGCCTCACCATTGTTGCAGTTGGTGTTTCGTTAGTAAAATGATCAGGTGCGTCCACTGGCACTAATTCAATACCCCTTCGTTGCAACAGCTCATGACCAGTTATCTGAACGGCAAGATCACGCGCAAACCTGCTAGCACTTTCCACCAAGATAATCCGTGCACCGTTACCATGTAGGTAGGAAAGCATGTCCGAGAAACCTGGGCGTTCATTTATTGGATCAGCCCCGGATACAGCGGCGTCATAATATTCTTGGACAATCTCAACTTCGTTAGCGGTTTCGTGAGCCAGATGACTTATTGGCATCACTTTGATATCCGCCAATCTCCCAAATTTTGAGGCTATTTAAAATTCCTCTGTGAACCTTCTCCATTTAATGAGGGAGCTAAGAACCATTAAAGAGGTGCTCACCAACGATGCTGTAAGACTGAGAAAAAACGCATTAATTGCTGAGAAATTCTGCAAGAAGACTGCGAAAGCTACACAGAAAGTTGCCAAGCTGATTGTTCCAAGGAGCGCAGAGTGGAGTACGCCGATCACGCTGGCTGTACCATATCGTTCGTGAACGGTAACTGATATTAACGCATATCCAATTGGGAAGGCCAAAAGTATCCCGGACAACTCCGCACCCAGTGTCGGTGCCAAGGCCGTCACCATGGCCACGAGCAAGCCCGCGATACAAGCCCGCATGAGGAGCATGCGAAATCCTTCTTTCCTTTCATTCTTGGATTTGGGCATCTGAAACCGCCGCCCAATCAGAAACATTGTAACTGTCATCGCAACAAAAAGAGTTGCTGCAGATGTAGTTGTCACTGGGAACCGGTTGAGTGCTGTAATGGCCATGACCCAGACGACAACTGCTATCAAAAGAGACACTAGTGGAAAGTCCCGTCTTGCTGTTGCTATGTATGTGGTCAGAAAGATCTGCGTTGCACTCAAGGCAAGCAATGAGAATGTTGCTGTTTGGATGAGGAAATCAGTAGATGAACTGCCGATGAGGAAATAAAAACCCGGCCCAAGTCCGATTGGCAGTCCGGCGACCAGACCACCGATAAGAGGTCCCAATTTTCCAACGGCTGTGGCCACTAAGACGACGATGAGCGCAGTTGCAATCATCCGCACGAGAAGTTCGAACAGTGTGGTATTTGCTAGAAGTTCGGTCACCTGTTTTCCTTTTGGTTGCCCGCCAATTCCGTACGGATGGACTGTCGTTGTTCAGTTCGCTGTTTTGGTCATAACGTGATGGAGTGAATTGTGGATACGCTCGTGATTCAGTCCTCGTCCAATCAGAACAACAGTGTTGTCACTTGATCGTTCACCACCTAACGATAGGTCGGGAAGTATTTCAGGGGCCTGCATGACCTTGCGAACCGATTGCAATAACAAGCGCCCGCCGGGTGTTCTCACCACGCCTTTAACCCGCACCATATGGTTGCCATGAGTATGCAGCATCGCCGAAAGCCAGACGGAGAAACCAACCCAAGTGTTCACGTCTGTTCCGGACTCATCCAGATTGAGGGACACCGACGACAGAGGTTCTTCGGTCTGGCCGTCCAGATCAGGTAATTGCACCGGTTGGGCGGAGGAGGCGTCGGGCAAAGGTTCTTCGACACCGAAGACACTGGCACGGCATTCAGATGCGGGGTTTAGCTGTTTGAGGGTTGCAAGCAAAGTCTCAAGTGTTTGGGCGTCGCAGCAATCGGTTTTGGTGATCAGGATTTGGTCTGCCGCTTCGATCTGGCGGCGAGACAAGGGTTCAGTACGTAGCTGTTCAAGCCCATGAAGCGCATCAACGACAACGATAATCTCTTCCAAGAGGATGTGACGGTTCAGGATCGGATCGTTCTGGATAGCTGTTAAGACCTGGCCCGGGTCAGCGACGCCACTCATCTCAAACACAAGCTGGCGAGTTTGAGGGACGTCCTGCATGCGACTGCGGTCATTGCAGATGCTGTGTAAGAGCTCGATCATCTGCTCCTTCTGATCGCAACAGACACATCCTCCTGCCAGCACATCAAGACAGCGCGCACCTGCGAGTAGCGTGTCGTCGACTGCATGGGGTGCCACCTCATTAACGATGACATGCGGTTGGTCGTAGGTTTCGGCGAAAAGCTGATGGCGCAACCAAGTGCTTTTACCTGCGCCGAGAAAGCCGCCAAGGATTGTCAGGCGTAACCTGTTTTCTTCAGAACTCATCGATTTTCACACGACGTTAAGTGGATCAAAAGAGGTGCCGGATAAGATTTCCACCTGATCCCATGCCTCTTCCAGAGTCTGGCAGAGCTTAGTCTGGCCCATTCCGTTGGAGATCTGGATGCCGGGTTGAACCCCAAGATCATGGGCACCGAGGCCGAGTGGCTTTAGCAATTCATTGAGTAGCGCCACCCGTGAGAAACGGATGCGCAGCCTTTCCGTCGGCGTTTGACCGCCGGCGTCTGTCCAATGCCCTACTGCAGGCGGAAATCCACAAGCTGAACACATGTTTAGTCCTTTCAGAGGTGGAGGCGCATCCGCTCAAAAATACACGGATGCGCTAATTATTTTTAGATTACAGGCGGGCGCTTACCACCTTCAAACGGATAGCGTTTGCGGAAGTCATCCGTGATATCCTTAAATGATGCCCATTCAATGCCCTCATGAGTATTGATGTACTCGATCAACCGCTCAAGCATCAGAAGAACCTGAGGCCGGCCGGCTACATCCGGATGGATCGTAATACAGAACGTGCCGTAGTCCATTTCACGATACACCCAGTCGAATTGATCCCGCCACATTTCCTCAATATCGCGTGGGTTAACAAAGCCATGACTATTTGGCGCCCCCTTGATGAACATCATCGGAGGTAGGTCGTCCACATACCAGTTCGCAGCAATATCAACCAAGTCGATCTCGTTACCGTGGATCATTGGGCGCATCCACTCAGCTGCGGATTTGGAATAGTCGATCTTGGTCCATTCGTCGCCTACACGCGCATAAAATGGCTGGAAATCGCGATACCCCTGACTGTGGTCATAGGTAAAACCGTACTTCTGCAGCAGCGCTGCCGTGTTGCTCGACATTTCCCACCACGGAGCGACATAGCCTCGAGGTGTTTGACCTGTCAGTCCCTCGATTAACTCAATGGATTTTACCAGCACATCTTCTTCTTGCTGAGGGGTCATAGCGACCGGGTTCTCATGAGTATACCCATGGGCACCAATCTCGTGACCGGCTTTCAGGATCAATTCCATTTCTTTGGGAAAGGATTCCAACGAATGACCTGGAATAAAGAATGTGCTTGGCAAAGCGTACTTGTCGAAGAGACGCAAAAGCCGCGGAATACCAACCTCGGTTGCAAACACGCCGCGCTGAATATCCGATGGACTATCGCCGCCGCCATAAGAGCCGATCCAACCAGCAACTGAATCGATATCAACCCCGAACGAGCATTTGATTTCTTTCATTTTCTTTCCTTTCATTAAGCAGTGTTTTTTCGCGTGTGATCAGGCAGTCAAAAGTTCGCTCCAACGCCTGACAAGATAATTTTGCTCATCCATAAGAGTGTTCCACATCACGATGTTAGACATGCGATCTTGATGCGATCCACCCTCTCGGACAGCTCCCTTTTTGATAATTTTGCGGCCCTGTGGATCGCTAAGGTCTTCACTGGCCGGTTTGCCTGCATACCAATAATCCCATTCGGAATTCGACAGATTAGTCTTGGTTTTGTTCGGTGTAGACGAATAGTAACCCTGCCGTGCTAACACTGCACCTGGTCGACCAGACAGCCACCAGTTCAGGTATTGGTATGCGGCATCTGCCTTCTCAGGCGGCAGACGGGAGGAAAGACATAGGCAAGAATGCCATGCGCGATATCCCTCGATCGGCGCGGCAATACGCACCGGAACGTCCCTTGCCCGGAGTTTGGAGGCAGCTGGGGACCATATGCCACCAATCCTGCCTTTTCGCTTCAGCATGAAATCGACGGAGTCCTTAACCGTGGACCAAAATCCTGCAAAGTGTCCGGCCTTTTTTAGCAGAATCAACTCATCGACCAAGGCGTCAATCTCTTCGATCGAGAGGTTCCCAACATCCTCGAATTCGACCAAATCCATCGCTTGAGCGGCCAAAATCATATCGGCGATCCCAATGGATGGATCCGTATTCAGACCCACTTTCCCGCGCCATTCTTTACTCAAAAGCCATCCCCAGCTCTCTGATCCAACTTCCAGTGTCGTAGGCATGAGTTTTGGTTCGTATGAGAATGAATCCGCGTTATATGCGGTAGGAACTGCACTAATACGCGGCATTGGGTTAGATCCCAATGATCCGTCCTCCTGGACAAATTGAATATCCATGGGTCGGTTTCCCGCTCCCAGATTTGACCCGTTGTTCAGCGAGCCAAATTTTGTCAGATTTCCAATGTCCTCCCAAAATTCCAGTCGGTCACATTGGATTGGTTGAATCGCCCCGGCGGTCCACAATAGGTCTATGCTATGGAACCATTGGTCATAAATATCGTAGTCGTCGGGTCTGAGAATGCCCTTTTGCTGAGCCTCAACACCGCCTCGAACATCAAATTCAATATCGATATCAAGATCACGACGCGCCAGATCTTGCACCACATCCAAAAGTGTAACGCTGGTTCCTAAAACGCGGAGGGTTTGGTCAGACATCAGAGTATCCTCAATGCACGTTGATGAGATATGGAGCTGTGACGGGTTTAGGCAAAGTCGAAAGTACCCGTAGCTTCGCAAGTGTGTTTTTCTCTGCTTTCGCCAAATGCGCATCCAGCATTGTTCGAGCAACATCCAACCTGTTTTTCAGCAGCTGACTTAGTATTTCCGCATGGTCCTCCAAAGCGGGCAAGTCAGGTTTCAGGCCAAAGTTTCGGCGAAATATTCTGTTAACGATAAAAGGCAACTGATTACGGTCGATGGCTTCCAATAAACGTCGGTTCTTGGCATTTTCCAGCAGCACCTGATGCAAATCGTTTTCGATGTCTTCGACGGCCTCAGGAGGCGCTTCTTCCAGATTTCGCAACACTGCCGCCACTTTCTCTAGCATTACCCGAAAGGTGGCTTTTTCGACGCGTGCGACGGACTGGGCAAAAGCCTCAGGCTCTAACAGACGACGCACTTCGAAAGATTCGTGAACATCACGTGCCGTCAAAGGTCCGGCAATCCAGTGGGATCTATTGGATTTTTCTAGCAATCCATGATCTTGAAGTTTTGTGAGTGCCTCACGTAGCGCAGTTCGACCAACCGAAAAATGCTCGCAGGCAATAGATTCATTAATTTGGAAGGTTCCAAATGGCAGGCAGTTCGTCACATCAAGACGAACACTTTCATAGATATTTTCCCAAGCAGGTGTGCGAGCAACTTCCAGCTCCTCGCTATCAAGAAAAATGGATTGCAAGTCTTGAAAGGACAAAATTTCGCCATCGGTCGCTTTGCCGACAACAAAGCCCTGACCTTTGGCAGGTTTGATAATACGGGCCTCACTTAGCATTTGCAGGGCGCGGCGCACGGGCGCTCGACTGACGCCGAAAACCGAAGCCAACGGGCCTTCTTTAATTATAGACCCTTCAGGGATTGATCGCTTGATGATCGTTTCGTTCAGTCGTTCATGGATTGACAGATAAAGTGGCGGCTCTTTCTTCGGGATGGCAGCCTCATTAGGCACGACAGCTGACTTTACTGTCGCCATGGGCTCCTCTGGACGTATTGTCTTGCTCGCCATGTGAATATTCCTGAACACTCTCTCAAAGTATTTATACATAGAGTATTTTGACTGCAAAAATCAAAATTACGCCACCTACAGTTCCATTAATAGCCAAAAACTTCATCTTGTTGCAAGATAAAAAGTCTCTTGTATTCAAAATACATTTCTATTAACGTGATGACCATCGCAAGGTAAGACGCCAACTGTTTTAATCAGAGGAACGTCACCCTTGCTAAAAAAAATATTGGAACCGGACACGAAATGGGAGATGCAAAATGACTGGTAAAATCGAAAAACTGGGCAACGCGGGAATTAGCCGCCGCAAGGTCCTTAAAGGCGGGGCAGCAACGCTGGCCGCAGGGTCCAGCCTAATGGCTGCACCAATGGTATGGGCGAATAACCTCAAGGACATCTCGCTCAAGCAAGTCGGCCCATCCTTCTCGGTTTACCCAGACATCGCTGAAAAAGCCTCTCAGGATCTTGGCTTTAAAATTGAAACCCAGGGTGCCTGGACAGATGCGCTAATGGCACGCGTGGTGAAGCAGCCTGAGACAGTAGATATAGCGGATATCGAATTTTGGGCTCTCTCGAAAGTATGGCGCAGCAAACAACTTCAGGCGATCGATACTGGCAAGATCAAAAACTGGGACAAAGTCATCCCTCTGTTCCGTGAAGGGAAAAATTTTGACGGATCAGACGCCTCACGCCAAGGCATTTTACCTTACGAAGTTCAATATACTGATGCGCCAGACTCAGAATCATTTGCAGACGGCCCAACAGGTTTCACGACCGTACTCCCAACAATCTATAACGCCGATACGCTTGGGATTCGTCCTGATCTGATTGGCCGTTCTATTGAAAGCTGGGCTGAGCTACTTAACCCGGAATTTGCGGGTAAAACAGCGCTCATAAATATTCCGCAAATTGGAATAATGGACGCCGCAATGGCGATCGAAGCACGTGGCGATTTTGTCTATGGCGACAAAGGCAATATGACGCGTGAAGAAATCGACAAGACGATTGAGATCCTGATCGCAGCGAAGAAAGCCGGGCAGTTCAGGGCTTTCTGGAGCTCATTTGATGAATCTGTTAATCTAATGGCCTCGGGCGAGGTTGTTATACAATCAATGTGGTCTCCGGCGGTAACTGCTGTACGGACACGTGGTGTTAATGTCTCTTACGCTCCGCTGAAAGAAGGTTATCGTGGCTGGGGCGTTGGCATGGGCCTGATGAGCCATCTCGACGGGCTTAAGCTTGAAGCTGCTTATGAGTACTTGAACTGGATTCTGGACGGTTGGCAAGGCGCGTTTATGGCTAAAACGGGCTACTACAGTTCTGTGCCTGAAACCGCAAAATCCGTTCTCAGCGCAGCGGAGTGGGATTTCTGGTATGGCGGTAAAGCTGCTGCCGTAGACATCCAAGATCCATTCGGCAGCCTACAAGGAAGCGCCGGTCTGGTTCGAGATGGCGGCTCATTCGAGGACCGCATGGGCAACGTTGCCTGCTGGAACACGGTCATGGACGAAGACCGTTACATGGTTAAGCGTTGGAATGAATTCGTTTCGTCCTAAGCATAATACGCAAATGGCGAGCTTCGACAAAGGTCTGGCTCGCCATGTTTTACATCACAAGCAGGCTGCATTCGCTATGTCTAATCGGAATACCAAACCGTATCTCGAGGCTCTTCCTTATACCTCGATCCTGATCCTGATTGTCGGGATTCCTATCGCGACACTTTTGACCATCAGTTTTTGGGAAACGGATGGTCTCCAACTCTACCCGAACTTTACGCTTGAGAATTACAAAGAGATATTCACGTCGAAACTCACTTTGATTCTCTATCTGCAAACAATCAAGTACACAGTTTTGACGCTCGCCTTTTCCCTTGTGATCGGGTTCACGTGCTCATATTTCTTGGTTTTCTTCGTGAAATCACTCAAAATACAGATCGCTCTGTTTTTGCTTTGTACTATCCCATTCTGGACTTCGACAACCATCCGAATGATCTCCTGGGTGCCTTTTCTGGGCAAGGAAGGTATTTTCAATACAGCCGCTCAGGGCGTTGGCTTGATTGATCAGCCGCTGGCATTTTTGCTCTTCTCAGATTTTGCAGTCGTTCTGACATACGTACATCTTTTTACCCTGTTTATGATTGTTCCAATCTTCAATTCAATGTCTAAAATCAGCCCGTCCGTGATTGAAGCCGCTAAAGATGCTGGGGCAAGCGATTTCGACGTTCTCATCAACATCATCATTCCATTGACAAAAACCGGAATCGCACTTGGTTCCATATTTGTTGTGGCACTGGTCATGGGCGATTTCTTTGTGGTCCGGGTAATGAGTGGAGGGCAGAGTGCGTCTGTCGTTTCGGCCATGAAGAATGATATTGACCAGCTTTACTATCCGCAAGCCGCCGCCATGGCAGTGCTACTGATCGCGGTGGTGTTGGCTTTTGTCTACCTAATCATGCGCGTCGTCGATATTCGCGCTGAGCTTGAACGCTAGGAAATCACCATGATATCTTCTAATCGAGGTCTGACATTCTATTTTTTGGTGACCTTCTTTGCGCTCTTCGTAGCATTTCTTTACGGTCCGATGCTGATCATTTTTGTCTTGTCGTTTCAGGGGCAACAAGGGGGCCTGACCTTCCCCATGCGCGGCGTCTCAACTCATTGGTTTAGCGATCTTTTCACGAGTTCCCGCTACGGTGATCTGGGGGGCGCTCTGTCGCGGTCCCTAATCCTTGGGGTGGCATCGATGGTCATTACTGTGGTGACCTGTCTCTTTGCTGGACTTGCTTTTCGAAAACGCTTTGTCGGATCTGGTTTGATATTCTATCTCGCGATCACCAGCCTTGTTGTTCCGGGAATATTGCTGGGTCTTGGCTTAGGCCAATTGTTCCAGATCGTGGGGATACGCCTCAACTGGTTCACTTCTGGGCTCGCGGCGCATCTGTCATGGACGCTCCCATTCGGCTTGCTCATCATGTTTGCGGTTCTCAATCGATTTGATGGTGCTTGGGAAGAGGCTGCTAGAGATGCCGGAGCATCGCATTGGCAGACGCTGAAGTTCGTCACAATTCCGATTTTGTTCCCGGGTCTGATCGCAGTGTCACTATTCGGATTTACACTTTCATATGATGAAATGCCACGCTCGCTGCTAACAGTAGGCGCCGACAATACCTTGCCAATCGAAATTGCAAACATGACGTCGAATGTCACTACACCAGCGCTTTATGCGATCGGGACAGTCACTTCGGTCATCAGTTTTGCCGTTATCGGGCTGGCCTTCCTGGCCATCTCGGTCATCCAGAAACGCCGTGCCTGATAGCACCACCGCAGAGATATTTGAGTAAGAGAGACGAAATGACGAAAACAGGCGAAATCCATATCGAGCAGGTGACCAAAAGTTACGGGCCTGTAAACGCAGTTGATAATCTTGATCTTACAATTGAGGGAGGCTCCTACTGTTGTATGATTGGCCCTAGCGGTTGCGGAAAATCAACGTTGTTACGAATGATTGCAGGTCACGAGACTCCGACGACCGGTACTATCCGCATCGGGGAAAATGATGTTACGAATTTGCGCACAGGAGAGCGCGGAACTGCCATGATGTTCCAGAGTTATGCACTTTTTCCTCATCTGTCTTTAACAGAGAATGTCGCATTCTCGCTAAAGCTAAATAAAGTCGGAAAAGCCGAGCGAAGAGAACGCGGAAGAGAAATGTTAGATCGCGTGCAACTCTTGCACTTGGCAGATCGGTTACCCTCAGAATTGTCTGGAGGGCAGCAGCAACGTGTCGCCCTGGCACGCGCCCTTATCACTAACCCGCAAGTATTGCTACTGGATGAGCCACTCTCTGCTCTCGATGAATTCTTGCGTCTCAAAATGCGGGTCGAGCTGAAGAGACTCCAAAACGATCTCGGAATTACTTTTGTTCACGTTACTCATACACAGCCTGAAGCCATAGCGTTAGCTGACCAGGTTGTCGTAATGGATCATGGTGTTGTGGAGCAAACGGGCTCGCCGCGGGAGATTTATGACCAACCTCATAGCCCTTATATCGCGCGGTTCATGGGAGGTCAGAACGTCATCTCTGGAAAAGTCGATTCTAATAACGCCGAACATACCGTGATCATAGACGAGGCAGGAAATCACTTTGCCGCAAAATGTGCTAACAGTCTGAATGCTGGTGAGGACGCAAAAATCGCGGTGCGCCGAGACAGAATCATGATCAGCATGCAGGCTGATGGACACCAGAATGCTCTAACAGGAAAAGTGACCGACCTTGAATATCAGGGTACTTTTGTAAAGGTTAGCATTGAAACGCCGGGACGTGACGAATTCATTGTTCATCAACCGGATGATTTGTTTTTTGCCTCTCCACTAGAGAATGGCCAGATGGTCACCGCACATTGGGACAGCAGCCAGAATTTCCATTTGCTTGGCACTAACGATTCCACTGGTAATCCAGCAGAGGACCACGGTTGATGCCAAAGGTCGCCGTGCTGTCCCTAGGAGGCACCATTGCCATGGGGGCAAAAAGTGAAACGGGCGGCGTAACCCCTTCGCTGACGGCTGAAGACCTGATATCTACTGTGCCGGGTCTGTCAGAAGCAGCAGATCTTGAGGCAATCCAGATTTGCAACCTTCCCAGTCCGCAAATATCAATCCGGGAACTGTCCTTAGTGATAAGTGAAATCAATGCGCTGGAGGAACGCGGTTTTGACGGTGTGGTAATTACTCAGGGCACCGATACAATCGAAGAGACCTCGTGGGTGCTCGATCTTTGCAGCCACACGTCTTTGGCTGTTGTAGTAACCGGCGCAATGCGAAACCCAACTCAACCCGGCGCTGATGGCCCTGCAAATCTTCTGTCCGCGGTTCAGGTGGCTGCATGCGAAATTGCTAAAGGCGTAGGTACACTTGTGGTGTTCAATGATCAAATTCACGCAGCCCGATTTGTGCAGAAAACCCACACCAGCAACGTTGCCGCGTTCACGTCGCCAACCTGTGGTCCTGTGGGCTGGATGACCGAAGGCACCCCGATTATACCATTCCACTTTCCCAAAATGGACAGCTTTGGTTTTCCGTCAAATCCGAAGATCCCGAAAATATCCATCATCAAGCCAGGACTAAACGAAGATAGGACGCTGATAGATGCAGCAGTGTCTGCCGGCCTGGATGGTATTGTCCTTGAAGCATCCGGCGGCGGACACACGTCTTCGATCATCGCAGACTCTGTTGAGCACGCTGCCAAGAAAATTCCTGTTATCCTGAGTTCCCGGACGAGAGCAGGGAGTGTACTGACCAGTACGTATGGCTTTGTCGGTTCCGAAATTGATCTGCTTTCACGAGGGTTGATCTCATCGGGATATCTGGATGCTTGCAAGGCTCGTATCTTGTTGATGCTCTCATTGATGTGCGGAGAAGGTCAGCAAAAATTGACCGAACGTTTCATAGAATTGAACGCAGGGTATGTCCGCCGAGGGTGACATCAGAGGGACGCGACTTGAGGCAAGCGGTGTATTCATTTGGTGCTTTCTCATTTTAGTTTGTCCAGATACACATCGAATTTTCAAATTTTTTGTGTGAGTAACTCTATTAAATGGAGAGGGGAACTTTTCCAGTATAGTGGCTCCCCCCACTCCGATTTGCCGGTGTATATTTCCAGTAAGCATGAGTTCCTCGACATTTTGATTGGACACCCTACACGCAACGCTTTCCGCGTTTCTAGTCGGCAGACAGGACGGGCCAGGGTCAACAAGTTTTCGCTCGCTCTGCCTCTCCGCATCCTCTTAAACTATGATGCAGATGCTTCAAGAAGTATCCTGTTCACAGTGCTGACACCAATACCTAGCTCCTTTGAGATCTTTCGCTTGCCGGTACCATTGTCTCTTGCAGCTAACACAGCCAGTTCGATATCCCTTGTGACCTTGGGGCGCCCCAACACTTTACCTTGAGCCTTAGCCCTTGCTAAACCCGCCTTTACACGCTCCTGGATCATAGCCCGTTCGAATTCGGCAAACACACCGCACATCTGAAACATTGCTTTCCCTGCGGGAGTTGTAGTGTCAATGCCTTGTTGATGGAGATACAGATCGACACCCTTGGAATGGATTTCACCGAGAAAAGTTACGAGGTGTTGTAAAGATCGTCCTAAACGATCAACGGACCACGCCATAATCACATCAAAGTCTCGGCGAATAGCCCCTTTACAAAGCGCATCGAAGGCAGGGCGGCCTTCACGTCCTTTGGTGCCGCTAATACC
>MAAC01018101.1_pt1 | contig 12603 bp, 7 predicted proteins | sample 1115981 | NCBI WGS metagenome assembly MAAC01 (sample SAMN04961126, study PRJNA320927) | seawater metagenome | isolation source: sample BD02T64 sea water enriched with oil for 64 days | place: USA:Gulf of Mexico | collected 2013-07-27 | reverse complement strand
AATTTTGCTGGCGACCCCAACTCTGATGACTTCTCCGTTAAGCCTACCAATCAACCAAAAGACATCAACGCTATTGATGCCGTCGCTATTATTCGGGAAGGTGTTAACGCATATACAGAGGCTTACAACAACACGTCCAAACGAAGCTTAAGTGGGCCAGCCATTCAGCACGAACTTGAAGAAGGCCAAACCCAAGGTACTGTTAAGTGGTTCTCAGATAAAAAAGGCTTTGGGTTTATATGTGCCGATGAATACGAAGGTGATATTTTTGTTCATCACAAAGATATTGTAGGCAAAGGCTTTCGAAAGCTATTAGTTGGCCAGCAGGTATCGTTTGTTGCCATTGATGGCGACCGTGGTGTACAGGCATCAGAAGTAAAAATCCTAGCCTAATACTTTATACGGCGTTAGAAATATCACGGTATTAATAAATAGCAGGCATAAAAAAACGCTTCAATTGAAGCGTTTTTTTATGCCTGACACCCAGCTGAATATCAACGAGCTGTTAATACTGTTGTTTTAGTATTGTTTTCACCATCAATCATCGTAGTGACAGCAACGGTCATCACACCAGCATCCTGATCATAACTCAACGTAGTAACCTCTTCGCCTTCGATCACTACACGGTTTAAGTCTTCACTAGTACATTCATTCGCACAAACAAATAACTCATCAGTCTCATAAGTGTTAAAGAAGATTCCGTTACGAGCAGCAGAACAACCATCATCCCCTACCGCCAAGTCATGAGCACCAACGGTTGCGATACCTAATATATTAAAGTTATAAACTACCGCAGCTGTATCAGTCCCGCACTCAGTCGACGTTATTTGCGCATCCCACGTAGTGTTTAGCAAGTTAAGAATGATTTCATCCGTCGTATTTCTTCGATCTGAAAGCAGTGTTTCACGGAAGTGCATAAATGAATCAAGTGCGTCTTTTAAGTTACCACCATTAGTTACTGTCGCAACAAGATTATTGATCGCAACGCTAGCTTCAAACAATGCCGCAGGGCTATTAAGAGGAAGAGGAAATTGAGATAGGTAATCATCTGTTGACCTTGGAATATGGATACCGTTAGAAGCATCTGAATCAAAATCAATCGTTTGCAGTACACGTAAGATATTTTGCAATTTATCAGGGTGATCAGTAGCCGTAAGCAGATCTAAAGGAGTTACTTCAACTTTTCCATCAGATTCTCCTAGCAAGGTCTCCCCTAAAAAGAAGCTTACCGTTTCACCAGGCAAAAACTCAAAGAAACCTTCGGCATCCGTAAACCCGGACAATGTTTCTGTCTCATACCATAGACCTGATACCGCACTATCTAAAAACTGCCCTCTTTGTAGATTATCAGTTGAACTACCTGATTCAGTACCCGTATCCGTTCCAGAACTAAGGTCTGAGGAGCTAGAAGATGAATTGGAACTCTGTGTGCCACTATCAGTAGACGACCCACCACCACCACCGCCACATGCAGCCAATGCTGAAATTGACAACGCTAATACGGTAGTTTTTATTATTGATGGTACAACTTCTAGTGACTTCATTTTCCTGCTCCTAACACTATTAATTAATTTTTTTGCTTCTTGGCTTTTTGCGTCATTTTTTTGTCTTCGACGCTTTTTTAAACCTTGTTTAAATCATGTCGCTTGGATTCTGACGTCCCTTACAACGTTGATTTATTCCACAAAAAACACTTCTTTTATTGTTGCCACTCCAATCTCAGCGGCGATGTAAGTAATATAGTTGCTCGGAAAATAAACACACGTGCTAAAAAGGTGATGCACTTAACAGTACAAAATTACATAAAAACAACATTTCTTAAGCTGCTGTTTTTAAACAAATTATTATTCGTCAAACAACTTTTGTGTTGGTTTAATGTAATTTTTTGTCGTTTTTATTCTTAAAAATAGTAATTTTTTAACTGTTTTTTTCTTGGAGTATTTACAAAAAATACACCTTATAGGTTTTTGTTTTTCATTTAATTATATCGCCGCACTTTCTTATAAGATCAAGACACCCTCTTCATAAAAACACTGTCAAAATACCATCTACAAATTCAACCACCCTATCTAAATACAACATAAACCGACAATATTATGACAAGACATACCCTATAGAAAAGCACATCACAAAAACGCCTTATTACCTATATATTCATTTAATCGCCAGTGATGAATCGAAACATACTATTTTTGTATAAGTACCTTCTATCAAACGGAGAAGTTTCGCCTAAAATTAATCGATACCCTTTTCCGTTTACTCGTTTCTGTTTTTCTCCTATATAGAAGGAATAAAATATGGGCCTTGGTTTACGCATAGCATTATTCACGTTGCTGATGTCGCTTGTCAGTAACGCTGCGGCGATCATCGAGATTGACAGGAACACTCAAAAATTGGTCGTAGGGAAATCGATTACCTATCTTGCAGACATTAGTGGTGATCTTCGCCTAGAAGATGTTTTATCCGACGAGCATCAACAGAAGTTCTTACCCAGCTCTAAGAAAGCACTTAACTTTGGGTTCACCGATACAACCTATTGGATAAAGATAGATATTGTCTTTGACTCACAATTAACACAGTCAACAGACTGGATAATGGAAATCGCATACCCATTACTTGATGACATTGCTTTTTACAGGCAGGAAATACAGGGATACAAAAAATATGTAGCGGGCGACACTATCCCTTTTTCCGAACGAGCAATTGAATACCCTAACCCCGTATTTCACATTACAAATAAACCAGGAAAAAGTGTCACCCACTACCTAAGAGTAAACAGCAGCAGCTCGTTGCAAATCCCTATCACTATATGGTCCTCGGATTCATTTGCGGAGAACACAGGCAAAAAATTACTGGTACTGGGAGCATTCTACGGCATTATGTTTGTGATGATTCTGTATAACTTTTTCATATTCACGTCCATCAGAAACGATGCCTACCTTTACTATATTCTGTACATTTCTTCCTTCACATTATTTTTGGCCTCGTTTAATGGGTTATCTTTCCAATACCTATGGCCAGACAGTCCTCGTTGGGGGAATATAGCGGTTCCCTTCTTTATCAGTGTATCCGGTTTTGGTGCCACACAATTTACCCGGCGTTTTTTAAACACGCCACACACCACACCATTTCTAGATAAGATATTACTCGGCATATTGCTATTATCGCTGACATCGATCATTGCCAGCTTCACCGTGTCTTATCAAATTGCCATCCGCATTGCTGTTCTTGTCGCCCTGAGCTTCGGTATCACCGTGTTAATTACTGGAACAGCATGCCTCATCAAAGGATTACGGATCGCTCGTTTCTTCCTTCTGGCCTGGGTAACATTATTATTTGGCATCATCACCCATGCTTTACTTAGCCTTGGCTTAATACCAACCAATACCCTGACCCTTCACGCAGATCAAATGGGCTCAGTTATTGAAGTTGTTCTGCTTTCATTTGCACTAGCAGACCGAATCAACAGCTTTCGAATAGAAAAAGAAGTTTTTCAGCGAGAAGCTATGTCGGTATTAAAACGCAATAACAAAGTCAAAGACGAGTTTCTTGCAACAATCAGCCATGAACTCAGGACGCCCATGAATGGCATTATGAATGCTATGCAACTGATTCGTCACACACAACTAGACGAGGAGCAAGACGGCCTTGTACATATCGCCAGCCAATCATCTGGCAACATGCTAACACTTATTGACAATATCCTCGGCTTCACAGAAGCACAAGCGGGATCACTCCACCTCAAAGAAGATCCGTTTATTATACGAGAGCTTATAAAGGACATAGACAACCGATTCCAATCAACCTGCACAGATAAAGGGATAACCTTCAAAACCAACATAACTCCAGAAGTACCCAACTGCCTGGTTGGTGATGATGAAAAACTACAAAAACTGCTCGGCTACTTTCTGGACAACAGCGTCAAGTTTACCGAAAGCGGAAGTATTGAATTAAACATTAGTATCAAAGAAGGTACCGGCACAGAGGAATATCAATGGGTTCAATTCGATGTTATTGATACCGGCATTGGCATCAAAGAAGAAGATAAACAGAATATATTTGAGGTTTTTCAACAAGCAGACGGTTCGTTCTCCCGACGTTACGGTGGCCTTGGCATAGGCCTTTCCATTGCAAAGCAAGTAAACACACTAATGGAGGGTGCCATTAACTTTGAATCTCAAATTGGTAAAGGCACTCACGTTACATTAACCATACCAATGCTAGAAGGCAATACGTTACCCCTCCCCACCACAATTAACACAAACATCATTCCTGAAGATATACGAATATTAATTGTCGAAGATAATCAAACCAATCAAATTATCTTGAAAAAGATTGTTGAAGCACAAGGTTATCAAACGAAAATAGCCGAAAACGGTCAAGCTGCACTGGACATTATTGACGAATTTGCACCACACGTCGTTTTAATGGACTGCCAAATGCCGATCATGGATGGATTCACTGCGACACAAAAAATCCGTCAGTTGGAAAAACCTATATGCGATATCCCAATTATCGCTGTCACTGCGAATGTTATGGCTGGAGACAAGCAACGTTGCCTAGAAGCTGGCATGGATGATTACTTAAAAAAACCCACGAACAAAGACATCCTTAAAACACGAATAAAACAGTGGTTATCCTACAAAAAAACCGACAACACCAATGAGCGGGCTGCGTAGTCGAATATTCTAGGCTGCAGCTCTAGGCCAACCCTGACAAACCTAACGGCAGAAAAGTTTATATTGTTGCCACTGAACTTGTCAGAATTGGTTCAAATCTATAGTCTAGAATATCAGGTCAAGTCCCAGTCATACCGTACAAGAATTAAACCAAGGAAGATTTAATGCCTACGTTCAATCACGTCAATAACACACTCCCGCTAAATTCTGCTTTTAATCCGTCATCACAATGATCATCGTAAAATTAACCCTAGTCCCTATTATCATTCTGGGGCTTAGCCTTGCAGGAAAACGATGGGGAGGTTTTGTAAGTGGCATACTATCCGGACTTCCCGTTATTGCAGGCCCCATAACGCTATTCTTAGCACTTGAACAAAGTCCTGATTTTGCCGCTGCCTCAGCAAACGCCACATTGCTTGGAATTCTGGCCCTCTCCAGCTTCTGTTTTATCTATGGTTTGTGCGCCAGGAAATATGGCTGGCTTACCTCTTTGACTATTAGCTGGATATGCTATTTCATTATTGCAGCACTAACATCCCGCTTATCCTTTCCTCCACCAATATCACTACTCTTGGTGACTTCATTTATCGTACTACTTCTAAAATTAACGCCCTCTATCACTCATAACACGATTACGTTATCTATCACCAAAAATGAACTTTTAGTACGAATGCTTGCAGCAATGTTATTAGTCATGGTTATCACCACATTTGCAGATTCGCTAGGGCCAACATTTAGCGGTATATTTGCGGCCTTCCCTGTTGCAGCGTCGGTACTTGCTGTGTTCACCCATGCTACACATTCAGGAGAACAAGCAGCACTCCTGCTTAGAGGTGTTACTGTTGGGCTCGTAAGCCTTTCATCTTTTTATTGTGGTCTAGCCTTATTGACAAGTACTCTAGGGTTTTACGAAGCATTCATTGTTTCGCTATTATTGGTTTTATGTTTGCAGTTATTGATGTACCGATTTGTGATTAGCAGAAAAAATATGGCTCCACCAAAACCCTCATAAATATGGGATTCAGTGAAGCCACGCTACCAAATAGCATTAACGCGTTTAAATCTCAGCAGCCAATCGTGAGCCTTGATCTATAGCACGCTTAGCATCCAGCTCAGCCGCTACATCGGCGCCACCGATCAGATGCACATTGATACCTTTCGCTTTTGCACCAGCAACCTCTAATGCGTCTGCAAGGTCACGTTTGGGTGTTTGACCTGCACACAAAATGACGTGATCTACATCAAGCACTCGGCTTTGACCATTAACCGTAATATGCAATCCTTGGTCGTCAACCTTGTCATAACTTGTGCCAGCAATCATTTCTACGCCTTTGTGCTTTAATACAGCGCGGTGTACCCAGCCAGAGGTTTTTCCTAGATCCTTTCCTAGAGACGTTTCTTTACGTTGCAGCAAGTACACTTTTCTAGCTGATGGAACCACGTTTGCTTCTTTTAATCCCGAGCGATTTTCAAGAGTTGTATCAACACCCCACTCGTCATACCACTGAGCAAGCTCATCTTCTGTATGGTTGTGTACTAAAAATTCACCCACATCAAAACCAATACCGCCTGCTCCGATAACCGCAACTTTCTCACCAACAGGTTTTTTATGTAAAAGCACGTCGATATACGAAAGTACTTTCTCATGATCAATACCATCTATACCCGGTGTACGCGGTGTAATACCTGTTGCAACAATCACCTCGTCAAAACCCGCATCAATCAACTCTTGCGCTTCAACTTTATGGTTCAACTGTAATTTAACACCACGCTTGTCAATCATTTTACCGTAGTAACGCAACGTCTCTGCAAAGTCTTCTTTACCAGGAACCTCTTTTGCAATATTAAACTGCCCACCCACACGATCTGATGCATCAAACAACGTCACATCATGCCCACGCTCTGCGGCAACGGTTGATGCAGCCATACCTGCTGGTCCAGCACCAATCACGGCAACCTTTTTCTTATTTTGAGTTGGCAAATAACGTAATTCCAATTCATGACAAGCTCGAGGATTCACCAAACAAGAGGCACGTTTATTTCGGAATGTGTGATCTAAACAAGCTTGGTTACAGGCGATACAGGTATTAATCTCATCTGCTCTACCATTTTCTGCTTTTTGTACAAAAAACGGATCAGCAAGTAAGGGTCGAGCCATAGAAACCATGTCCGCCTCACCGCTTTCAATAATATTCTCCGCAACTTCAGGCGTATTAATGCGGTTACTGGCACACACTGGGATAGATACCAATGATTTTAATTTGCCTGTCGCAAAACTAAATGCTCCCCGAGGAACCGATGTCACAATCGTTGGGATACGCGCCTCGTGCCAACCAATCCCTGTATTGATGATTGTCGCACCTGCCGCTTCAATTTCTTTTGCTAGTGTTGCAATGTGATCCCATTCTTGACCACCTTCAACTAAATCCATTAATGACATGCGATACACGATAATAAAGTTCTTGCCGACAGTTTCACGAACTTTACGCACGGTTTCAATTGCGAAACGCATCCTGTTTTCAGGACTTCCACCCCACTTATCCGTACGCTGGTTTGTACGCTCACACAAAAACTGGTTAATCAAATAACCTTCTGACCCCATGATCTCAACGCCGTCATAACCGGCAAACTTTGACAGCTCTGCTGCTTTAGCAAAATCATCAATGGTTGACTGCACTTGTTTACCCGACATTTTTCCAGGCTTGAACGGGGTGATGGGTGATTTAATACCGGAGGGAGACAGACTATAAGGTACATAACCATAGCGACCTGCATGCAATAACTGCATACAAATCTTGCCGCCTTCATTATGAACCGCACTGGTAACACGTTTGTGTAATAACGCAGTGACTTTATCTTGCATACGAGAGCCCAAAGGCAACAACTCACCACGACGATTCGGGGCATAACCACCGGTAACAATCAGGCCAACACCGCCACGAGCGCGCTCAGCAAAATACGCTGCTAACTTTTCTATATTAAAGAAGCGATCTTCTAACCCTGTATGCATTGAACCCATCAATACTCTATTACGTAATGTGGTAAACCCTAAGTCTAAGGGTTCCAAAAGATTTGGGTAAAATTCACTCATAAGATCACTCTCTTAGTTAGTTCAAACGCATAGCTTGTTAAAAACAGCCTGCTCAAAAAACAATCATCTGCACATTGCGCTCTCTTCGCACTGACATGATGATAAAATATGGAGATATAGCACGAAGGTATAGTACAGAATGATAATAGTAAAAGTCGTTGGTAATTGTGACGTGACCAAGCAGTCTATTATCAATTTAGTACGCTTCGGTGCATATTTCATCCCTAAAAAATACCAGCTCACTAATTTTTAGTAATAAAACAACAACTATTCGTCTTTTTGTGGCTAAAAACCACACATTCTGGTATTTTTCTTACAAAAGAATGACAAACACAATGTTGTTGTAATCTAGTTGCAACCTAGCTGCACTGTCGTTTAGGTACTGAATAACGTTCAAGGTAGAAATATGCTGTCCACTGTTGCCGATAAACTCAAGAAAAACACCTTCCGAAAGTCAGAAGCCAAAGTTGCCACAGCAATACTTAACGATCCTGAAGCTGCGATTAAAAGCAGTATTGCTAATCTAGCAAAAAATGCCGATGTCAGTGAACCTACGGTAAATCGTTTCTGCACAAACTTAGGTTGCAAAGGCTTTCCCGACTTCAAATTACAACTAGCACAAAGCCTCGCCAGCGGCACACCTTACGTAGGTAGTAATGTAACCCTTCAAGACAGTACTGAAGAGTTTACTAGCAAGATCTTTGACGCAGCAGCAGCCACCATTACTAGAACACGTAAAAACATGGACATCCCCTTGTTAGAGCAAGCCATTGATTCCTTAGCGCAGGCGAAGAAAATCGAAATATACGGATTAGGTGCTTCAGGCTCTGTTGCTCAAGATGCCCAGCATAAGTTCTTTCGACTCAATATCCCTGTTATTGCTCACGTAGATGAATTAATACAACGTATGTCTGCTGCAGCCACTCAAATTGGGGATGTTGTTATTCTTATTTCCAATACTGGCCGAACCATATCTATTGTTAAAACAGCTGAAATTGCACACACAACAGGGGCAACCGTTATCGGCATAACTACGCCTGACAGCCCTCTAGCAAAACATTGTCATCTACTTCTCGCCATAGAAACTGAAGACGACACAGATATGTACACACCAACAACCTCACGCCTAGCGCACCTTGTGTTAATTGACGTACTTGCCACCGGGGTCGCTATTAAACGTGGGCCACGGTTCGCGGAACATTTACAAAAAATCAAAACAAGCCTTACTCAAACCCGTTACCCCAAAGCCCTTTAATACAGCACCGTCATAATAGATGTAGGTCAGTAAAACACCCAAAATGTAACAAAATTACAAGAAAATAACACATTTTACTTGCTAATACTGAATTTGGTTGTAATATTACCACCAAATTTAAAGGTATCATTGTTTTTGAGGTTTTTGACATGGCGATTAGAATTGCAATTAATGGGTACGGCAGGATTGGGCGTAACATATTACGGGCGCTGTATGAGAATAATTATCGCGAGCACATAGAGATTGTTGCTATTAATGATCTGGGGGATGCCAACACAAATGCTCACCTGACTCAGTACGACACGGTGCATGGCACCTTTGCTCACGCTGTTCATGTCGAAAACAACAACCTTATTATCAACAACGACAAGATTGTGATTTGCAATGAGCGAAACCCTGAGAATTTACCTTGGGCTTCACTCGATATTGACGTTGTTCTTGAGTGCACCGGCTTATTCACCGACGGCAAAAAGGCACAAGCTCACATTAAGGCAGGAGCTAAAAAAGTTATTATTTCTGCACCTGCTAGCAATGTTGATGCAACGATTGTTTATGGCGTGAATGATCATATCCTTACCCATGAACACAATATTATCTCCAACGCCTCTTGCACAACAAACTGCCTTGCTCCTCTTGCCAAAATCATTAACGATACCATTGGCATTGAAAGTGGTTTGATGACAACTATACATTCCTTTACTAACGACCAAACCCTATCTGACGTTTATCATACGGATTTACGTAGAGCCCGAGCAGCAACTCACTCTATGATCCCTACAAAAACGGGTGCCGCAGGTGCAGTTGGCTTAGTACTACCTGAATTAGCCGGACGTTTAGACGGTTTGGCAGTTCGAGTTCCTACCATTAACGTCTCTCTGGTGGACTTGTCTTTTATTGCCAACAAAAAAACCTCAATTGACGAACTCAATGATATTATCAAGAACGCCGCTCTTGCAGATAAACGGGGCGTGATTAGGGTTAACGAAGCGCCTTTAGTATCTGTTGACTTTAATCATAACCCAGCAAGCTGCGTATTTGATGCAACACAAACCCGCGTAACTGGACGTATGGTTAAAGTACTCGCGTGGTACGATAACGAATGGGGCTTTTCAAATCGAATGCTCGATAATACACTCCAGCTTATGGCTCAAGAATGCACCATTGCCAAGGTTGCGTAACATAACCAAGCAACATTATTGATGTAGCCTTATCTCAACACCGTCAAATTAAATTATCTGCCTTAAAAATAGAGAGCACATGCAAACAACAACACGAAGAACCAAAATTGTTGCAACACTTGGCCCCGCTACGGATTGCATTGAAAAACTAGAAACCCTATTGCTCGCCGGCGTTAATGTTGTCCGACTTAATTTCTCCCATGGATCAGCGGAAGATCACAATCAACGAGCAACAAATGTTAGAAGTTTATCGAAAAAACACAGCCTTAACATTGCAATATTAGCGGATCTACAAGGCCCTAAAATTCGTGTCGGCAGGTTTAAAGAAGGTTGTGTAACATTAAAAGCCGGTGACGTGTTTACTCTTGATGCTGATTTAAACACCAATGACGGTGATCAATCCATTGTTGGTATCGACTACAAACAATTACCTAGCGACTGTCGCCCCAATGATCTTTTGATGTTAGACGATGGCCGTCTCTCCTTACGTGTTAACAATGTTGAGGGGAGCCGTATCCACTGCACTGTTGAAGATGGCGGTATCCTAAAAAACAATAAAGGCATCAATCGCCAAGGCGGGGGCCTTTCGGCACCTGCTCTAACTGAAAAAGATATTAAAGACATCGCCATCGCAGCTGAACTTGATGTTGATTATGTTGCAGTATCATTTCCAAAAACTGCCGCCGATATTCAGCAAGCAAGAGGCCTACTTGAGGGCAATAATTCTTATGCTCGCATTGTCGCAAAAATCGAACGTGCCGAAGCAGCATTGGATAGAGACAACCTAGACGCAATTATCCATGCCTCCGATGCCGTTATGGTAGCCCGTGGTGATCTGGGCGTTGAAATCGGTGATGCCGAATTGGTCGGTGTGCAAAAACACATGATCACCCGCGCTCGTCAACTTGATAAATTGGTTATCGTCGCCACACAAATGATGGAGTCAATGATTGAAAACCCCATCCCCACGCGAGCCGAAGTGTTTGACGTAGCGAACGCGGTTCTTGATGGCGCTGATGCGGTTATGTTGTCAGCAGAGACGGCTGCGGGGGATCACCCTATAGAAGCCGTAGAAGCCATGGATAGAGTTTGTTTAGGGGCAGAAAAAAGCCCTGACATTCAACGCTCATCACACCGCATGGATGGCACGTTTGAAAAAACCGATGAATCTATCGCAATGGCAACCATGTATACCGCCAACCATCTGCAAGGGGTGAAAGCGATTATTTGTCTTAGCGAATCTGGGGAGACACCTTTGCTCATGTCTCGTATCAGCTCAGGCTTACCGATTATTTCACTCACTCGTCATGAAAAAACCAAACGTAGAATGGCGCTTTTTCGAGGCGTAACCTCTTATATTTATGATCCAACCAGCGCCCCTTATGAATATGTAAATGAACAAGCCATCGACCTGCTAAAAGAAAAGGGGCATTTACAAAAAGATGACCTGGTGATTTTAACAAAAGGCGCCCGATTAGGTGTGCATGGATCAACCAATGCAATGCTGATCCTCAAGGCCACATAATCCCCAAAGCGTGAATTGAATACGTGAGCGTTTGCCCCTTTTCCAGTAGCATGTCAGGAACGCTACTAACACAAGAAGCAAGCAATGACACCTCAAAACCTACTTGCCTATGGCCTGTTTGCATTTCTAACTCTACTCGCATCAGGCTGTGCAGACTTTCGAGCATTAAAACAAGACCTTCGTTATATCGAAGCCATCAACAAAGAGTTCCAACCTCTTCATGGTGTGATTCAAGCAGACAAACACCCAGACTCCCCCATTGTTATTGTTCTCATGCAAAACAAAGAGGCGGATACCGTATTAGGTTATCGAGTCGTCGAAAAGGCGGGAGCTTTCGAGTACCGAGCCAAAGTAACACCGTCCTATATATTTGCTTTCAGTGACCTCAACAACGACCTAACCCTTCAACCCTTTGAGCCTTATGGCTGGCATCAATTAAACCTCAATGAGTTTGGAAAACCACACTCCGCCAAGGGTATCCACATCACACTGCTTTCCGCTGAAAACAATCCCAACCCTCCACCCGAATTACTCACCCGTATAGAAAACACCAAGCTGTCCTACATCGCGGGTATTGAAGTCAACATGGGAACAATAACCGACCTAGATGCTCCAATATTTTCAGCAGAGCAAGCTCACAAAGGCTTATGGAGTCCCATGTCGTTCATTTGGGATGGCGGTGCAGGCATTCACTTTATGCATGCTTACGACCCTACAAAAATACCGGTTCTTTATGTGCACGGTATCGATGACTCTCCCCTCAGTTTTAAGTACCTAATTGATAACCTTGATACCAACAAGTATCAACCGTGGGTTCTATATTATGCTTCGGGGTTCCGCTTAGGCATACAGTCCAAAGGTTTGTTCAATTTCAT
>MAAC01016828.1_pt1 | contig 12612 bp, 12 predicted proteins | sample 1115981 | NCBI WGS metagenome assembly MAAC01 (sample SAMN04961126, study PRJNA320927) | seawater metagenome | isolation source: sample BD02T64 sea water enriched with oil for 64 days | place: USA:Gulf of Mexico | collected 2013-07-27 | reverse complement strand
TTTGCAGTCGAAATCGCGGGATAGAGCAGTAGGTAGCTCGTCGGGCTCATAACCCGAAGGTCACTGGTTCGAGTCCAGTTCCCGCTACTATAAAACTCATTGATACTCAGTTAAATAAGACTGTTTTCAATGAGTTTTTTCTTGTTTTCTAATTTTACCGAATACGGAATTGAATACAAAACCGAATACAAAAGAGGTAATTTTCGCTAAAAAACAAAAAGTTAACTAGTTATTTACCAAATAGTTATATTTTTGAAATTACACTTTTCGGGTACATTGCCCGAAGGTCAATATCGAGCCTTGTAGTTATAAAGAATACCTAATAATTGTTATAATATGTCTGTGGAAATTGTAAATAAAGAATTGTATGAGAATAGAGATGAAGATGAAATCTGGTTGCATAGATATTTTTCTTCAAAACATTTAATTGATACTTTTCAACAAGGGTGTTTTAAAATTAGGTTTAAAAGAGTTGATAGTTTTGGTGATGGTTTAGAGGGATGGAATCACTCTATTCCAAACATAAAAAAAGTTGTAAAAATATTAGTAGGATACACAAACAGAATTAGCGGTGAAGTGGAAATTCTTCCTTCACTCACAAAACATGTAATAAACCTCACAAAAGAAGATGGTGATATTATTGATGACGAGTTGGTTTTAGAAAATATTAAAGAGAGAGAATTAAATTTTGCTTCATGCTGGTTTGCATCAGATTCGAAAGATTATGAGAGTAGGGTTATGTGGAATTTATATTCTGGAATAAATAGAAAAGAAAAAGAAGTCAATACAGGTGTTAAAATTTCTGTGAAATGGATTGAATTAAAAGCAGCTTTAGAGAAGTTAGATGAAAATTTTGAAGTTGGATTTGTAGATTATTCAAAATCAAAAAATATGAAGGAAGTAATGTTTAAAAAAGATAGCTCTTATTCTTTTGAAGAAGAGTTTAGGATATTAATTAAAACATCAAATAACAAGAAGCGTGTTATATCTAAAATAATTGATCCTTTTTCTTCTCCTACAGTTTATTGTAAGGTTTGGGATTCGCATGACAATACAGAGGCAATTAAAAAGGTTTTAGAATTAGGTTTTGATAAAAATAAAAATGGGAAAAGGCGTTTTACTGTTTCTGACCTAATCCCTGAAATTAAAGGCAATTGGAGTGAGAGAGAATGAGTTTTTTATTACAAACCTTTAACTAATTCGAATACTAAACCGAATACAAATAGTTAAAAATATAAAATAATAACAACTGATTATCAATAGGTTATGTTTTGGTTTATGGGCGTTTCTGCCTCATAACCCGAAGGTCACTGGTTCGAGTCCAGTTCCCGCTACTAAAAAAGCTTCAACTAATAGTTGAAGCTTTTTCTTTTTTATTGCTTTTTCCTATTGTCTTTTTTAGAACGATTTCATTGGAGTGAACTAAGCTTTTTTTAGCTCGAAAACAGATCAAACAATAATTTTACTTAAAACTAGTTTATGTGATAGTTGTTTGTGATTAAATACTTCTATTATGATGTGACATTAAGCTATTAATCATATATTTGGAAGCTTTATAATTCAATTGAAACTTAATGAAGTTGTTGTTTAGAACCCTATTCGTATTTTATTTATTTGTTATAGCTGTCCCTAGTTATGGACAAGAGACTTTACCTATATATTCAGATTACTTATCAGACAATGTTTTTTTGATCCATCCTTCTGCAGCTGGCATTGGTTCTTGCGGTAAAATAAGATTGACAGCAAGAAAACAATGGCAAGGAGTAGAGAATGCACCAGAATTGCAAACGTTGAGTTTTCATAACAAATTTGGAGATAAAGCGGCATTGGGTTTAGTAATGTTTAATGATAAAAACGGTTTTCATTCGCAAAAAGGAGTTCAAGCTACTTATGCTTTCCATTTAGAAGTTGGTAATGGAAGTCAGTTTGAGCAGTTGTCTTTTGGTTTGTCAGCTACGGCTGTTCAAAATCAATCGGATCAGAGAACTTTTTCTGGAGATCCAGCAGTGCAACAATTGATAGAAAGTACAAGTTATTTTAATGCCGATTTTAGTGTTGCATACCATAGAGCGGGATTTTCATCCTACTTTACAGTTAAGAACATTTTGTTGTCTGCAAAAAACAATCTAAATAATAGTTTAGAGCCTTTAGATTTAAGAAACTACATCTTTAGTTCTGGGTATTATTTTGATTATAGAAATATGCTTCAATTTGAGCCTTCTATAATGTTGCAATACAAAGAAGCAACTGGAGAGGTGATTGGGGATTTTAATATTAAAGCGTATAAAAATTTAAAAGGTGCACAGCTATGGGCAGCTTTATCTTATAGACGAAGTTTCGATAGCAAAGCTATTGAGAACTTGCAATACATTACACCAATCGTTGGGATTAATTACAATCAATTAATGGTTTCATATACTTATACAAAACAGTTGGGTGAGATTGTTTTTTCAGATGCTAGTTATCATCAAATAACCTTAGGGATTAACGTTTTATGTAAACGTCAAAGAGCTGCTGCTTGTCCTAATATTAATGCTTCTTTTTAAGATTAAAAGTCTAGTTGTTTTATGGATGTATTTTCTTTATTTTCTAGGATATGCTCGAGTACTTCTGTAGCTGTATTGATGTAGAACTCGTTTTGAAAATCAATGTTTAGTTTAGAGGATAACAAGTCGTTTTTTTCTAAAATGGCCTTCGTTTGTCTTGCAACAGCCTCACCAGAATCAATTATTGTTATTTGACTTCCAATGATTTCTTTAATCTGTGGGATCAAGTAGGGGTAATGTGTACAGCCTAAAACTAAATGATCAATATTATTTTCAATAAAAGGTTTTAAATGCTTCTTTAGCAATTGATTCATTTCTGGTGAGATCAATTTATTGTTCTCAATTAATTCAACCAATCCATTCCCTATTTGTTCTATAATTTTAATGCTTGTGTCTAAATTATTTGCTGTGCTAGCAAATAATTGACTGTTCAATGTACCTTGAGTTGCTAAAATTCCAATAGTCTTTGTTTTTGTCTTTAATGATGCTGGTTTTATTGCTGGTTCAATGCCTATAAAAGGTACTTGATATTTTTCTCTTAAGTACTTTATAGCGTTTGTTGTGGCAGTATTGCAGGCTACAACAATAAGTTTGCAATTTTTATTCAGTAAGTATTCTGTGTTCTTTATGGCCAATGCAATGATTTGGTCAGTAGATTTTTGACCATAAGGAGCATTTTTGCTATCAGAAAGGTAGATCGTTTTTTCTAAAGGAAGAAGTGTGTGTATTTCACTCCATATTGAAGTTCCTCCAATTCCAGAGTCAAAAATTCCAATAGGGTTTTCTTTGATAGATTTCATGTTCAGATAGCCATTGCTTTTTTAAATGATCATATGTTGTTTGCTATTCGTATTCTTTTTAACATACTCATTTCATAGGTATACAAAAATAAAAAATCCTGCGAATAATGCAGGATTTTTTATTTTATAATGAGGATGTTTTTCTTAGAATCCTAATTTTGCTTTAACAGAAGCATAAATGTCTTCACCTTTTTCAAAAACAATCAACCCTTTTCCTGCTGATGCATCAAATATGTATACAAGACCTTTAGAAGCAGCAACATCTTTAATTGCTTGTTGAGCTCTTTCTAAAATTGGAGTTAATTTTTCTTGATATTTCTTTTGCATATCTTGAGTAGCGAACTTTTCTGCTTGTTGAATTTTTGCAGCAAACTGTTGAACTTCTGCTTTTCTTTTTGCATTCGTTTCAGGAGTTTGTGCTTTTTCTTCGGCAGCGTATTTTTTTATCTTGTCCTCATACTTTTTTGCCATTGCAGTAATTTCATCTTTATATGTCTTCTGCATTTTTTGTAACTCAGCCTCCATTTTTTGGGTAGCAGGCATGTTCTTGATCAACTTGTCAGTCTCAATATGCCCTATTTTTTGTGCATTTGCAACACCACCAACACCTAACATAAATACAGCAACTAATAGTAAAGTTTTAAAATGTTTCATTTTTCTTGTTTTAATTTAATTTATTTTTTAATTGTTCCCCTTTTTCTTTAAGGCGTTTTTTTTATCTAATAATATTTTTCTTTTTGCAGCTCTTTCTTTTAGCTTGGTATCTCTTTTTATTTGTATCGCTTTCTTTAAAGCTTCTTTTTTTGCTAGCTTAGATTTTTTAATCTCGTCTATCTTTTTTTGTGTTGCAGTTTTCTTTGCTGAAACATTTGCCTTAGTCGTCTTTATTTTTCGGTCTTTAACGATGCTTGATAAAACGAGTTCGCTAATATCGTATTTTTTATTTGAATACAGCATTACTAATTCACTAGATTTATCAAAAACGAAATCGTACCTTTTTCTTTTAGCAATACTCTGTATTACATTGTAAATTTGATCTTGTACTGGCTTAACCAATTGCTTTCTCAATAGAAACATATCTCCTTTTGGCCCAAAGTATAAAGATTCAAAACGAGCCAACTCTTCTTGTTTTATAATGATGTCTTCTTCTCTCTCTTCAATTAAATCGCTAGTTAAAATGGCTTTTTCATTTGTCAAGTCTGTTTTTAAAACTTCAATATGTCTTTCTAACTTCTTTAATCTAGACTTCCATTGTTCTACTTTTGAATTCAAGTTGTCTTGAGCGTTTAGGTATTCTGGAACATTTTCTAAAATGTATTCCATATCAAAATACGCAATGGTCTGTCCTTTTTGTGCAAAACTGATTTGTATTGATAATACAAAAGCGATTAATAATAGTGTTTTTTTCATCTTTATAGTTATTTTTTTGAAAAAACCGTGCCAAAAAAATAGCCCCTCTTTTAAGTAAACCTTTTTTTTAGAATTGTCTTCCTATGATAAAATGTGTTTGCCATCCAGATTTTTCTCCATTTGGAATACTGATTGAAGAAGGAAGAGGGTCAAACCCATGTGCAAAATCAATACCTAATAAACCAAAAGCAGGCATGAAAATTCGAATACCAAATCCAGCTGACCTTTTTAAGTTAAACGGATTATACTCTTTAAAATTGTCATACGAGTTTCCTGCTTCTAAGAAACCTAATGTATAGATTGATGCAGATTGTTTATCTGTGATAGAGTATCTAAGCTCCATTTGAAACTTATTATATATTGTTCCTCCATTGATTGAAGATAATCTATTGTTTTCATATCCTCTTAAGCCAATAGTTTCTCTTCCATCTAACTGGTATGAAGCCAATCCATCACCACCAACAAAATAGTGTTCGAATGGTACTGCTCCAATTTTGTCATTATAATACCCTAAATATCCACCTTCGGCATTTGTCATTAAAACCAATTTATTTGTGAATGCAGTGTACCATTTTCCTTTAACACTCAGCTTGTAGTATTCCATCCACTTGTATTTTTCTTTTGCTTCAAGGTTTGTATAATCCTTTTTATTGAAAAGAGAATATGGAATGGTTAACTTTGCTCCAACACTAAATTCAGAACCTGATGTTGGGAATATTGGACTTGGTCCAGAAGAGTTTCTACTCAATACAATATTGTATGCTAAGTTATTTAAACTTCCGTTATTTAATAGCTCACCTCCAATGTTAAAAGCATAGTTATTAAGGCTTAAATTCTGGTAGCTAATAGTTTGTGATAGCTGGAAAAAATCATCTGGCCATTGCAAACGTTTTCCTAAGCCTATTGATGCTCCAATAATCTTTAAATTCTGACTTTTATCAACAGTGTTTGTTGTGAAATCTGAACGATATTGGTTCGAATTGTAAATTGAAAAAGATAGTGACTGTGGTTTTTTACCACCCAACCAAGGCTCTGTAAAAGAAAAACTATAGGTGCTGTAAGTTCTACTAGCTTGCAAACGAAGTGATAGTTTCTGTCCGTCACCTGTTGGTAGAGGTCTATATGCCTTTTTGTTAAAAATATTCCTAATAGAAAAGTTGTTAAAAGACAACCCTAAAGTTCCAATAAATGCGCCACCACCGTAACCACCTTGAAGTTCTATTTGACTTCCTCCTTTTTCAACAACTGTAAAATCGATATCTGCAGTTTTATTTTGGTAATTTGGTACCACATCAGGACTAACATTGGCATCAAAGAAGCCTAGCTGACCAATCTCTCTAATTGATCTAATGATTTTAGATCTACTAAATAAATCTCCTGGTTTTACTCTTAGTTCTCTATAAACTACATGGTCATTTGTTTTGTCATTACCATATACAGTAACCTTTCTTATTGTTGCTTGTTCGTCTTCTCTAATTCGTACCTCTACTGTAATAGAATCGTTAACTACTTTTGTTTCTACTGCACTAATAGTAGCAAAAAGGTACCCATTGTTGTGATATAAGGTTTGGATGTCTTCAGAAGTAGGTGTGTTATCTCCGGTTACTCTTTCTTTTAAGACAGTTCCGTTGTAAATATCTCCTTTGTTAATTCTTAATCTTCCTCGTAGTTGAGCGTCAGAGTATCTGCTGTTTCCAACAAATAAAATATCGTTAAAGTAATATTGTTTTCCTTCTTCAACGTCTATTTCTAAACTGATTGTATTGTCTTTGTTCCAAATTAGTTTGTCACTAATTATACGTGCATCTCTATATCCAGATCTGCTATATTTTTCGATAATACTTTCTAAATCTACTTTGTAATTATCGTCAATGTATTTAGAAGCTTTCCAGAACCTACCAAGCATCTTTTGTTTGGTGTTGCTCATAAAGCTTCTTAGTTTTTTACTAGAAAAAGCATTGTTCCCCTTGAAAATAATTTCTTTGATTTTTATTTTGCTTCCCTTATCTATATGAACAGACATGTTTACTGTATTAATGTCTGATGTATCTTTAACAGTGTTGATAGATATTTTTGTTTTCAAAAAACCTTTATCAGTATATTCTTTTTTGAAATAGTTATTAGAAGTAACCAGTAAGTTGTCAGTTACCATGGTTCCTTTTTTAAGGTCAGTTTCTTTTTGAAGTTCTCTCGCTTTAGATTTTTTTACTCCTGTAATACGAATGTTGTTTAGTTGTGGTAATTCATCTACATCAAACTGTAAGTATACATTGATGCCGTCTAGCTTTGCTAAATAAACATCTACATTGCTAAATTGTTTGCTTTCGTATAGTTTCTTAATAGCACTTGTTAATTTATCTCCAGGTAATTTTATCAATTGCCCTGTTCTTAACCCAGTAAATATTTTGACAGTTTCTTCGTTGAATTTTTTCAACCCAGTAACAGTTATCCCCCCTAAAACGTATTCTTTTCCAGCAGTATAATCAATCTTTGAAGTCGTTATTGGTGTTTTTATAACAGGAATTGTATCTTTTGGATTGATAATCTCTGTTTTTTTAACATCGTTTTTTTCTTGTGCATGCACATTAAATGTTAAAAAGCTAATTAGAAGTACTACTGCGAAAGTATATTTACTCATTTGATGTTTCAATTTGTTCGCCGGTTTTACCAAAGCGTCGTTCTCTATTTTGATATTCAATTATTGCGTCAAAAAAATCGCTCTTTCTAAAATCTGGCCAAAGTATATTTGTAAAATATAATTCGGCATATGCCATCTGCCATAATAAAAAATTACTAATACGTTGCTCTCCGCTTGTTCGTATCATTAAATCTACATCGGGCAAATTAAATGTATATAAATGATTATTAATAACTTTTTCGTTAATTTCTTCGATTTCAAGTTCGTTATTAACAACTTTTTTAGATATGTTTTGCATTGCGTTAACAATTTCTTCTCTAGAACCATAGCTTAAAGCGAGTGTTAAGGTAATTCTAGAATTTTTTTGTGTTGCTTCAATAACTTCTGATAAAACTTTTTGGGCTTTTGAAGGTAGGCTATTTAGTTTCCCAATTGCGTTAACTTTTACACTGTTTTTTTGGAAATCAGGGAGTTCTTTTTTTAATGAAGTAACCAAAAGGTTCATCAAAGCATTTACTTCTAGTTTGGGTCTGTTCCAGTTTTCTGTAGAAAATGCATACAATGTAATTGCTTGTACTCCTATTTCTGCAGCTGCAGAAATAGATTCTCTTACAGATGTTAGTGCGTTTTTATGACCAAAAACCCTTGCCATTCCTTTACCTTTTGCCCAACGCCCATTACCATCCATAATAATGGCAACGTGTTGTGGTACTTTTTGTAAATTAATGTGTAGTTTTTTATCCATATTTTATCTTAATTCTGAGTAACATGCTGGTCTTCCAAAAGCGTATACTAAAGAAATTCCTGTAAACATATACCAATCATTAGAGTTTCCCCCAAAATTTAATGATTGTATTTTATTCGTTGTATAATCAATGTCGTCTTTAAATGTATATCTAATTCTAGTTTCAATTGCAAAACCAATATTATCAGCTATTCTAGTTTTAAATCCTAATCCGAAAGGAATTGCAAAAGAAGTTGCATTTTTTAAATTATATTCACCTGTTGAGACTTCAGATGCTACTGTGTTGTAATTAAATGCCGCTAATTCTAATAAAATATAAGGAGTGTAACTTTGATCTAATGATGTCATATCATATTCAAAAAAGTTATACTCAATACCTACTGCGAATTCTTTAATTTCGTTTTTAAAATTAAAATTTCTATTTATTCGTACGCTATTTGATGATTTTGCATCGTCACCAGAAATGGCAAGATAACTCAACGTTGCTCTTAGTGCAATTCTTGGGTTTATATTGTTTTTGTAAATGATAGAGCCACTAAAATTATTGGGTAATAAATAAGCTGTTTTGCCTACATCCCCAACGTAGTTTGACCCTCCAATAAATGCCCCAATTTCATGTATTTGACCCCAAGAAATACTTGTAATACAAATACATACTATTGCTAATAGTTGTTTCTTCATCTTGAAAATAGCGTGCAAATATAGTTAATTCAATTCGCTTTGTAAAGTTAATAACTCGTCTTTTTTGAATAACAACTATTTTGGTGTTTTATTGTGGTGTAGACTTATTGTTTTGGCTTGTTCCTGGTGTCTTCTCCCCACAATAACTTACTTCTTAATGTTTTTAAGAAAGATTGATTTGTAAGTAAAACACTTTTAATCTTGAACGGTGCTTTTTCTATGAAAATTTGTGTGTTTTGATTGGCAGAGGCAATTCTTGAATCCAATGAGATTAAAAAGTCATTTTCTCTACCACTTACTTCAAGTTTTATTTTTGTTTTATCTGAAATCACCAACGGTCGAGCATTTAAATTATGAGGAGCAATTGGAGTAATGACAATACTTTTCGAATTTGGTAAAACAACGGGGCCATTGCAGCTTAAAGAGTAGCCTGTAGATCCTGTTGGGGTTGCAACAATTAATCCGTCTGCCCAATAGTTTGTTAAGTATTCTCCATCCAAATAGGTTTTTACACCAATCATAGAGGTGGTGTTTTTTCTCGCGACAGTTAATTCATTTAGTGCGAAATTTATGTCTGAAAAGGCTTCGTTTTCTGGAGTTGTCTTTACGCTTAAAAGAGTTCGTTCTTTAATTGTGTACTCTCTGTTTATAAGTGATTCAATTGCTTCGTCTATTTGTTCTTTTTGAATGGTTGCTAAAAAACCAAGTCGACCCGTATTGATTCCTAATATTGGAATATCTAAATTTCTGACAAATGTAACAGCACGTAAAATTGTTCCATCACCTCCAATTGTAAACAAGATATCAAAAGAATTATTTAAATCGTTGAAATGAGAAAAAGTTGGGTATTTTTTTGGAAGTGATTTGTCTTTTTGAAAAACATCATAAAATTCTTTTTCAAAAAAGACCACAATATTCTTTTCTTGTAAAGCCTTTAATAAAAGAAGCACTTCGTTTAATGCATTTGCATTGTATGATTGCCCATAAATGGCTACTTTTTTCATTGCTTATGTGTTTAAGAATTTTTGAAGATAATCAGACCTGTTTTTTAGATCTTCTAAATAGAAATCATCTTTATGTTCAGTGATTATTACATAGTTGTAACGCCTAAATGTTTGGATAATTTCATTGATCTCTTGCGAAGCTATTTTTAATGTCATTGTAACAACATCTGTAGTCATTTCAGATTGATAGGCACCTAGTAATACACCGCTGTTTGACTCTACAATTTGAGAAATTTCACTCATAGAGTATTCAATATTGTTTTTTTGAACAATTAAAGTAAATCCATCATTCGCTAAAAATGGCGTTGAAGAGAAGTTGTCTAATATGTCTGCCAACTCAATATATCCTATGTAATTGTTTTCTGAAATGACTGGAATGATATTCGCGTCATTATCTGCGAAAATTGAAAGCAATTCTAATGTAGAGCTCTTGGTGTCAGAGTGATATTGATAAAACAAATCGGTAAAATTCTCAACGTTTTGCTCAATATCTTCAATAGTTCTAATATCACTTTGAGAAAAACAACCTAACAACTTTCCGTTTTCTACAACGGGGATGTGAGTTATTGGTAAATTTTCGCAAAGCTTTTGAGCCTTGCCAATCTTACACTTTAATGTTAAGGGTTTAAAATCTTTTAATATGTAATCAGTAATGTTCATTTAGTACGAATATAAACTAAAAAGCTTAATAATTTTATTGAAATGAGTACTTTTGCTAATTAGATTTTTAAGATGGCAAAGTTAAGTGTAAATGTAAATAAAATAGCAACATTGCGTAATTCTCGTGGAGGAGACGTTCCAAACTTGGTAAAAGTTGCAGGTGATATAGAACGTTTTGGAGCAGAGGGAATTACGATTCATCCAAGGCCTGATGAACGTCATATTCGATATCAAGACGCGTACGATTTAAATGAAACGGTTACTACAGAATACAATATTGAGGGAAATCCGATTCCGAAATTCATGGATATGGTGTTAGCAATTAAGCCAACTCAGGTAACTTTAGTTCCAGACGGAATCAATGCATTGACATCTAATGCTGGTTGGGATACGATTATAAATCAATCTTATTTGCAAGAAGTAATTATAGAGTTTAAGCAAAACGGAATTCGAACTTCAATTTTTATTGATACCGATATGAAATTGATTGAAGCGGCAGCGAAAACAGGAGCTGATAGAATTGAATTGTATACAGAAGAATTTGCAACTCAATTTGATTTAGGAAATAAAGAAGCTATAAAGCCATATGCAGAAGCGGCTATTTTGGCACACAATTTAGGGTTGGGTATTAATGCTGGACATGATTTAAGTCTTGAAAACATCAAGTTCTTCAAAGAAAATATTCCAAACCTTGCTGAAGTTTCAATAGGACACGCTTTGATCTCTGAATCTTTATATTTAGGATTAGAAAATGTAGTGAATATGTATCTGCATAGACTCAAGTAGTATGCAAATTTTACATTCTAAAATAATTGGAATAGGAGAGCCATTGTTAATTTTGCACGGTTATTTTGGTAACGGTGATAATTGGAAAACGATTGCTGATAAAGTATCCGATAAGTTTCAGGTTCATTTAATAGATCAACGTAATCATGGGCGTAGTTTTCATACTGACGAATTTGATTACGAGCTGATGATTGAGGATTTATGTAATTATATTGAACATCACCAGTTAGAAAAAGTGAATTTATTAGGGCATTCTATGGGAGGGAAAACAGTGATGTTGTATGCTGTTGAGTTTCCCGAAAATGTAAGCAAATTGATTGTCGCTGATATTTCTCCTAGAATGTATCCTCCTCATCATCACGATATACTAGATGCATTAAATTCAATTGATTTTTCTGTTCAAAATTCCAGAAAATTGGTTGATGAAAAATTATCTGAATTGATTCCAGAAGTTGGGGTTCGTCAATTTTTGATGAAAAATATCTATTGGAGAGAAAAAGGAGTGCTAGACTTTCGTTTTAATCTTCAGTCTTTAACAGAGTATAATGACGAAGTTGGAGTAGGGTTGCCATCATTCACGATTTTTGAAGGAGAAACCTTGTTTTTAAAAGGAGAAAATTCAGGTTACATCTCTTCAGATGAAGAACCTTTGATAAAAGCTCACTTTCCAAATTCAAATATTACAACAATTAAGAGTGCAGGGCATTGGCTACATGCAGAAAACCCTTCTGATTTCCTTAAAGCTGTAAAAGAGTTTTTGAATTAGTGTCTTTTTAGTATTTTATTGAGTTTCTAAATAATAAAAAAACAATTTTGTTTTTACTGCTAAATTTAGAACTACTTAATTTTGATCCGATTGATGCCCCTGATTTTTGTTTGGTAGCTGCAAATTTACTGGCTACAATTGCGCCAATTAAAGTCCTGGTAGCGTACTCATAATGGGAATATCAAATAAATGTATTGTTTTCTTTACTCCTTTCATTATAGTTATATCGGCACCATTTGGAAGTGGAATTACAGAGCTGGTAATCATAATAACTTCCATCTTAATAATGCCTCCAATTATTAATCCTGCAATTACGGCAATGATGTTTTTTAATTAGATCTTACTTTGTGATTGTTTGTTTTAATGCTTTGATAAATATGTGAAAACTCAAGTTGTTGATATTCAGTAATTAAAAATGTATATTTGATTTCAACTTTAAAAACAAAATATATGGATAACCTATCTGCACAGCAAGATTCGAAAATAATGTCACCAAAAGAATGGGCATTAACAATATTTTTAGCTTCATTACCAATTATAGGATTTATATTGGTGTTGGTCTGGGCTTTTGATAGT
>MAAC01010720.1_pt1 | contig 12627 bp, 8 predicted proteins | sample 1115981 | NCBI WGS metagenome assembly MAAC01 (sample SAMN04961126, study PRJNA320927) | seawater metagenome | isolation source: sample BD02T64 sea water enriched with oil for 64 days | place: USA:Gulf of Mexico | collected 2013-07-27 | reverse complement strand
GTTGGATTATGATTGGTCGGAACGGTGACCAGCAATCGAATGCGGGTCCGCTTAGCCGCGGCCTTAAATGCTGCCGGTATCATTCCAAGTTCGTCCATCTCAATGGGAATCAACTTAGCACCGATATCTTGAGCAACAGCCTTAATTCCTGGATATCCAAACGCTTCTGTCGCAATCGCGTCACCTGGTTTAGTCAGAGATGACATAACTAGAAAAAGACCAGACTGCGCGCCTTGGGTAACGATAATATTTTCCCGTTCAACATTTCCAATGAGCCCCGCCAGCCATTGTTGGGCCGCCGTGAAATCTTCAGATCGGCCCCTCGTGTCAATATAATCCCTATACTCAGATTGTGGCGCTCTTTGTGCCAGCTTTTGAAATACCTTGGAAAATGCTTCCGCGCTTTTTGGGTGATAAAACCTATTCAGCGATAAATCAGTGGGAGCAAAAGGTATTTTTTGCTGTTGCTCGAAGTGCCAGAGTGGATTGTCTGCTCCCCTGTTTTTTGAAATTGCATCAGATGCAACATAAGTCCCCCGCCCCACATGGGCATAGGTTGCACCGCTTCGCTCTAACTCTCCATAAGCCCGCGTGACAGTGCCAACACTGCATTTAAGTTCCCACGCCATATCTCTATGGGTTGGCAGTCGCTCACCAGGCTTCAACACGCCAGATGCGATTTTACGTTTGAGAATAGAGACAATTTCATCTGATTTCATCAATCACCCTTATTGTATCAAGTACAATACTCTTTTTGACGAGGACAACTTAGATGCAATATAGATACAATTCAATTTTGTATCAAGGAAAAGCACATGCCTATCGACACAATCATGCTCATTTGCTTATTTGCAGTTTCAATGATCGGCTCTCCGGGGCCTGCAAATATGGCGCTCATGGCTGCTGGTGCTCGGTATGGCTACCGTAAATCTGTTCCGTTTATTCTCGGAACAAATTCCGGTTTTTTTCTTGTTGGTGTTGGCGTTGCAGCAGGTCTTGGCACTCTTTTTGAGCTTTTCCCAGCCATGCGGATTACCTTCCTGTTCCTGTCTGCCGCCTACATCCTCTATCTTGCCTACAAAATCGCTTTTCAAGCACCCAAAACTGGAAATGAAGAGGCGAAGGCCGGATATTGGTCTGGCATCTTTATTCATCCCCTTAACCCAAAAGCTTGGGCGATGTTGATCACTGCATATACGCAATTTTCATCTCAGGGTTTAGACCCAATATACCAATTCATCATTATTCAGTCTATTTTTCAGACGCTTGGGCTGATCCTAAATTCCATGTGGTGCTACGGCGGGGATATATTAAACAGGCTCGTCAGTTCTCCTGTTACACTGCAATGGATCAATCGCGGTCTTGCCACACTGATGATTATTATCGTTGCCACCTCGGTTTGGCAATCAGGGTTACTAACCTTGTAATTTAACTAACATTTTCCAATGCCGTAGTGCGTTCTGCTGGAAACTCAACAATGCAAGTTGTTCCCACATCAACAACACTTTGCAAATCGAAAGTTCCCCCATGTAAATCAACGATCAACTGCACCAAGGTCAATCCAAGTCCAGTTCCTTCATTCGTTCGTGCATATGTTGACTGCGCCTGCCCGAATCTTGACAACACATGGTGAAGATCTTTTTCAGAAATCCCAATACCAGTATCAACCACCTTTAACGATAGGCCACCGCTGTTATTAAGATCAACCCTTACAACTACACGTCCTCCGGCTTTCGTGAACTTCACAGCGTTTGAAATCAAGTTCACCAAAATTTGCTTCACCCGCGTTTCATCGACAAAAACTGTGGGCAGATCATCTGCCACATCTTCCAACAGCTCAACTTCCGCGCTCATTGCTCGAACAGCCAACATACGAATACTAGATCGAACGAGGTCCTTAATATTCACATCTCGCTCGTACAGTTGCATTTGACCGGCTTCAATTTTAGCCACATCCAAAATATCGTTTATAACTTTCAACAAGTGTCCACCAGCCGAATGAATATCGGCTGCATATTCTTTGTAATTTTCATGCCCAAGACTTCCAAATGCTTCTGTTGTCAGTATTTCAGAAAACCCAATAACTGCGTTTAGCGGCGTTCTGAGCTCGTGGCTCATATTTGCTAAAAACTCCGACTTTGCCCGATTAGCAAATTCAGCCACTTCCTTAGCTTTCCTCAAGCCAAGTTCGGCAACAATTCTGTCGTTCATATCAGTGAAGGTTCCTTCGATATGTAGCGGGTCACCGCTATCATCAAAGACGGTACGTGCACTAATTGCCCCCCAAATCAACGTGTCATCTTTGCAGCGCCATCGGTGGATCTCGTTTTTGAGTGATTGTCCACTAAGCAGAACTTCTAAATGATTTTCGGCAATGGATTTATCCATATAAACATCTTCAGCGGCATTTATGACTGATTTCAGCAGATCTTCGTTGTCCTTATACTTCAGCAGCCGAGCCAACGCCGGATTGCATTTCAATAAATTTCCTCGCAAATCAAACAGATAAACACCCTCAGATACACCTTCGTAAAGTCGGCGGTATTGTTGCTCACTTTTATAAAGTGCCTGTCCAAATCTATATCTGCGATATACCGCATATAGCAGCGCCACAACACAGAGGAAAACGACCACAATCGCAGCGAACACTTCCGCTCGCATTTCCTCCACCTTGTCCCGCTGCGGTGCCACTAGCCCCAATGCAAAAAAATCAAACTGATCCCGATATCCCTGAATATATTCACGAACCAAATACAATCTGCGAACAGCTTTGACATAAGTGATTTGATGACCTTCTTCCGACGCCATATCAATCACATTATCGAGATACAACATATCTTCCTCAAGAAGTGCCATTAACCTGTCGCCTTGGACAACACCTGAAACGTCTTTGGAGTCTGCTAAATCTAAAAACTCCCGAATTTTCAGGTGAACTTGTGTCAATTTTCCCGCCAAACGGTCAAATGATTTACTTTTTTCTTCCGCAGAAGTTTGGTTTAAATCCACAATACTATCGGCAATATGGATCACAGCCTCATCCAACAATCTAGCGTGAAGGAGATACTCTTTCGGAAAAGCTGCCTCAAACTCAGTTAATGTTTCTTCTGTGTAATAAAGTAAACTGCCGACAATTACCGTCAACGCAGTAGCTATCCCAACAAAAGTCAAAATCCAGTAATCGGTTTTCTTAATATCAGGGTAAAGGTCACGCAATTTGAGAGGCTTTCTAAAATTTCAACATTCGAAAAGAGAGCGATATTGATCTCGAATTTTAACCGTATCCTGCAAAAGTTTATAATATTCTAATGTATAGGTTTTGAATTTGATGATACTGGTGGGAATTCATAGCTTTTTTATTTAATTTTCCGAAAAGCATCGACGCACATGCCGCAAACCAGTACATAAGCACAATGAATACTGAAACCGAATTAGAAATACTGTTCGTCACTGTTCCCGGATTGGAACCCCCGCTTCTCGAAGAGGCTCGCGAAAAAGGATTTAAAGACCTAACGCGGATCAAAGGCGGCGTTGTCCTTAACGGAACATGGGAAGATGTTTGGCGCGCTAATCTTGAAATGCGAGGCGCGAGCCGAATTCTCGTTCGTTTGGGATCATTCCATGCAGTCCATCTTGCGCAGCTAGACAAACGGGCCCGGAAATTTCCGTGGAGTGATTTCCTGAAACCTGGTGTTCCTGTTCGGGTTGAAGTGATGAGCCGAAAATCACGCATTTACCACAAAAAAGCGGCGCAAGAACGCATTGAGCTCGCCTTAAATGAAGAGGCCGGCATCCCCACATCCGCTGAAGCCGATATCAGTATCAAAGTTCGTATTTTTGAAGACCTTTGCACAATCAGTGTGGATACATCTGGCGAAGGATTGCATATTCGCGGACATAAAGAAGCCCTCAACAAAGCACCAATGCGGGAAACCCTTGCCTCATTGTTACTCCGCCGCTGTAGTTATCGTGGGCAAATGCCTGTCGTTGACCCTATGTGTGGTTCGGGCACTTTCGTGATTGAAGCTGCGGAAATTGCCACAGGAATGCAGCCCGGTAGATCTCGGAAATTTGCCTTCCAAAAACTAACGACTTTCGATGAAGCCCGCTGGAATGCTTTAAAAGCAACCGCCGAACCCAAAGAAACAGATCTGCGATTTTACGGATATGATCGTGATGAGGGAGCAATTAAACGCTCACGTGCCAATGCAAAACGCGCCGGAATTCTCGATCTCACTGAATTTAACACGCAAACTATCAGTGAACTGACGCCGCCGGAGGGACCTCCCGGTCTCGTCATTATAAACCCTCCATACGGCGTTCGCATTGGCGAAGCAAAACAGTTGTTTCCCTTATACCAAACACTGGGAAATAGCCTTTTAAACCGCTTCCAAGGCTGGCGTGTTGGACTTGTTACCAATTCCAGTGCCCTTGCAGGGTCCACAGGCCTCCCCTTCACAGCTACTGTCACTCCGTTTTCACATGGCGGCATCCGAGTAAATCTCTACTCGACAAAGGCTCTGCCTTGATCGAGATTTGAACTCAACTTTAGCTCTCTCTAGATCGCATTTGGAAACGGTCAGTTTTTATACGAGCTAGGCCGCTCGCCGAATTCTAGTTTAAATAGCCTCGAAAATTCGCTTGAAGACTTAAAGCCACATTTATAGGCAACCTGAGTCATCGTCATCCCAAATGGATTTTGAGAGAGTACTTTTCTAGCGGCTTCTAATCTTTTTCTCTTCAATCTTTCCATGACAGGCTCTGAATTAGAAAAGATCTTATATAGATAACTTTTAGAGATGTTGCAGGCCACGGCAACGTCTTGTGGGTTGAGAGTATCATCCCAAAAATTTTGATTTATGTACGAGATCGCCTTAAATTTGTGGGCTTCCATTGCGATGCTTTCATCAGAAGATGAATTTCCACCACTTAGATAGAAAGAGATAGCATCCAGTATTTGGTTATTAACAAAATTGGTCGTTCTATCATCTAACTGAGCCGGACTATTTAAAAGATCTCCAATAGTTTGCTTCAGCAAATGATAAATCAAATCAGGATTAATAACTTCTTTGTCAATTATTGCCGGTTTAACGCCAATTCTATCTTCTATAGATCTCGTGGGAATCTTGACGTTAAATGTCCCATATCTGTTATCGATCTGCAATTTTGAATTCATGCCATTGTTGATTAAAAAAACTCTATTTGGCTGCAAACTTACTGTCTTATTACCAACACGACAAAGGGCTCGTCCATAGTTTGGAAAAGACAATGAATAGAAAGGTTCATTGAGTTTTTGTAAATCTCTGTCTGATCGCTCAAAAGATTGATTTCCAAATTCGAGACTGGTGAATGTGAGTTCGCCTATTTGTTTACTAGAATAAGCACCAGATATGCTTTTCTCGCCGAGCGTTACAATATCCACATTACCCCAAAGCTGACCAAACTTTTCATGCCAATAGATTTCTCTATCAGCTGAAAGCATATCTTCTGTGTCTGCAATTTTGGGTAAGGCTGTCTTCGCCAAATTATAAAGTGAGTAACTGGTCATTTTAGGCTGCTTTTTTCTAGAAACCCTTCGGGAGTAGACTGGTTCACAAAAGATCATATCATGGTTCACAAGAGTTCTGCGAAAAAGAAAGCTAACACTCTCCTCATTCGATTATTGCGACAATATCAAACAGGAGCAGTGCGTCATGTTGAAGTCAATAAAGTACGGGGTTATTCTAACGGCGGCTATTACTACAATTAGCAGTACCGCGATCGCAGCAGAGATAAATTGGACACTGGCTTACTTAGCCGTAAAGGGAACAGTTTACGAAGAAGTCGCGAATGCTATTCCAAGCCGCATCGAAAAAGCCACTAATGGTCGCTTAAAAATTACGGCAAATTCCTCGTTAGTGAAAGGCAATCGATTGCTAGAAGCCGTGCGAGACGGATTGGTACAAATGACTTTGCCATTGACCGGTTATTACACCGGCTCTCAGCCGCTATTCACGGTCCCCTCATTGCCTGGCATCTCTGAGAGTTACGACAACTTGCAAGCCTTATCTGCGTCGGCGTACGGTGAACAAGTGCGGGAACTTTTTAAAACTAAATATAACTCTACCCAACTTATGGAAACGGCATTTTGTCCACAGACGTTATTCTCTACGGTCCCAATTTCGACCGTTGAAGAATGGAAAGGGCGCAAGCTCCGTGTGAACAATCGGGGTACCGGTTTAATCGGTGCCGAACTTGGAGCCACAACTGTTTCTTTGAGTGCAGGAGAGGTTTTACCCGCTCTTGAACGAGGTGTCATCGAGGGCGTCATTACTGACAGCTGCTGGGCTTATGGTGCGGGGTTTCAGACTGTGATCACTCATGCTGCCAATTGGAAACTTGGGAGCGTCGCGCCATCGCCAGTTTTGGTAAACAATGATGCTTGGAAAGCGCTTCCCAGCGACCTACAAGGCATCGTTCATAAAGAATTTCAAGCACTTGAAAAAGAATTTGCTGATCGTTGGAGGCAACGAGCAAAAGAGATGCCTAAATTGTGGGAAAAAGCAGGCGTGAAGTTCCATGAAATTTCAGCAGATGAAAATAACCGGGTCTACTCAAAAGAAATTCAAGCACCGGTTTTGGAAGCTTGGAAAAAAGATATGACACGTGCTGGACTTGATGCGGATAAAGTCGAGGCTATAGCCAGAAAAGCTGTTGAATAAACATATGAGTACTTTACCAAAAAACACAGGGGCAACCGATAGGTTGTCCCAACTCAGTAATATTTTCGAACAAACCTCCAGAGTTCTAGCCATATTAGGCGTTACAGCAATGCTCGGCGGAGTCCTGATAGAAGTCTTTGGGAGAAGCCTTTTTGGCGTTGCTACCATATGGGTAACAGAAGTTTCATCATACTTAGTAGTGGCAATTACTTTTTTGGGAGCTGCCTTTGTCGCCTCTCGTGATGCCCATATCCGTGTCGATATTATTACGTCGAGATTATCCGTAGACCTATCAACAATAATTCAATCCGCGACAACATGGGTTTCAATTGCAGTCTCCCTACTGGTTCTCTGGAAAACCCAAGCTTTTTTGACTGAAAATTTTGTCAGCGATGCTCGAAGCTGGAGCCTGCTCAATGCGCCTTTATGGATCCCACAGTCCACCGTTTGCATTGGTGTATTAATGTTGGTTTTGTCCCTTTGTTTAAAGGTTGGAAACGAACAAAACCACAATATATATTTTAAAATTTTGGCCTATTTTCCCATATTAATTTCAATTGGTTTTATACTGCTTGACGGCATGGAACAAATACAAACAACCTTGCAGTTAAGTCAGGTCGTGATCCTAGTTATGGGACTTGTCAGTGTCTCAACGCTCCTAGTTTCAGGCCCCAAAGTTTTCATAACATTTATCTTGTTATTGATCCCTGTGATCGCTTTTTTCACTTTCACAAGCAGCTCATCATTACCGTTTCAATCGTTGGCCCTTATCGCCTGTTTGTTCTTCCTTTTATTAACTGGGCTTCCCGTAACTTTTGCCCTTTTCCTTGTGGGTATTTCAGCAATGTATTTCTGGCTGCCTCCGGTAACATTCTCATACATTGGGGAGCGAGCTTGGGGAGCCATCAATACATTTGAGCTGGCGGCTATTCCGATGTTTGTCCTAATGGGGGCAATTCTTGTTCGCAGCAATGCATCAACAGATATGTTCATGGCTGCGAAGAATGCGTTGGGGAGATTACGCGGTGGCTTAGCTCACGCCTCTATTTTCGCGTCTGGAATTTTCGCTGCAGTATCAGGCTCAAGCCTAGCGACCGCGGCAACAATGGGCCGCGTTGCCGGCCCAGAAATGATTAAGGAGGGGTATCGTCCAGAGCTTGCCTACGGTGTTCTTGCAGCCGGAGGAACACTCGGCATTTTAATTCCGCCAAGCATTGCCATGATTGTCTATGGCCCCTTAGCTGGCGTGCCTGTCACTGACCTTTTCCTTGCTGGAATAATCCCTGGCCTCTTGATGATTTTTGCGTTCGTCTTGGTCATTGCCATTTGGACATTAATAGATCCCAAAGCCGCCCCAACAGGTCACGCGGTTTCTTGGCCGGACAAAATACGATCTCTAAAAGGTGTCGGACCGTTTCTTCTTTTAATGCTGATGATTCTCGGCTCGCTCTACATGGGTTTTGCAACCCCGACAGAGGCTGGTGCCGTGGGTGTTTTAGGTGCTATCTTAATTAGTGCCTTTAGACGGACATTCACCTTTTCAGGTCTTATTGCAGCTTTAGAAGAAGCCGCCCTTGTCACATCCTTTCTTTTAATGATCGCCGTTGGTGCGTCTGTTATGGGCTTTGCTGTTGACTTCCTAGCCATGCCGCAAAATTTGGTTCAATTTGTAAACTCCTTAAATCTATCTAGCTTGGCTTTGTTTGTCGCCATTATCGTCCTCTATCTTATTCTAGGAATGTTTGTGGAACCCATCAGTATGGTTCTAATGACGTTGCCCGTGGTTTTGCCAGTGATTGCGGCCGCGGGGTGGGATCCTCTATGGTTTGGTATTGTTCTGGTTATGCTCGTTGAGATTGGCCTAATTACACCGCCCGTTGGTATGATCCTTTATGTGCTTTCCGGCGTCTCTAACGGCAAGGTTTCTCTTGGTCAAATATCCATTGGAACCCTGCCTTTCATATTCGCATTCATCTCAATGATCTTCCTCTTTTTCGCGTTCCCTGCACTGGTCACGTTCCTTCCGGAGATTGCAAAATGATGACGGTCGAAGGATCTCAAATAAACAGTCAAATTATCGATCGCTGGATCAATGAAGAACTTCTAAATAGGCGCCTCTCAGGAGGGGTTATCGAAGTTATTAAAGGAGATAAAACTTTATACCAGCGCACATTTGGAACTAAGGATGAAGATCAAAAAATTGAAATGACGCGGGATACGATATTTTGGATTGCCTCTATGACGAAACCAATTGTGAGTGCAACTGCTTTGGCACTTTTGGAACAAGGAAAATTCGGTCTCGAAACCTCCATCGCAAAATACATCCCTGCGTATAAAAACCCTGTTGTTTTGGGGTCGGCAGGTAAGTTCGCAAAGCTCAAACGAGACGTAACTGTTCTGGATCTTTTTAGGCATACGTCTGGTTTAACTTATGGATTCTCTGGCGAAGAAGACATTCACAAGCTCTATGATGAAACCTCCGTTTATGATTTTTCAAATTCAAATGCTGAAATGGCAGAAAAATTATCGAAGATACCTTTGAGGAACCAACCGGGAGAAGTTTTCGAATACGGGATGTCAACTGACTTACTTGGTTTCATTATTGAATGCGTGACAGATCAAAGTTTAGACGAGGTCGTCCGGCAACTGATTACGGGACCTCTCGAAATGTCATCGACGGGCTTTTCTCCTGACATTAACACCGTTGCCAAAGCACCTCCCCACATTAATGACATTGGAATAAAGCCGCCGTTGGGACCTGATCAAAAATGGCATTCTGGCGGCGGCGGGCTCTGGTCGACACTACCGGATTACAAAATATTTGCCAAAATGCTCAAAAATAACGGAGCCGTCGGTAAAGCGAAAATCTTGAGGACGGAAACCATTTCACTTCTTCGGCAGAACCATTTTCCTAAAGGCATTCGATTTGGACCTTATACGAGTTCCTTAGGTATCACGGCCCCAACACAAGAACGTGGCCTTGGGTTTGGTTTAGGGATCGCCGTCAGAGAGCATGACCAAATCACGCCTCCAGGGTTCAAGGGTGAGTTTTTCTGGCCCGGTGTATCTGGCACCAATTTTTGGGTGGACCCCCTCAACGATCTCATTGTCATATTCATGACTTACGCACCGGAGCATCGAGGGCAACACCGTATTGATCTGAGAAACGCTGTTTATGCCGCCCTATCAGAAGAAAATTGCAGGGAGGTGACTACCGATGAGTAAAGCAGACAGCAAATTTGTCTCACTTCAGCAGGCTATCGCCAAAATTAAAACAGGCTCAACAATTTCCACATGCGGGTTCGTGGGGATTGGCACACCTGAGTTTCTATTGCATGGATTAGAACAGCGTTTTCTTGAAACTGGCACGCCGACAGACATTGATTTGGTTTTCGCGGCTGGTCAAGGAGACGGGCAATCCAAAGGCCTAAATCGTATTGCCCACAAAAAGCTTTTGCGAAGAGTTGTCGGCGGCCATTGGGCACTCACCCCCAAACTAGGGAAGCTTGCCCTCAATGGTGATATTGAGGCTTATAATCTTCCCCAAGGATGTCTCTCCCAGCTTTTAAGGGACACAGCTGCTGGAAAGCCCGGCACCGTCAGTAAGGTTGGCCTACACACCTTTGTTGACCCCCGTATTGATGGCGGAAAAATTAACGATGTCTGTACAGAAAATCTCGTTTCCGTCGTGTCACTTACCGAAGAAGAATGGTTATTCTACAAAGCTATTCCCATTGATGTCGCCTTCATTAGAGGTAGCTACGCTGACGAGAGAGGAAATATTTCACTTAAGCGAGAAGCCTTAACTCTCGATAATTTGTCCATTGCCATGGCTGCTAAAAACTCAGGTGGGATCGTCATCGCTCAAGTTGAGGGGAAAGCGCCCTCAGGCATTTTGAATTCTAGAGAGATCACGGTACCTGGCACCTTCGTTGACTATATTGTCGAGGCTCCCAGTGAGTATCATCAGCAAACCTATGCAACATCCTATAGTTCTTTATTTTCTGGAGAAATCAGAACTACGTGTCGCGAACCTGAAAACCCAGAAACAGGCATCCGCAAAATTATTGCAGCGCGAGCAGCGATGGAACTTCCTACATCAGGTGTTATTAACTTAGGGATCGGAATGCCTGAAGGCATTGCAAATATCGCCCGTAAAAGCGGAAAACTGGAAACCTTGACGCTGAGCACGGAGGCAGGCTCTGTCGGTGGAATCCCTCAAAGCGGTCTAGATTTTGGTGCCTCCATAAACGCGGACACTATATTGGATCAAAGTCAGCAATTCGACTTTTATGACGGCGGCGGATTGAGCATGGCCTGCTTAGGCATGGCTGAGGTGGATCAAGAGGGCAATGTAAACGTAAGCCGATTTGGATCGAAATTGGCCGGTTGCGGGGGATTTATTAACATCTCGCAAAATTCGAAAAAAGTCGTTTTCGTTGGAACCTTTACGGCCGGTGGGCTCGAGGTGAAATTCGCCAACGGCAAACTTAAAATATTAAAAGAAGGTCGATCCCACAAATTTGTCCCAAGCGTATCTCAAATAACTTTTAGCGGTCGTTACAGCCAAGAAATGGAGCAAAAGATTATTTACATTACAGAGAGATGCGTCTTTAAAATGACGCCAAACGGTCTTGAGCTTACAGAAATAGCACCGGGAATAGATATACAAGCTGATATCATCGACCATATGGGGTTTGCGCCAATTATTCGCTCTCCGAAACAAATGGACATCAAGGTTTTTGAGTAAGCTCAAATTTTTATAGACCCTCAGTGACAACTGACAATTATCAGGGAAGCCAGCAGCATTCGCTTCCAGGACAGAGTTGTTGCTCGACCTTTGTTATTGAGCCAATTTGTCTCTGGATGTTCGAAAACCAAATCCGCCGCAGACCAACAAAAAACTAAACGTAATCCAAGGCCATAAAGTCACTGGATTTACGGAAATGCCAAACAAGTTTATTGCGGCCTTTGTTGCCAAGGGGTTATTCAGAAACGAAATCATCTCCAGAATCCCAACTAAACCCACAGCAACTGTAGAGAGGGATAGGGCAGATAACAAATACGCAGTCCCCACTCCCTCTTCATTTTCATTTCTCAGTCGTATGAAAATACGGTTGGTGAGGCCAGATAGACCATTAGGAGCAAAGAGCACGATTGAGATAAAGAGTATCCCTGCATACAAGTTCCAATTTTCCAAGAGGTGGTCCCCAGAAAACGCCTGTCCCGCCGATAAAAACCATTTGAAGTATTAGCCACGATTGTTGAAGGCTAATGATCTCAACAGTGACAAATTCAAACGTAAGAGCAAACAACCCACCTGCTATACCAGCAAGGAAACCAGATACGCAGAACGTAAAATGTTTGAGTTTTTTTTGATCATACCCCAAACACTCGGCCCGCTCGGAATTTTGCCCGGCAGCCTCCGCCATTCTTCCCAGAGGACTAGCATTAAACCAGGCTGCCAACCCAATAGCCAAAATGACCCAAGCCCAGACAATAAAAAAGACTTCCGTATCTGCTTGAAAATCAAACCCTGCAAAAGTAGGAAGCGTTGTCCGGTCGATACTCCCACCGTAGAACCGCCCAAATACGGTGGAGGAGGCGATGACAAGTTCCGCCATGGCAAAGCTTAACATAGCAAAAATTAGCCCACCCCGGCGCGTGGTGAAGCTCCCCAAAACAAAAGCACCAACTAGACCCATAAGACCACCAAAGAACGGTATGAGGGGAGCCACTATCCAACTATCACCATTGGAGAAATAATTGATAACATGGACAGCAAAGAAACCGCCAAAACCAAAATAGGCGGCATGTCCCAAAGAAAGAAGGCCAGCCTTACCAAGCAACAAATTATAGGATACCGCCAAAATAACCGCGATCCCCATTTGATTGAGGGTGAGGATTGTAGACATGCTCGTGGTCAAAA
>MAAC01012208.1_pt1 | contig 12628 bp, 10 predicted proteins | sample 1115981 | NCBI WGS metagenome assembly MAAC01 (sample SAMN04961126, study PRJNA320927) | seawater metagenome | isolation source: sample BD02T64 sea water enriched with oil for 64 days | place: USA:Gulf of Mexico | collected 2013-07-27 | reverse complement strand
TCTGCTCGGGCACCTGTAGTCATTACCGCTCCAGTTGGATTGAAGTCTAAATAGAAAGATTCACGTTCATAAACGGAGCTAGTCCACAAAGATCCGTGTCTTCCTTGCCGTACTACATCACCCAAACATAAGGTTCGAAATCCAGTTGATGGAATTTTAAGAAAATTTGCATAAGCAGATTTATTATCAAAAACCTTATGTGGTTTTGGAGCATTAAGTGTTTCACTTAAAATTTCTTTTTCAGATGGAACTCTATATCCTTTTGGACATATATTGTTCATAGAATTTTCATCTTTCCAAAGATTATCATTTTGTTCAATTCTCCAATCAAAAGTAGAACTATGTTTAACAACAACATATTTTCCACCCGTTGTTAAATCTTTGTCCAGAAGTTTTTTAGTACTAGAGTAATTGGACACTTTTTCGTGACCATTAGTCTTTCTACCCCACTGATAATAATCACCAAAACAAGCAGCATCTTCTAGAGACTGACAAGCCTGAGAAGCACCTAGGTTTCTATCCAGCCAGTGTTTACCAGTTACTGGAGATTTTATCACTTTATAATCTTTGTCGTTAAAAGTAATTGTTTGCGCATTTAACATTATTGCAAGAAGTAAAATATATTTCAAAAATTTCATTATGATTCCTTTATCTCTTATCTATAGTTACATTTTTCAACTGTATTTACACTTTTTGTTTGTGTATTCTCACCAAAACCTGACTCTCTTTCATTATCACGAGCCCCAGATCTTCTCTCCATCCGATCTCTTCTTTTCTTATCTAGTTTTCTTGGTCTATCAAGAGGTTTATTTGCTTGTCGAGTAAACATTTGCCCTGCGTTTAAGATAAAAGTTCGAGTACCAATTTTTAGCTCAACTTTTCCTTCAGGAATCATATATATCTCTTCTTTGTCACTTAACTCAAGACCTACAATCGTCCCACGTATACCCATTGAAGCAGTTTTACTTTTGAGTTGAAAGCCTCGAGGATTTAGTTTTCCAATTTTTCCAGTAATTGTTTTAAATGTTCCGTTTCCAAATTTAAATTTTGCTTTTGGTTTTTTACCTACATCGTATAAATAATCTTCAATATCTAAAGTAGAGTTTTTACCAATAGAAATCATAGTATTATCTTTAAAAAGAAGTTGTATTCTTGCATTTTTTTCAGTTGTAATAATATCCAGTTTGTTTATGGCACTATGTAGTTTTGCAATTTTAAATTGTCCATTTCGTTTGATTAAAACGTCACCTTTTAGGGCTGTCACCTTTGCTATTTGAGCATTTAATATTGTAAAAGCCAGCAAAAGTAATATAAGTATATGTTTCATTAATAACCTTTTTAAGTAAAACTATAATCAAATTATAGCTAAGAAGTATAGTTTTTTGCAAAAATTATATATTTTTTGCTCAGTGGTGTATTTAAATAATTAGATTTATCTTTTAAAATTTTATATGAAGATTCTATACTGTCTTTTTTTCTCCATCTGCAATCTATAAAAGTAATTTCTTTATTATCAAAGCCAATAATATCAATTTCATGATCTTTATTATTCCACCAACTGCCAATTTTTACAGGAGTATATCCAAAGAATTTTTCAGGTTCACTTGATATAAGATCCAAGACATATTGTTTATAAGCATCACTCACGAGCCTTTTACTAAAATCTCGTCTGATATGTGAAACTACTCCATACAAATCATTTTTTCGAAGAGCTGAAATATTTGGATATACATAACAAAACCAAAACTTCAAGTAATTATCTTCAATAAAATAGCGACCAAATTTACTTTTAAATTTGTCATCATTTATGGGAATACTTTTCGAAACAATCATCAAATCAACCAACTTTTGTATATACCTAGTCAAATAGGTTGATTTAAATCCAAGAAAATTAGCAATATCTCCTATTTTATTGTTACCCATAGCAATTGCGTGCAATATTGATGAGTAGGTTAAAACATCACTTAAATCTTGCCTTATAATATTCAAACCCTCTTCAAAGATGGGACTATTTGACGATAAAAAAGTATCTTTAACATTAAGAATAAAATCTTTTTTAACATCGTAATTTTTCAAGTAGTTCAAATTGGTACCATAGGAAGCATAAATATACATCACATCTGTTTTGGAAACTTCTGGAATGATTTCTTTAATGACACCAATATCAAGTGGTTTTAAAAGGATAATAGCAGAGGCCTTTTCATATATCTTAACATCCTTTTGAATACTAGAATAAACAGAAGAAGATAATATAAACTGTATATTCTTTTTCTGTAAGTGTTTATTCCAAAATGAAGAAAGTGTGTAAAGTGCATTTTTATCAATTTTTAATAAATTCTGGAAATCATCTATCACAATAACAAGTTTTTTCAATATCTTCTGTTCATTGATAAATACTAAGGTTTCATCCAGAGTATTGGATGGGGTAGAAGTTTTTAAATTAAAAAAACTTACTAAGTTTTCATGTAGATTATTAAAAAAAAGTTTTGGAATCATTTCAATACACGATACATAAATAGTTGACTTATCTGTTGTGTATTCATTTAGAAAGGCTGTTTTACCTACTCTTTTTCTACCAAAAAGAAATAACAAATCTGAAGTGGGTTTTAAATAATTTTCTTCTAAAAGGGTGAGTTCATTTTTACGAGCTAAAAACAATATGAAACCTTACATAATAAATTTACCAATGATAATCTTATCGTACTTAATTTTATCTTAGTTTAATTATATTTGTTTTATATAGTTTTAAAATTTTTGAAGGAGTACTTTCATAAAAACCACAATTATCTTCTACTTCTACATCACAATGTTTCATTGCATATGTTTTATCAAATTTAGCTTTTGTGATATTTGCAGATGTTGAATATAAAATTGAAAATTTTTTAATAAAATCATGGTGAGATGACTTTTTATCTACTACTCTATAGGAATTTCCATTTGGATAGATAAAGGTTGTTTGTTTTGAAGCTCGAATAAGTTTTCTGAATTTTTTTGGGATTCGTAATTGTTCTTTTAGGGTTTTATAACTGTCAACTATTTGAAGTATTTTTTGGGAAGTTGGACGGTGTTTTATACTGTTGAGTTTTTTATCATCACTTGATAAAAAACCCACAGTAGTATCTGTTTGTATTAAATAAATACTCTCTTTATTCACTTAAAAAGTCTTGAAGAGCCTTAGGAGCTAACCCACCCTCTTTTTGTAAAGCACCCATTGCTTCAACACAAGCCAATGCACTGGCAGCTGTTGTTACGTATGGTACATTCATTCTTAAAACTGATCTTCGGATATCTTTCCCATCATCTTTAGAAGACGGTTTTCCATCACTTGTATTAAAAGCAAGAGCTATATCACCATTTTTAAGTAAATCTGTAATATTTGGTCTACCTTCACTTACTTTAAGAACAGATTCACACTCAATTCCTTTTTCAATAATTGCATCATACGTTCCTTTAGTTGCAATCACTGTACAACCAATATCAACCAAACCTTGCGCAATTTTTGGTGCAAATTCTTTATCTAAATCACATAATGAAATAAATACTTTACCTGAAGTTGGTAAATCATTTTTAGCTCCACTTTGAGCTTTTGCAAATGATTCAGCAAAAGAAGAACTAATTCCCATAACTTCTCCAGTAGATTTCATCTCAGGAGTTAAAATCATATCTGAACCACTTAGTTTATTAAATGGAAATACTGCTTCTTTAACTGAAATATGTGATTTTAGTTTTGGTTTTAAAACTATCTCATCTTCAGTTACAATATCTTTATCATATGCAGCAAGTGCTTCACGTAAAGATTCACCCCACATAACACGAGTTGCAATTTTTGCCAATGGCATTCCAGTTGCTTTTGATACAAAAGGAACTGTTCTTGATGCTCTAGGATTTACTTCAATTAAATAAATCTCATCTCTGTGTATTGCAAATTGAACATTCATCAAACCAACAACACCAAGACCCAGTGCCAATGCTTTTGCTTGAGACTCTAAATCTTTGATCATTTTTTCTGAAATTGAAATTGGAGGTAATGAACAAGCTGAATCACCTGAGTGAACCCCAGCTTCTTCAATATGTTGCATGATTCCACCAACATATACTTCTTTCCCATCACAAATACAATCAACATCAAGTTCAATTGCTCTATCTAAAAACTTATCAACAAGAACAGGAGCGTCATTTGAAACAGATACTGCTTCATCCATATACATTTTTAATTCAGCTTCAGAATATACGATTCGCATTCCTCTTCCACCAAGTACAAACGAAGGACGTACTAACACTGGATAACCAATTTTATTTGCAATGCTTGCTGCTTCATCATAAGTAACAGCTGTGCCATTTTCTGGTTGTAATAAACCAATACTATCAACAAAAGCAGAGAATTTTTTTCTGTCTTCAGCCAAATCAATAACTGCAGCTGTTGTTCCAATGATTTTTGCACCAATTTTTGTTAATGCATTTGCAAGTTTTAGTGGTGTTTGACCACCAAAGTGTACTATAACACCATCGGGTTGTTCTGTTTCAATTACAGATCTTACATGTTCAAAATCAATTGGTTCAAAGTATAAGATATCTGATGTATCATAATCTGTAGATACCGTTTCAGGATTACAGTTATACATGATAGTTTTTACACCCATTTCATTTAAAGCAAAAGATGCATGGACACAACAATAGTCAAACTCAATTCCTTGACCAATTCTATTTGGACCTCCACCAATTATCATAACTTTTTTATCAGAACTTTTTTCTTTTTCAACTTTAGGAAGTTTACTGATATTTGTAGTAGAGTAAAGATATGGAGTTAAAGCTTTAAACTCAGCAGAACAAGTATCTACTTCATTGTATTCAAAGTTAACATCTAAAGTTTTTCGAGCATTATAAACGTCATTTTCACTCACATCTGCTAGTTTTCCAATCATAACATCAGAAAAACCAAAAGTTTTTGCTTTTCTTAAATGATCTGCATTTGTTAAAGTATCTTTATTGATAGATATTTCCATCTCATAAATTTCTCTAAATTGATTTAAAAACCAAGGGTCAATTTTTGACAGTTCAAATAAGTCATCATTAGTAAGTCCTTCTCTTATACCTTGCATTAGATATAAAAGTCTTGAATCATTTGGTCTTCTGATTTCTTTTTTGATAAAATCAAAGTCTGCTTCAATTTTATCAAAACCACAAAGTCCAGTTTCTAAAGAACAAAGTGCTTTTTGCATAGATTCTTTAAACGTTCGTCCCATTGCCATAACTTCACCAACAGATTTCATACCAGTAGTTAATGTAGAATTTGCTTTAGGGAATTTTTCGAAAGTAAATCGTGGAACTTTAGTTACTATATAATCAATTACGGGTTCAAATGATGCCGTAGTACCAGTAATATCATTTTCAATCTCATCCAAAGTAAATCCAACTGCCAATAAAGTTGCAACTTTTGCAATTGGATAACCAGTTGCTTTTGAAGCCAGTGCAGAAGATCTAGAAACTCTTGGATTCATTTCAATTACAATCATTCTTCCAGTTTTTGGACAAATTGAGAATTGTACGTTTGAACCACCAGTATCAACACCAATTTCTCTTAAAATTGCAAAAGAAGCATTTCTCATATCTTGGTATTCTTTATCTGTTAATGTTAATGCAGGAGCAATAGTAATACTATCACCGGTGTGCACTCCCATTGGATCTATGTTTTCAATAGAACAAACGATGATACAGTTATCTTTATTATCTCTGATAACTTCCATTTCGTATTCTTTCCAACCAAGCATAGATTCCATAATCTCAATCTCATTGATTGGAGATGCATCTATACCTTCAGCAGCCAGTATTTTGAATTCTTCCATATTGTAAGCAACACCAGAACCTCCACCTGCAAGTGTAAAAGAAGCTCTACTAATTACAGGAAACCCAATTTCTTTTGCAACTTCAATTGCTTCATCTACAGTATAAGCATTACTACTTTTAGGTAAGTCCATACCAATTTTTATCATCGCTTCATTGAAAAGATGTCTGTCTTCACCTTTCTTAATAGCATCGGGGTGAGCACCAAGGAATTTTATTCCATCTAACATACCTTTATCATACATAGAAGTTGCAACATTTAATGCTGTCTGACCTCCCATTGTTGGTAAAATAGCATCTATATTTTCTTGTTTAATTATTTTTGCAACCATATCTTCAGTGATTGGTTCGATATAAGTCTTATCAGCAAATTCAGGGTCAGTCATGATTGTCGCTGGATTTGAATTGATTAAAACAACTCTGTATCCTAACTCTTTTAAAGTTTTTGTAGCTTGTGTTCCTGAATAGTCAAATTCACACGCTTGACCAATAACAATTGGTCCAGACCCGATTAGTAATATAGATTTAATATCTTCTCTTTTTGGCATTAAGTTCCCCGATAATTGATTTTATAAAATTTGGAAATTCTATCTAAAAAATGCTTAATATTTTGTTAGCTAATTTGAGGTAGATTTTGTTACGTTTTTACACTGTAAAAAGTTGATTTGAGGGTAATAAAATTTGGGAATAATTAAAGAATTTATAAGAAAGAAATTTAACAAGTAGAGCCAAACTCTACTTGCTATTTAGTCTGTAGGTAATTTAAATTTTTGAGTATCTAACTCGCCATCTTCATTAAAGCATAAATAATATAAGTAGTCTTTTTTAACACTCAATCCCGCTAAATGCCTAAGTGCTAGATTGGCTTGTAAAGATCCTATATGCATAACAATAGGACATGCAATTCCATTTGGCTTTCTATCATTTATTTTAAAAATAGCTTCATATGAAGCATCTTGAAAGAAACACACTTGACCATGAAATTCTTCAACACTACCATAAATCCAAGGTTGTTTTGTTTTTTGTGCAAATGAATTAATAGATGCTCTCGTTGGAAGGTTATCAGTTGCATCAATAATAAGATCAAATTCTAATCCACGAGCTGCGAAAGTATCAAAATCTTCCACATATGAAGTCACTTTTGTATAAGGACATCTGGCTTCAATAAGTTCTTTTAATACTTCAGATTTAAACTTTCCATTATCCTCAGTTTTAAATCCAATTTGTCTATGAATATTATGAATACCCACTTCATCAAAATCAACAAAGGCAAATTCACCAATTCCACTTGCTCCTAAAGCAATTGCAACGGTACATCCTAAACCACCAGAACCAATAATTGCCACTTTTTTATCTTGCAGTGATAATTGTGTTTCTTCTCCCCAAAGTTTAACTTGTCTATTGAAAAATTCTAACATCTTATCTCCATAGTTTTTGTAAGTTTTATTTGATACATGGTATCCAAATAATTATAAATTATCTTTGTTTAATTCTTGAAAGTTCAATTTTGCTTCATCTAGTAGTTTTTGAGCAAGTTCTAGCTCTTTCATGCCTTTTTTATATACATCAACACTATTGCTTAAAGTTATTTCTGGATCAATTAACTTTGTTAATAATTTTTTTGCTTCTTCGATCTTTTCTTCAAAAGATTTTTCTTCATTGTTACTCATTATTTATCTCCTAATATTTTTAATACGTGATCTGAAAATTTGTCTATCTCAATCAAAAATGCATCATGTCCCAGATCACTGTCTACTTCTAGATAACTGCAGTGTGAACCCTTACCTAGTTTTACCATGACGTCATATACTTCTTCCATTTCTTCAGGGAAAAACAAAACATCTGCTTTAAAACTTATCAAGTGAAGTTCACAATCTACTTTAATAAGTGCTTCTTCTAGGGTATCACTACCACGTGCTGCGTTGAATATATTCATTGTTTTAACAGCGTATAAATAAGATAAAGGATCAAAGTATTTAGAAAAGTTATATCCATTATATTCTAAATATCGCTCTACTTCAAAACGTCCAAATAAATCATATAATCCATCTGATTCAGTATAGTGTCTTCCAAACTTATTATTCATAGAAGATTCGTTTAAAAAACTCAAATGCCCTGCCATTCGTCCAACAGCCAGACCCATCATTCCATTTTCTTTGATTTCATCAGGATCGTAAAATCCATTTTTAAAAGCTGGATCATGTCTAATTGCTTCAATTCCAATTTTATTTATGGCAATTGCCCAAGGTCTTGTATACGCAGTAGTAGCCATTGGAATAATAATATCTGCAAAGGATGGATACTCAATCGCGTAACAAATAGCTTGCATTCCACCAAGAGATCCACCAATGATGGCACGAACATGAAAAATACCCAAAGATTCAAAAAGTATCTTTTGTGCTTTCACAATATCAGAGATTGTCAAAACAGGGAAATCTAATCGAAAAAGTTCATCACTTGGATAATTGGGGCTCATAGGTCCAGTTGATCCATAACATGAACCAATATTATTGGTACAGATTACAAAATACTTATTTGTATCTATTGTTTTACCATCTCCAATAAATTTATCCCACCAACCTGGTTTGGCTTCATTCCCATAACGACCTGCTGCATGATGATTCCCTGTTAGAGCATGGGGTACGATAATAACATTGCTTTTATCTTCGTTTAGTTCACCATAAGTTTCATATTTAATATCATATTCTTCTAATATTCGTCCACTCTCCAAATATAATGCAGATGTAAACCGTACCGTTTGAGTTCGTATTTTCAATAGTTATCCAGTTATGCCAAATAAAAAGAGCTTAATATTTATTATTTAATTTAGCATTGTTTTTATAATTCGACAGTGTATCTAATAATCTCTAAAAGAGTTATACTATAGGATATCACTCAAGTATTATCAATCATTTTTAAATATTTAGTTTTAAGCTCAGGGGTAATAAATGACGCATTAATAGAATTTTTTGCCAATTTAATAATGTCGTTTTTATCCAAGTTTAAATTTTTGTAAACACCAATAAAATTATCATTCAAATACCCCTTAAAATAAGAAGGGTCATCGGAGTTAATAGTTACATTTAATCCATAGTCCAATAATTCTTTTATATTATGCTCACCCATAGTCTTAAATACTTTTAACTCAATATTTGAATTGGGACAAACAGTTAAAGGTAATTGAGTATCCTTTAGATACTTCATTATCTCATCAGATTTATTGGCTTGAACACCATGATCTAGTCTTTGGATATCTAAAAGTTTAATGGCTTCATCAATATAAGAAACATCTGCTTCTTCTCCTGCATGTGCAACACTCAAAAAACCTTCTTCTTTGGCTTTAGCAAAGACTTCTTGGAACTTAGAAGGAGGATTTCCAATCTCAGATGAATCCAATCCAACAGCAATAATGTCTTTTTTAAATTTTATTGCTTCATCTAAAGTATTAAAGGCATCTTCTTGTGAGAGGTGTCTCAAAAAACACATAATGATATTTGAAGTAATTCCAAATTTTTCCAAGGCATCAAGTAAAGCCGCTTTAATTCCAGAAATTACAGTATGAAAGGATATACCTCTAGAGGTATGGGATTGAGGATCAAAGAAAATCTCTGTATGAACAATATTGTCTTCTTTACACTTTAGAATATATGCCCAAGTTAAATCATAAAAATCTTGCTTATGTATTAAAACATTTGCGCCCGCGTAATATATATCCAAAAAACTTTGCAAGTTAGTAAACTCATAAGCACTTTTAACTTCATCAACGCTGTTAAAAGGAATACTAATGTTATTTCTTCTAGCAAGCTCGAACATCATTTCAGGTTCTAGCGTTCCTTCAATATGAAGATGTAATTCTGCTTTTGGGATTTTTTTAATATAATCAATCATTACAAAGCCTCCATTTTTTCGTCATACTCTTGAGTGATTTCATCAAATTTTGTTTGGGATATTTCCAAACGCTCAAATTTTTCTTCTACTTCTTTTTCTTGTTTTGTAATAAGAGTAGAGAGCTCAATCAATCTACTGTTATCTCCACTATTAGAGACTTGTATCAACTCATGTTGTTCTGTTTCAATCAAATCTTCTAAGTTCATGATGTCAGCTTCTAATCGTTCCACTTCTTTTTTCAAAGGAGAGGTGAATTTATTTCTCTCACTAAGTAATGCTGCTCGTTGTTTTTTATTTTCTTTTTTATTTATCTTTGGAGCTGCTTTAACTTTTTGTTCAACTTCCTCTTCTTCCCAACCAATTTTCTCTAAAAACTCATCATAATTCCCATCAAAATATTGAGCAACACCATTCGCAAATATAATTAATCTATCACATACACTTCTTAGTAACTCTTCACTATGCGTTACAATTATACTTGAACCACTAAAGTTTTTAATGGCTTGGGTTAATGCATCAATTGAGTCCATATCAAGATGATTCGTAGGCTCATCTAGAAATAATAGATTTACATCTCTGGCAAGAATTTGCCCCAACATAACTCGACTCTTTTCACCACCTGAAAGCAAAGATATCTTCTTTTTTGCATTGTCATCACTGAACATCATCGCTCCACAGATATTTCGTACCATGGATTCAGATAATTTTGAATTGGCTACATATATTTCATCCATAACAGAGTTTTTTGGATTTAAGTGGGCAATATTAGTTTGACCAAAGTGTCCAAAAGAAGTAGTTCCATGATAGTCAACCACTCCACTTACAGCTTTTAACTCTTTAGCTATTGTATTTAATAAAGTCGATTTACCTTTACCATTTTTTCCAATAATCCCTAAAGTCTCACCTTTTTTCAGAGTAAAAGATATATTTTTAAATAAGATATTATCTTGGGTATAACCAAAACTGATATCTTTTACATCAAGTAATACTTTTGCAGGAGTATCTTTAAATTTAAAATCAAAATCTAAAGTACGATCAAAACCAAGATCTGCCATATCGTCCATTTTTTCAAGTAATTTAACTTTTGATTGTGCAAGTGCAGCAGTAGATGCTCGGGTTCTATTTCTAGCAATAAAATCTTCCAACTCTTTTCTTTTTTTATCTTGTGCAATTTTTTGTTTTTCATAGTGTTCGTCATTGAGTTTGAGTTGATCATAAAACTTATAGGTATTTCCCGGAATAATATTTAGTGTTTTACGAACTATTCCCATAGTATGAGTAGAAACACTGTCCATGAAATCTCTATCATGGGTAATTAGAATAACTTCTCCATCAAAGTTTTTTAAAAAACTTCGTAACCATCGTACAGATAGAATATCAAGGTAATTGGTAGGTTCATCAAGAAGTAATAAGTTGGGTTCAGTTATTAAGAGTTTTGCAAGATTAATTCTAATTTGAAATCCACCTGAAAATGACAGAGGATCTTTATCCAAATCTTCTTCTACAAACCCCAAACCAAAAAGTATTTTTTCTACTTTGTAAATGCTAAACTTATCATCAGAAGCTAGTGCTAAAGCGGTTTCATCACGTAAAGTTTTTTCAGAGAATTCTAAATGTTGTTCTAGTGAACCAATTTTATAACCTTTGGGAATACTAACTTCACCCCCATCAGGACTTTCTTCATCAAGTATGAGTTTAAACAGCGTAGATTTTCCACTACCATTACGTCCCACTAAGCCTACTCTATTACCGTGATTTAATCTGAAATTTAAATTACTGAAAAGTTCATTACTTCCAAAATTTTTTGATATATTTGATAGTTGTATCATATTACTCTTTTAATATTTTTAATAAATTTGCGCAATTATAGGACATACACAGTTATAGCTTGATTAGATATAAAAGAAAAAAAGAATAAAAAGGTTTATTTATCTAAGGGTATGGGTATCAGACATATAAATCATCCCTAAAGAGATATAGTTTGTTCTCATATAACGAAGCTTTATTTTTTAGCATTAAACTTTTTTGTTAATTGGGTTAACCCACTATTTAGTTCTCTAATACTGCTCCACTGGAATTCGCCTACAAATTTATTATTTAAATTCACTTTTGTTGTAGCAGTATATTTTTGAACTTTTACTTTATAAAGTTTATCACTTTTAAGAGCATATACTTTCAAATTGGCAATATTTATTCTCATATTGTTATTTTTAAATATCAAGCCATTAAAGTCAAAGTTATAAATTTCACTGTTGACGCCCAAACCATACTGAGATTTTAATTCAACTTTCTTAATGGTTTTTGATGGCAACTCCATTAAAAACTCACTGGTAGTACTCAATGTATAAAAATTCATTTTACCATTTAGTACACTCATTAATGCCATTATAATTAATAATAATTTCATATGGTCTTCCCTCCTATAAAATAATATTACTAATTATATAATGAATAAAATTAAATCTAATTTAAATAAATAACCTAATGAGTTATTAAGTAACTATATGGAACTAAGATAATTGTTTTTTATATTGATATAAAAAAAGATACCAGTACATAATGTCAGGCATCTTTTTTGTTTGAGTTTGGTTATTTTAGAAGTAAGTAAAAGTCTTTGGGTGCGTCTATTTCAAAACTTAAGTTTTTTTTGTTTTTAGGATGGATAATTGTTAGTTTCTTAGAATGTAACCCCATTCTATCGCCCTCTTTTCCATAACGTTGGTCTCCAACGATACTGTTTCCCAACCAAGAAAGATGCGCTCGTATTTGATGTTGACGTCCTGTTTCAATATTTACTTCTAATAAAGAACGTTTGGAAACAGTTTTTTTAAGCGTATAATGAGTGATTGCACTTTTAGCTTCAGGATGTTCACCCACGTGCATACGATACTCTTTTTCA
>MAAC01010254.1_pt1 | contig 12630 bp, 8 predicted proteins | sample 1115981 | NCBI WGS metagenome assembly MAAC01 (sample SAMN04961126, study PRJNA320927) | seawater metagenome | isolation source: sample BD02T64 sea water enriched with oil for 64 days | place: USA:Gulf of Mexico | collected 2013-07-27 | reverse complement strand
ATCACTGGCAACATAAAGGCAAGAGCCGCCAGCAGCGTATCGTTAATCACTAACAGCTGCAAACCGATCAGTAAAACAGCAGCCAGTAACTTCAAATACAGCGCTGCCATTACCATCTTGCGATTACCAAAGCGGGTTATTAATAGCGGCGCGACAAAACAACAGACAATACTAGCGGTCGCATTTAAACCGAACAGCAAACTAAATGTCGTAGCAGACACCCCAAGGTGCTGGATCAACCATATAGGTGCGTAACTGACATAGCTCAAGATCCCCGCCAGTGCTGACATACAACACAGCGCATAAAAGAGAAAATAGCGACTGGCCAACACCGGCCGATACTGCTGCCAGTTGTAGAGCCTGGCAGTACCAACAATGGCAGAAGACACTTTTAAAGTCTCCGGCAAAAACCTGACCACCAAACACAACACCAGTAGTGAGTAACTGCCCATAAAGACAAACGTGGAGCGCCAGCCAAATGACTCGGCTAGAGCACTACCAAAGATAGGCGCCAGCGCCGGTATCACGCTGAGCACGCCATTTAAATAGCTATACACTTTACTGCTGCGCTCATAGCTGTATGTATCGCGCACTATACTAAATATAATTACCGAGATCGCACAAGCAGCGAATCCTTGCAGCATCCTCACCAGCTGCATCAAGCCAATATCACTCACCATACTGGCAGCAAAACTGGAGAGCAAGTACAGAGCTAAACCCAACACCGCAACCGGCTTGCGCCCGTACCTATCGGCAAGCGGACCCACAACAACTTGTCCCAGCCCCATAGCCAAAAAGAACAGCGAGATAGTAGACTGGATCTGGCTGTTAGAAGCCTGCAACTCAGTAGCCATCTGTACGACAGAAGCCAGATAGATATCGATAGCCATAGGACTCAATACCACCATGGACATCAGTAGAGCTAAAATATAACGATGCATAAAATCTATTTTAGAAGAGGAAAACAAAGAAAACACGCACCAAAGATACGCATAAAAACCAGCAGCGCCGCCCAAAAAACACAACGCTACAACTTACCACAGACAACTGATAACTTACGACTTGCTACTCACGCCTGATCAGTATGATTTTTAAAAATCATCTTCATCAAACACTTCTTCAACCACACCATCATCCACCGCCAACTGACGCAGCCCCAAATAGGCATCGCGAACAAAGATATACTCATCACCCACAATCAGTGTCTCGTACTTAAACAACTGAGCACGACTATTTACCGCCCTTAAAATCAAACCGCGATCACGGGTACCGGCATCATCCACATAAGCCCAGGCATCCAACGGCACAAAACTGGCCGGCGCGTCGCGCAAAGTGCTGGGACCAAAAAACGGCAACACTACATAAGGGCCTGATGGCACACCCCATGCACCGAGTGTTTGCCCAAAATCTTCGTGATTCTTTTGCAGCCCCATATGTGTTGCCACATCCAAAACCCCCGCCAAACCTACGGTAGAGTTAAAAATCACCCGTGAAAAATCAACACTGGCATCGTGCAACTTAAACTGCAGCACATTGTTGACCATAGTACCGATATCGCGGAAGTTACCAAAAAAATTACTGACTCCAGTTTCGACTATATCCGGAGTTATTGCCTTATAACCTTTTGCCAAAGGATTAAACAAAACCGTATCAAAAGCTTTATTAAAGCCGTATACCGCCCGGTTCAATCCCTCCAGGGGATCCGAACGCTCTTCGGCGCTGACATTCACCGCAAATAGCACACACAAGCAAACAACATAGCATTTAACTTTTTTCACTTCACTTTCACCTTTCGTTTACCTACTTCCATTTCAGATAAACCAATTTTAGCACAAGCCAAAACCACTGAGACAAATTTTTGCCAAAAAAAAGACTCCCGAAGGAGCCTTTCTTAACTTTTAAACTGAAATAATCAGATTAGAAGCTGATGTTGTAACGTAGCTTAACTGCATCTTTCTTAGGAGTAGCTGCAACTTCAGCGTTCTTGTTGTAAGAGATACCAGCAAGAGTTACAGAAGCGTTGCCGCCTAGAGCGTAAGTAGCGTCAAATGCAACCATTTTCTGAGAAGTATCAGCTGTCTTAGTTGATTCGTGCTGTAGCTTAAGAGTTAGCTTATCGTTAACTGCGTAAGATCCACCAACTGCATAGCCTTTAGTGTCGTCTCCGCCTTTAGCTTTCTGAACTGAGTAACGTGCACCCAGACCGAAACCAGCAACGTTACCAGACATAGAGATGCCGTAGTTAGAATCGCCTTCTTTAGCAGCAGCAGCAGCAGTATCTACTACAGCAACACCACCAAGAGCATCAACTTTATAAGTCTCTGTTACAGCAGGAGTATCAGCTGATTGACCAGCACCTACAGTAACGCCCCAGCTGTCTGCATCGTAAGAAACAGCCATGCCGAAAGAGTTAGATGCAGTTCCGTCAGAAGTATCTACGTTACCAACACCAACACCAAACTTAAGGCCGTTGTAGTCAGCTGATTCGAAAGCGATACCGCCAGCAGAGAAACCAGAATCCATGTTTACGAAAGTACCAGAGTACAATCCGTATTCAGTACGATCTTCAACCCACTCGTTTGGATTTCCGCCGTCGCCCATTACAACTTTACCGAAATCGCCAGAAACGTATACAGTAGACTTGTGGATGTTAACAGATCCGTCAGTTGCAGCAGCATCTGTACGAATGAAGTAACCAGCTGTTAGGCCGTTATCCATTGTCTCTTCGCCTTTAACGCCGAAACGGATACGAGTGATGTCAGAAACAACATCTGTGCTGTCTTCTTTAGTGATGTCATAACGGATCTGACCGAAAAGAGTTGCATCAGCTTGAGCAACCATTGGTGCAGTCATAGCGCCAGCTACTGCTAGAGCGATAATTGACTTTTTCATGTAATTTTTCCCCTTAAATATTCAAATACTAGTAGTGAATTTTAGTTCTAGTTTTCTTTTAGTGCGTTATCCGGCTCGAGTATAGTCGGTAACGCCCTAGAAAAATACTATAGTTTTAGAATAATTTAAACACCTGACAAATGTTTTTATTTGTATAACGGCATTTATATTCAATTTGTTACTACAACAGTTAGCAGAGAGATAACTTCTTATAAAATCCTATCCATCAATGTAAGTTGTTGTTTTTTAGTTTGCGGCATTACACCACAAGCATTATAACAGTGCAACCTTTTAAATAAGTTCCCGCTGTTATTAATTATTTTCTATTTTACGCTTAAAGGTCTATTTCACGCCACTTCTGCTGCATTCTTTTTTCCGAGACACTCTGATTAGTTTTAAGCTGTTGCGAGAATAGCGAAATACGGTATTCTTCGATCAACCAGCGGTACTCTTCTAACTCCGGGTGTATTTCATCGCGGCCTGAACACTGTTCTACTTTATTTTGTAACCGACTTTCTAATGCATTTATCTGCCCACTTAACAGTTTTTGTCGGGGCAGTTCACGCTGGTACTTATCCATGCGTATTTGCAGGCTTTTCATATATCTTGTGTACTGCTCTAATCTGTACCACGAGATATGGGTTAAATAGTCTTTGGCAAACAAATTCTCCAGCTGCTGCTTTATATCAGACACTACCGTAATAGTAGTGAGTAGCTGCGACCCGGACAGTTGCTTTTGCAGTTGGTGGTATTGACGGTGTAACTGGTGCACAGCTTCGGCTATTTTCTTTATCCACAGGGCATATTCGCCACTGCTTTGCACTCGATCTACACATGCCTGAAACTGTTCTCTAGTGCGCGGCAGGCTCTCTGCCAACTGCAGTGACTCACGCATAGCAAATGAGTGAATTTCATTTTCTAACTGCTTTTTAGTGAATTTTTTTCCAACAAGCAAAGTGCTTTCGGTGATCTTAGGAATATTACTGCGCGGCTTTTTTATCACTGATGCCAGTGCTAAGCTGGCTAGATGAGTGATAGCAGCAATGCTTAGACGATCAGCGTAGCCCTTATTCATGGTTAAGATGAGATCTACTGTTTGACCATTTTGCTTTAATGTCGGCCAGGCAATAACTTTAATGCCTCCCTGCTGGGTTTCAATGGTCTCAGTTAAATCGCCAAAGCTCCAACTGTTTAAACCTGTTTCCCCCCAGGCTTGTGTCCCCTGCTGTTGCAGTTCAGTGTCTACCAAGGATGAGTACTGGTCGTAGAGTGATTCTATGTCACGGCTTTGACTGATCTCTTTGGCGTCGTTATCGATCAGCTTTATATTAAATTGCAGGTGTTTATCTAATACCGCCTGATCAAACTCTGATGGCTCCAGCCTAACCCCGGTCATGCGCAATAAATGTCGGCACAACTGTTCTATTAAGCTGCCATTGGCAAAATTGGCACTTTCTACAAAGGCGCTGACGTAATCGGGAATAGGCACAAAGTGCTTGCGGCGCGCTTTTGGCAGTGACTTTAACAGCGCGATGCAGCGCTCTTTTAACATGCCGGGCACCAACCACTCTAAGCGCTCTCTGGAAAACTGCTTCAGCAGTGCCACGGGCAAGTGCAATGAGACACCGTCTTCTGTCTCTGTGGGGTCAAAATGATAGCTCAACTCAAGCTTTACCCCTTTATATTCCATTTGATTGGGGTAATCGCGATCACTGATATGTTCGCTAGAGCGCTGCAATACATCGGATTCTTGTAAAAACAGTGCTTTGGGATGTTCCTGCTCTAATTGTTTGCGCCACTTTTCAAAACCCGCGCCATTAACAATCGGCTGATCATGCAAGCTGGCAATCTTTTGTGCATAAAAATCATAGAGGGTATCTTCATCGACTAATAAATCACGCCTTCTGGATTTAGCCTCCAGATGCTCTACCTCGGACAATAACTGCTGGTTATGACTAAAGAACGGTGCTTTTGTCTGATAGTGCCCCTCCACCAGCGCGCTGCGGATAAAGATCTCCTGACTCATTGCCGGGTCTATAGCCCCGTAGTTGACCACGCGCTTTTGCACTATGATTAAACCGAACAGCACTACTTGTTCGTTGGCGGTTACTTGCGCGCGGCTCTTTTGCCACTTTGGCTCCAAATAACTTTTCTTTATTAGATGCTTAGCCAGTGGCTCAAGCCAAAGCGGATCAATTTTAGCCGCAGTGCGTCCATACAGTTTGGATGTTTCAACTAATTCACTGACCATCAGCCATTTGGCCGGCTTTTTATATTGAGTTGATCCTGGAAAAACCAGAAAGCGACGATTGCGAGCACCAAGAAACTCTTTGTTCTCTTGTTTAAAGCCGATATGACTTAACAAACCTGACAACAGCGCTACGTGTACAGACTTGTAACTGGCCGGGGTACTCTGCTCTTTATAGCCCAGAGACTTACAGGCCAAATGTAACTGGCGGTGCACATCGCGCCACTCGCGCATGCGCATAAAGTTTAAAAAGTTTTTGCTGCAATATTTGCGTAACTGACCGGAAGAAAGCTGCTGTCGCTGCTCTTCATAGGAATTCCACAAATTAACAAAACCGACAAAGTCGGAATCCTCATCCAGATACTCTCGATGACATTGATCGGAGGCCTGCTGCTTATCTAATGGCCGCTCTTTTGGGTCTTGCACACTTAAGGCACTGGCAATAATCAACACTTCTGTCAGAGAGCTTTGCTGGTTGGCTTCTATAATCATCCGGCCAATACGGGGATCCACTGGCAACTTAGCCAACTGTCGGCCCAGCGGGCTCATGCTTTTTTGTCGATTAACGGCCCCCAGCTCTTCTAACAATTTAAAGCCATCGTTGATAAAGCGGCTATCCGGCGGGTCGATAAAGGGGAACTTAGCGATATCGCCCAATTTCAAATTGAGCATTTGCAGTATCACAGCCGCCAAGTTAGTACGCCTGATTTCTGCATCCGTGAATTCACTGCGAGCGTTAAAGTCTTCCTCCGAGTACAGCCGAATACAAGTCCCGGGGGCTATGCGCCCACAGCGGCCCGAGCGCTGATTGGCACTGGCCTGAGAAATCGCTTCTATTGGCAATCGCTGTACTTTAGATCTAAAACTGTACCGAGATATTCTGGCAAAACCCGTATCTATCACATAACCTATGCCCGGCACTGTCACTGAGGTTTCAGCCACGTTAGTGGCTAAAATAATCCGTCGCGCCGAGAGCTGATCACTTTGGAATATCTTGTTTTGCTCTTTAACGCTGAGCCTTGCATACAGTGGCATGATCAGAGTATTGCGCAGCTGTGCTTTTCTCAACGTTTCAGCGGCCTCTCTGATCTCGCGCTCACCAGAGAGGAAAATCAGTACATCCCTTGGCCCATTACTGGTCGCTTGTCGCTGTAATTGTGTTATTTCAACAACGGCGTCCAATATAGCCTGAACTTGAGTCACCTCTTTATTAGCAGCTGTTTCTTTATCTGCTTCAGCGCTGCTGCTTTTTCGCTCACGCAACAGCGGTCGATAAAGCACTTCTACCGGATAGGTGCGCCCGGAGACCTGGAGAATCGGCGCGTCATCAAAATGTTCTGAGAACTTTTGCAGATCGATGGTAGCGGAGGTGATTATTAGTTTTAGGTCAGGTCTTTTGGGTAAGATGCGTTTGATATAACCGAGCAAAAAATCGATGTTCAGACTGCGCTCGTGCGCCTCATCTAAAATCAGTACCTGATATTTTTCCAATAGCGGATCATGCTGTGTTTCTGCCAGTAAAATACCGTCGGTCATTAATTTAATCAACGTTGCATCACTGACCTGCTCAGTGAAGCGCACTTGATAACCGACTTTTTGTCCCAGTGTTGAATCAAGCTCTTGCGCTATGCGAGTGGCAACGGTTCGCGCCGCTAACCTTCGCGGCTGGGTATGGCCGATCAAACCGCGGACGCCGTAACCTAATTGCAGACAAATTTTTGGCAGCTGAGTGGTTTTACCGGAACCGGTTTCTCCGGCGATGATAATCACCTGATGCTTTTTAATGGCCGCTGCTATTTCATCCGCGTGCTCTGCCACGGGTAAGTCAGCCAGAGTGACTTTGCCAATAATCGCCTGTTTCGCTGCAACTCTCTCTTGGGACTCACTTATCAGTAGCTCAATTTGCTCTAACATTTTTTCTGACGGCTTGTTCTGCCGACAGCGCTGCTGGTATTGGCTGATTTTCTGCCGCGTTTTGGTGTATATCTTGGTCTCAGAAAAGCCCAATTGGTTTTGTAATTCAGCAATAGCAGTCAAAATCTAATCTCTAAGTAGCACAAGTTGCAGGTGATGTTGAAAGTACATATAAAGGTAAATAAAAGGTAAATAGTACAATAAAGGGCGAGTATAAAATCAGAACGGCCAACAAACCACATAAACTGCAGATTTTAGTGGTTTGTTGCTAAAGCGTAGGGTTATTTTCTGCGAACTGCTGAGTGACCAATTCAGCCAATTTAAAGGTAGCCAGCTCGCCGACAGCAATTTTCTGCCACTGCTCATCGTGGGTCAAAGGCTCGGTGGCTATCACTGTGACTTTGTCGGTAATTGAAGTCTCGTTAAAGAAGTTGACGCTAATGTCACAATCTTTAAGCCTTGCCTCGCCAAAGGGAGCCTGTCGGGTAATCCATGAGAGCTTAGTGCTATTAAAAGCCAGCAGCAATTCGGATTCAGCTAACAGCATATTAAAAACCCCAATCGCCCGCAGCTTTTCACAGCACTGATGGATGAATGCACTCAGGATCTGTTGATCTTTGGGCTTAGTGGCAAACTTGTTGCGCAATTGGTCCATCAACCAGCAAAACGCGTACTCACTGTCAGTGCTCCCCACCGGAAAATAGTGCTGTAGCGGCCAGTCAAATAGACTTTTATCTAACTGCCCATTGTGCGCATAAGTCCAGATATAACCCCACAGCTCGCGACTAAAAGGGTGAGTGTTTTCTAAATTGACAGCGCCGACATTCGCCTGCCTGATATGGCTGATGACCAAAGTGCTTTTTATTGGATGGTTTTTGACAAATTCTGCAATGGCAGAGCTGACACTGGGATCTGGATCATGAAAACTGCGCAGCCCCTTTCCTTCATAAAAACTTATACCCCAGCCATCGCGGTGTGGACCAGTACCGCCACCACGCTGCATCAGACCACTGAAACTAAAACAAATATCAGTGGGAACATTGGCGCTCATGCCTAACAACTCGCACATACTAGAACTTCAACTCCAACAAAGTGGTATTTTTATCGACAACTTTTACTTTAGTCTGTGCCAAGGCCTCATCTGCACCTTGTTTCTCTTGCCCTGTTGCACTAGCTGAATCATTGACTTGCGCAAATTCAGTGCTCTCTTTGATTTGCTGTGGCCGCTGTACATTTTCCACAGGCTTTTTTGCCTGCTTAGCCGCTGGTTGTAGCGCTGGTTGCTCTGCTAGTGTTTCAGCAGACTCTGCTTTTTTCCCTTGAACCGCTGCAGATCCACTGGCTAATTGAACCGGTTTTATCTTAACTTTTTTATTCATTTTTTCGGATAACGACGCTATTTTTTTACTCTGCGCTGGCTCTGGATGCGCTTTTTTTGCCTGGGCTGCCTGGGCTTTTTTGTTGGCTTTTTTGTTAGCTTTTGACTCAGGTATCAAAGTGATTTTATCGGGTAAGTCATCGATCACATCTAGTTTAGGCTTATCTAACAAAATCGTCTCAGCTTGTAAGTTATCGGCACCGCTTTCACGTCTCTCACCGATAAACTGAGATTTTGCATCCATGGTCAGTTCGACACTGACGATATTGGCCACTACTCGTCCACCAGCGGCTATATGTAGTTGCTGGCAGTATACTTCGCCTTCTAGCAGGCCTGATACAGAGATGTTTTTAGCACGGATAACTCCGTTCACTTTACCGCTTTTACCGATAGATACATTTTCCACAGAAGTTATATTACCTTCCACGCAGCCATCAATATGTAATTTACCGGTAAAGCACATTTCACCAGAGATTTTATTGTCTTTGGCAATAATCGTTAATGCTGTACGTTTTGATTCAGAGGGTACAGATTTTTTAAAGAAGCCCATTTGACTGATTCCACTTTGGTAAATATACGATCAAAATTTGCGATATTCCATTTCACAAACTCTTCAGGGTTAATAGCTTTAGACAAATATAACAGTTCATAGTGAAGATGCGGGCCGGTGGATCTCCCGGTGTTACCACTTTCAGCAATTTTCTGCCCTTTGTGTACATATTCACCTACCTTTACCAGATAATTATTAAGGTGGCTATAACTGGTTTCAAAACCAAAGTTATGGACTATCTTAATGTACTTGCCACTGTATGCGCGCCGTTCCACCGCCTGTACTACTCCGTCCGCCGGTGCATACACTGCAGTGCCTTTTGCGGCTTTATAATCTATACCGTTGTGCATCGTTCTGGTTTTTTTGATCGGATGATAACGCATACCAAAACCGTCATTAACTCTGATTGCCTTGATCGGCAGTCCATTGGGAATACTGTTGAGTAAAAAGAGTCGCTGCTTAGTCAGTATAGACAACCTCTCGAATCTATCTTCGTTATAGTTCTTTGGCAATTGTAAATTTAACATTTTTTCCAGATCATCTAAACTTTTGTCCAAAGCCGTTAAGTTACCATCGAGCGATGCATTAATCTTTTCGATCTTAATGTTCTCAGCTTGTAACTTGTCTCGCTCTTCCCTGGTCTGGGTGAGTGAGCTTTTCAAACCCGCTATGCTACCACTGTCAACTTTCAACTTGTCGCGCTCATTAGTAATAGCCGACAAAGTTTCGTTTAAAATATCTATTCTGCTGTTTTCTAATGCCAGTTTATCTCTTTGCTGAACCACTTTATCAAAGACATCGCTGAGTTGGCTCAGCTCTTTTCTGTATCTTTGCTGGGTACCTAATAAGGTAGTGTACTGACCATTCAAATATTGATGATCTTGCTCTAATTCAAACAAATTTGAACTTGTTTGCACTAACAACCAATTACTGACCACTAAATAACCTATGGCAGAAGTAAGCATCGCCAAAGTAAAATAGCGGGCAATTTTACTCATCGCAAATTGTTTTGACCCTGTACCTGTTGTCAGAGTGATGACCATATTTGTTTTCAAAAAACTATCCTAAAAATTTCTGCTATAGCTAATTCATTAGCTATCTATCGCTTTAAACTTAATTGCAACTGCTGCTCAGCACTTCAGTGTTCAAGCAACAACCCTATCTTTCATTATAATCAATCACTAAGCGGTTCACTGCCCAATGCGCTAATCAAAACCTCGCACATTCTAATTTAGTCGAGCTAAAAACTCATCTTTTTTTCAGAAAAAACTGCTTATATTTTAAACACCACAAACCCTAGAACCTTGTCGCAGCCCCCTAAACTCGGGGCATAATACACATAACCAGCAGAAATCAAACAAATATTCCTTTTTTATGGGCCTTATTTTCAGATTCGTTCAGGATAGTTATTGAGTATTCATCAACACTCTGTTTGAGCCTATACAGTAGCCTGACAAATTCCAGCACTAATCTGAATCCTAATAAGCAAAACAACGGGTTTATCAGACATTGCATAGCTGCTTCTATCTCCCTTCCTACTTCCTACTTCCTACTTCCTACTTCCTACTTCCTACTTCCTACTTCCTACTTATTATCAAACCAATTTATAACAAGGCACGTATTTTTCATGGTCTATTTTCATGCGCTTTTGCGCGACAAAAGCACTGAGTAATTTATCCAGCTTGTCCATCAAATGGCTATCGCCAGATAAATGGAAAGGCCCATGCTCTGCTATGGCCTTAACCGCTGGCGCTTTGACATTACCTGCAACAATACCGGATAAGGCTCTGCGCAATTGTGCCGCTAAAATGTAGTCCTGCTGGTCGCTGTGTAAATCAAGTTCGGCCATCGCCTGATGTGTCGGCTCAAAAGGTATCTGGAATTCGACCGGGATATACAGCTGCCAGTTAAAGTGAAAGGACTCACTCTTATCTTTTCGGTGCTGATAGACAGCCTCCATACTCGACTTCATCGCCAGTGCCACCGCCTGTGGATCATCGACTATGATCTGATACCTGCTACTGGCCTGCTCACCAATAGTCGCCTTAATAAACTCATCTACTTGCTCAAAGTATGCTTGGGAGCCATCTGGTCCACTGAAAATTAACGGGAAGGGAATGTCTTTGTTTTTAGGATGCAGTAATATTCCCAACATATATAAAATCTCTTCAGCAGTGCCAGCCCCTCCGGGAAAAACAATTATACCGTGTCCCAGGCGGACAAAAGCTTCTAACCTCTTCTCTATATCGGGAAAGATAACCAGCTCGTTAACAATCGGGTTAGGTGATTCTGCAGCGATAATACCAGGCTCTGTTAAGCCAATGTATCTGGCATCTGTGATGCGCTGTTTGGCATGGGCGATGGTGGCGCCTTTCATCGGGCCTTTCATTGCCCCAGGCCCACATCCTGTACAAATGTTTAACCCCCTAAGACCCAATTCATAACCTACCAGTTTTGAATACTCGTACTCTGTGCGCCCGATGGAGTGCCCTCCCCAGCAGACCACCAAATTCGGCTTGATGTTGGGTCTAATCGCCTCGCCATGACGTAAAATATTAAAAACTGTATTGGTCATATCCTCCCCAAGGGGCAGGTCGGTGGTGTTTTTATCTAACTGGGACCCGATATAAAGCAGATCTCTTAGTACCGAAAACAGATGTTCGCGTATGCCTAAAATCACTTCCCCATCAACAAATGCATTGTTTGGCGCGTTGATCAATTTTAACATTACACCTTGGTGTTTTTGTTCAATTTCAATATCGAAGTCCTTGAACATCTTCAATACATCACTGGTACTATCAACAGTACTACCTGTGTTCAATACTGCCAGTGAGCACTGACGAAATAAGCGGTATAAACTGTTGGTATTAGTCCCCTCTTGAAGCTTTGCCACTTCGAACGGAGAGAGGGTATTTAAGCTACCTAATGGCTTGGTATCGGCACTGATAAATTTTTGTGTTGTCATCACTGTGAACTCCCTGAAAATACTCATAGGCCTACAACTTTGTCGGTTAAAAGTTGGCATATATGGATACTAACGACTCCATAGCTAAGATTACTTTCTACAACGGTTTTAGTAATAGCTGCTATCTTTAAGAAATATTGTGACTATGAATGGCAGCAATATAGATAAATTATTAATGCATTGAATGCTTTAACCGAAATATATTCATCTACACTCAATATATTAGTTATAGCACAGCCTAGCAAGCGCTATGAAATTGCCACAGTACTCAGTACCCGCTCAGCAGCTGCTAACTTTCGGCACGATTGACCCAGTTAAGCGCTATAATCAATGGAGTCAGGCACCTACAACTGCAACTTTAGTCGGTAATTAACACATAGACCTTCCAATTTGCTGCCCTGACAATATAATGCAGGCCTATAAGCTATAATTTACGAAACACATAGTATTTATCCGCCAATAACTAGCAATTTTCCTGCGCTTTTACTGTTTGAAATAAGCTTAATCTGCCTTGTTTCTCTCGTAAAGAGACCTAAATGTATCGGGCCTGCAGAAAAACTCTTAAGCACAGCACTATTAGCAAGCAAGTCTAATACGTCATGCTATAGCAACTAAATAATAAACCTCTAGCCAGATCCAGCTTACTCAGCCGACTCGCTAGTAGTTACTCAGCATAAATATGT
>MAAC01016756.1_pt1 | contig 12632 bp, 10 predicted proteins | sample 1115981 | NCBI WGS metagenome assembly MAAC01 (sample SAMN04961126, study PRJNA320927) | seawater metagenome | isolation source: sample BD02T64 sea water enriched with oil for 64 days | place: USA:Gulf of Mexico | collected 2013-07-27 | reverse complement strand
GACATAAACCTTAAATTATTTTTAAATGGCTGTTTTAGACCAATTAACTTCGCAACAAGCGATCGATTTAGAAAACAAGTATGGAGCACACAACTATCATCCACTTCCTGTGGTTTTGAATAAAGGTGAAGGTGTGTATGTGTGGGATGTTGAAGGTAAAAAGTATTACGACTTTTTATCAGCATACTCTGCAGTAAACCAAGGACATTGTCATCCGAAAATTGTTGGAGCAATGGTGCAACAAGCACAAACATTAACATTAACTTCCAGAGCATTCTACAATGATATGCTTGGAAAATACGAAAAATTTGCATCAGAGCTTTTTGGCTTTGACAAGTTGTTACCAATGAACACTGGGGCAGAAGCGGTAGAAACTGCTTTAAAAATAGCTCGAAAATGGGCATATGAAGTTAAAGGAATTGCAGAAAATGAAGCACAAATTATTGTGTGTGAAAACAATTTTCATGGAAGAACTACTACAATTATTTCATTCTCTAATGATCCAGTTGCACGTAAAAACTTTGGACCGTTTACCAATGGGTTTATTAAAATAGAATACAATAATTTGCAAGCTTTAAAAGAAACTTTAGAAAGTGATACAAACATAGCCGCATTCTTAGTAGAACCAATTCAAGGTGAAGCTGGAGTATATGTTCCTTCTGAAGGATATTTAACAGCAGCAAAAGAATTGTGTACAAAGCATAATGTATTGTTCATTGCAGATGAGGTTCAAACAGGAATTGCAAGAACTGGTAAAATGTTAGCAGTAGATCACGAAAATGTAAAACCAGATATTTTAATCTTAGGGAAAGCATTAAGTGGTGGCGCGTATCCAGTTTCTGGAGTCTTGGCAAACGATGACATTATGAATGTGATACAACCAGGAAACCATGGTTCTACCTTTGGTGGGAATCCAATTGCAGCAGCAGTTGCTATTGCTGCATTAGAAGTTGTTCAAGAAGAAAATTTAGCGGAAAATGCAGAAGCTTTGGGACAGATATTTAGAGCTGAATTAACTGAATTTGCAAAAGATTGTGATTTGGTGCTTTCTGTAAGAGGAAAAGGATTGTTAAATGCTGTTTTAATTAACGATACAGAAGAAAGCTCTACAGCTTGGGATATTTGTATGAAATTAAGAGACAACGGATTGTTGGCAAAACCAACACATGGAAACATTATTCGTTTTGCTCCGCCATTAGTTATGAATAAAGAGCAATTACTAGATTGTATTTCTATTATTAAGAAAACTATTTCTGAATTTAAATAATATAGTACTCAGTTTTACTCATAAAAAAAGCCTGCAATTGCAGGCTTTTTGTTTGTAATTAATTATTATTGGTTGTCTAATGCATTTCTGTATTGTTCCATAAACACATCCCAATCTGTAGTTGCTAATGAGTATATTGACCATAATAAATATAAACCGTTGATGATTAACATAACCAATGCAAAAGTTTTTGCTGACTTCATCGATTTATAGCCAAGTTCAGTACCATCGGCAGTTTTTAATTTACTATTAGCAATCAAAAAAGCTGGTCCCGCTAATAATATACCTAGTCCGGCAAAACAGCAACATAAGATGCTAATACTAGATAATACATAGACGATTGTTGGTTTTAATTCTTTGTTCATAAAGTTGTAAGTTTGATTAATAGATTTTATAAATATAACTCGTTATAATGATAATTATATTAAGTATAGCCAAGCTATAAATAATTTTTGGTTTGACCTTCTTTTTAAATAAGAAATTATACAAAACCAAAATAAAAAATAAAAGTATTGTATATATGGCAGGATACATTTTAAAAGCTTCTATAAACTCACCTTTAGAAATAAACAGTAGCGATCGTTGCATTCCGCATCCTAAACATTCAAACCCAAAGAGTTTTTTATTAAGACAAGGCAACATATATTCTTTAGCTTGAAATAGCATTTTCATATAGGGTTTTTAGTTTTTCTTCTTTTTCTTTTTGCTAAATAACCCTTTTAAAATATTGGTTACTTTGCCTTTTGTTTTTGTACTGTCTTTCGTTTTTTTATTTCCGTTAAGTAGTTTTATTAAACTAGATTTTCCTTTGTTAATTAAGGTGTTTTTTTGTTGCTGTACTAATTGAGTCACTAAATTAGAAGTTGCTTGTTGTAAGTCTGTAGAAATTTTTGGGTTTTTAAAATCTCCCGTCAATGCAGCAGTAACTGGTACTGTTTTTACCTTTTTAGCGTCTTTTGGACTTAGTTTTGAAATGTAATTAGAAACTTCTGTCCCTAAATACTTGGTTGGAATATCAAATTTTAAATCATATTTCATTTGCTGATTAAAACCATGAGCGCCACTAACTTGAACATTAATATCTTGGTATTTTAAATTGAAAGGCTTTACGTTTACTTTTCCATCCTTGAATGATAAAAAAGCTTTTACATCATTTAAATTGAGCTTTGTAACATCTAGAAATTTCATTTCAGAACTTAAAGAAGAAAGTAATTTTGAGTTTTTGGTGTTTATCTTGCTGTCTATTAACTGCCCTAATAAATCTCCAGAAATTGTACTAATGTCTGGCGTCATGTTTTGAGTTAGATTTCCAGATAATTTAATAGTCGAATTTAATTTTCCTTCTATAGTATTTGCAATAGGCGCTATTGAAGAGAGCATTTCTATTTGTGTAAAAGAATCAGAAATATTCAAGCCTTTTAAGCCTAGATCCAAATTAAAAAAAGGTGTTTTTTCTTTGGTAGAAACGGAGCCGTTCATGCTGATGTTTCCGCCAAATAACCCCATTTTTAAATCTTTCAGTTCAACAGCTTCGTTTTTGATTAACAGTGCTCCAGAAACATTGGACAAGGTTAGATTGTCATAAATAACTTTTTTTGCAGTTGCCGTTAAAGAACAATTTAAGAAAATAGGAATTTTAACTGATGGGTTAGAAGTAGTTTCTGTTGTTTCAATACGATCAATTGTTGATGTCATAAAATCTGAAACTTTTAAAAATTCAGAATTCATTACAAAGGTGCCTTTTAGCTCTTGTTTTTTGAATAAAAAACCATAAAAGTTCTCTAAATCCCCAGTAACATGTATGTCAGAATCTCCAGTTTTTGCATCAAATGCTGTTAGTTTTATGTGATTTGGATTAAATGTAATCGAAGTCTTGTCAATAATTAATGTATTGGCTAATTCATCACCATCATAGGTAAATCCTTTTAAGCTTAGCTTTCCAGTGTTTTTTATTTGCTGATAATTTCCTTTTTCTACCGATTCCATATCAAAAGATGTCGAAATATTAGTGCTTAAAATCCCGCTAATATTTTTTTCTAAATCAATAGGGTATACTTTTGAAATATTTTCCAAATCAATAGTTCCTTTTGCAGAGAGTTCAATTTTTGGGTTTTTAGAAATATTGTAGATTTTACTACTGGTTTCAAAAACATCTTTATCAATAGTAAAAGCTAGTTTATTGATGTTGATTTTTGTGTCATTTATAATACCAGTCGAATTCAATATTTTGGTATTAATATGAATATTTTTAACAGCTTTAGGTAATGCATCGTATTTAAACATGGCATTTGTAGAAACAATATTAAGATCAAATTTCGGAATCGTTTTTTCGTTGAATGTTCCGTTAACTGATCCATTTAAAGTAAAATCTCCAGAGGTTTTTACCTTGTTTAAATTTCCAGAATATTGTTTTGGAACCAAAGCAAGCATATTTTTAAAAGAAGAAGTTGGTGTGTTGAATGTGAGATTAAATAATTGCCCATTTTCAACAAGTTGTACAAACCCGTTAAATTCTAAAGGTAATTGATTGATAAATGCTTTGTTGTCTTTAAACGAGTAGGTCTTGTTTTTTAAATTAATTCCTAATATGGCATCCAATGAAAGTGAAATATTCTGCATGTAATTTGTTCCGTTCAAATCAACGGAAATAATTGCTTTCGTTTCGGTATCTAAATCTAATACTTCTGATGTGAAATCTCCTTTACCTGAATGATAAAAATCCTTCAACAATAGTTTCATTTTAGATGCTTCATCTATAAATTTAAGTTGTAAGTTTTGGATGGTATACTCTTGAATACTTAAAGAAAAAGGAGCGCTTTCTCTAGTGTCTGTAGTACTGCTTTCTGACTTTTTAGCAATATCAAAATTTCCTGTTCCTTTTTGATTTATACGAACATTTAGCCTACCATTTATTGCAGAAATACTATTAATATCCAACGTTTCAGATGCATCTTTAAAGAGTTCTCCAATACTCATTTTTAGGTTTATTTTCTCTGCATAAAAGAGTGTATCACCTTTAAATGGGGCTTGATTTACTATGATAAGCTCATCAATAGTTAAACTTGCTTTTGGGAAATTACGAAACAAACTTAATCCAACGTTGTCAAAAGTAACAGTTGCATTCACATTTTCGTTAATGGTTTTAGCAATCATCGATTGTATTTTGTCTTTAAACAAATACGGAGTTACAGCTAAGATGATTACAAGAATAGCGAATGTTATTCCAGACCGTTTTAATATTTTTTTCAATTTCATTTTCATATGAGTACGTTGCAATTTAAAACGATAAAGCCAATTTATTATTCTAAAATCATGAATTTTATTTAAATAGATCCATTCCTGGGATATTTGGCATTCCGCTTTTGGCAGCACCTGCTAATTCTTGCTCATTGATTTCGCTTGCTTTTTTGATGGCGCTATTTATGGTCATGATTAAAAAATCTTCTAATTCTTCAGCATCGTTTAATAAACTGTCATCTATTTGGATTGATTTTATTTCTCTATTTGCAGTTATTGTAACTTGTATTTTACCATTTAACGATTTTTCATCGATTAAAACGTGATTTAATCTTGTTTTTGTTTCTTCAACTTTTTGTTGCGCTTCCTTTAATTTGCCCATCATTCCGGCCATATCTCCAAACATAATTGTCTCTTTTTTGTATTTGAGACAAATTTAGTATTTTCACTCGAATCAAAAAATATAAAAAATGAGGAAGTTATTGTTTTGCACTATGGCATTTAGTCTTATTTTTGCAGCTTCTTGTAAAAACGATTCGATGAATAATATTATGGTAAAAACACCAATAGCAGAAAAGATTCCAACAGAAATTGAAACGCATGGTGATATTAGAATTGATAATTATTTTTGGATGCGTTTATCTGATCAGCAAAAAGAGGCAAAAGATAAAGACGAGCAAACCAATAAGGTTGAAGCGTATCTTAATACTGAGAATGCATATTATGATGAATTAACAGCTCATACAAGTGATTTTCAAATTTCTTTGTTTGAAGAAATGAAGGCTAGAATTAAGGAAGATGATGCATCTGTTCCTTATAAAAAGAATGGATATTTTTACATTACTAAATATCAAAAAGGAGAACAATACCCGGTTTTTACTAGAAAATATAAAAATTTAGAAGCTAAAGAAGAGTTGTTGTTTAATGTAAACGATTTAGCGAAAGGGCATGATTATTATCAATTAGGAGGATTAAATGTGAGTCCAAATAATGAATTGGTTGCTTTTGCTGTAGATACAATTAGTAGAAGACAATATGTAATTCAGATTAAAAACTTGGTCACTGGTGAGATTTTTAAAGATGTTATAACAAACACAACTGGAGGTTCTGTATGGGCAAATGATAATAGAACCTTGTTTTATACGAAGAAAGACCCTGTTTCTTTAAGAAGCTATAAAGTCTTTAAACATGTATTGGGAACAGATGAATCTGAAGATGTTGAGGTATACCACGAAAGTGATGATACATTTGGAGCTGGAGTAGCAAAAACAAAATCAAACGATTATATTATTATTGCTTCATATTCTACATTATCATCAGAATACAGAGTGTTAGATGCTAACAGTCCGAACGGTAGTTTTAAAATAATTCAACCAAGAGAACGAAACTTAGAGTATAGTGTTTCGCATTATGGAGATCATTTTTATATGTTAACAAATAAAGATGATGCCAAAAACTTTAAGTTGATGAAAACTCCGGTAGCTAACACATCTAAAGAAAACTGGGTAGATGTAATTCCACATAGAGAAGATACATTGTTAGAAGATATTTCTATTTTTAAAGAGTATTTGGTATTAGAAGAACGTACTAATGGCTTAAATAAAATTAGAATTAAACGTTGGGATGCTACAAAAGATTATTACCTACCTTTTAGCGAAGAAACATATACTGCAGAAGTATATGCAAATCCAGAGTTTGATACAGATATGATTCGTTATGCATACAATTCAATGACAACACCAAGTTCTGTAATTGATTTTAATATGTCTGATAAGTCAAAAGAAATCAAAAAAGAACAAGAAGTTCTAGGAGGAAAGTTTGATAAGAATAATTATACAAGTAAACGAGTTTGGGCAGCAGCAAGAGATGGAGAGAAAATAGCCATTTCTTTGGTATACAGAAAAGATACCGAGATCAATGAAAACACGCCAGTTTTACAATATGCTTATGGTTCATATGGGTATACAATCCCTGATGGATTTAGCACAACACGATTAAGTTTATTAGATAGAGGTTTTGTGTATGCGATAGCTCACATTAGAGGAAGCGAATATTTAGGAAGAGACTGGTATGAAGATGGAAAGTTATTAAAGAAGAAAAATACATTTAGAGATTTTATTGACTGCTCAAAATACTTAATAGAGCAGAACTATACCTCAGCCGATCATTTATACGCAATGGGAGGTTCTGCTGGTGGATTGTTAATGGGAGCAATTGTAAATATGAACCCAGAATTGTATAATGGTATTGTTGCAGCAGTTCCTTTTGTAGATGTTATTTCTACAATGTTAGATGAAAGTATTCCGTTAACTACCGGAGAATTTGACGAATGGGGAAATCCTAAAAACAAAGAATATTACGAGTATATAAAAAGTTATTCGCCGTATGATCAAGTAAAAGCAAAAGCATATCCAAACATGTTAATAACCACTGGTTATTGGGATAGCCAAGTTCAGTACTGGGAGCCAGCGAAATGGGTTGCAAAATTAAGAGCGTTAAAAACAGATTCAAATATATTAGTAATGCATACAAATATGGAAGCTGGTCATGGTGGCGCTTCAGGTAGATTTAATGCATTAAAAGAAACTGCAAAGGATTATTCATTTATTTTAGATTTAGAAAATAAGATAGAATAATTTGTTGCACTAAAATGCAAATAGCATACATATGGATAGAAATCAAAAGATTAATAATAACATTTTAGAATTAGTTGGCCAAACACCAATAGTTCAATTACATAAAATAACTAAAGATTTAAAAGGTTCTTATTTTGCAAAGTTAGAATCTTTTAACCCCGGACATTCTGCAAAAGATAGAATTGCAATTCATATCATAGAAAACGCAGAAAAAAAAGGAATTATTAAACCTGGTGATACAATTGTAGAAACAACTTCTGGTAACACAGGGTTTAGTTTAGCTATGATTAGTATGGTAAAAGGCTATAGATGTATTTTAGCTGTCAGTTCTAAGTCATCTCAAGATAAGATTGATATGCTTAAAACAATGGGAGCAGAAGTGCACCTTTGTCCGGCAAATGTTGCAGCCGATGATCCAAGATCTTATTATGAAGTTGCTAAGAGGATCCATAAAGAAACTCCAGATTCTGTGTACATCAATCAATACTTTAATGAATTGAATTCTGATGCACATTATCAATCTACTGGCCCAGAAATTTGGGAACAGACAGGTGGTAGAGTTACCCATGTAGTTGTTGCAAGCGGTACAGGAGGAACGATCTCTGGAATTGGTAAGTATTTAAAAGAACAAAATAAAAACGTTCAAATATTGGCGGTTGATGCTTTCGGTTCAATTTTAAAAAAATACCACGAAACTAGAGAGATTGATGAAAAAGAAATTTTTCCATATAGAATTGAAGGGTTAGGAAAAAATTTAATTCCTACTGCTACAAATTTTGATGTGATAGATTTTTATGAAAAAGTAACAGATAAGGATGCTGCGTTAAAGGCGAGAGAAATAGTTACAAAAGAAGGGATTTTTCCTGGGTATACGAGTGGTGCTGTTATGCAAGCTACAGAACAATACGCGAACAAAGGCTTTTTTAATGAAGATAGCTTTGTTGTGCTAGTCTTTCCTGATCATGGATCTAGGTATATGAATAAAATATATAGCAATACTTGGATGGAAGAACAAGGTTTTTTGAAAGAAGAATTAAATGGAGTAGTTAAGCAAGAAGCTTAAAAAAATCAATATATAAAAAAGCCTCTGATAGACTCAGAGGCTTTTTTATTTGAAAAATCGCTAAAAAAACTGTTAATTTGCACTCTGTAAAAAATCCAGATAAAATAAGATGACGAAAGATCTATTTGATAGAATAAAAGGAGACAAGGGGCCTCTTGGTAAATGGGCTGACAAAGCGGAAGGTTATTATGTTTTTCCAAAATTAGAAGGACCAATTTCTAACAGAATGTCTTTTAATGGGAAAAAAGTTATTACGTGGAGTATTAATGATTACTTAGGTTTGGCAAATCATCCAGCCGTTTTAAAGGTTGATGGAGAAGCTGCAATGGAGCACGGAATGGCATATCCAATGGGAGCAAGAATGATGTCTGGTCATACTAATTTTCATGAGCAACTAGAAAATGAATGTGCTGAATTTGTTGAAAAAGATGCAGCATATTTAGTGAATTTCGGGTACCAAGGAATGGTATCTGCAATAGATGCATTGGTTACAAAAAATGATGTTATCGTATATGATATGGATACACATGCGTGTATTATAGATGGTGTTCGTTTGCATGCAGGAAAACGTTTTGTATACAAGCATAACGATATGGAGAGTTTTGAAACGAACTTAAAACGTGCATCAAAAATGGCTGCTAAAACAGGTGGTGGAATTTTAGTTGTTTCTGAAGGAGTATTTGGAATGCGTGGTCAGCAAGGGAAATTAAAAGAAATAATTGCTTTAAAAGAGCAATATAGCTTTCGTTTATTAGTAGATGATGCTCACGGGTTTGGAACCTTGGGGAAAGATGGTAGAGGTACAGGTTTTGAACAAGGAGTTCAAGACGGTATTGATGTATATTTTGCAACTTTTGCAAAGTCTATGGCCGGTATTGGAGCATTTTTTGCTGGAGATAAAGATGTAATTCAATATTTGCAATACAATATGCGTTCTCAAATGTTTGCTAAATCATTACCTATGGCAATGGTTAAAGGAGCATTGAAGCGTTTAGATATGTTGCGTACAATGCCAGAATTGAAAGAGAAGTTGTGGGAAAACACAAATGCATTGCAAAGTGGTTTACGTGAAGCAGGTTTTGATTTAGGAGACACACAGACTTGTATTACTCCAGTGTTTTTAAAAGGAGAAATTCCTGAAGCAATGGCAATGGTAAATGATTTACGTGAGAACTACGGAGTGTTCTGTTCTATTGTTGTATATCCAGTGATTCCTAAAGGGTTGATTATTTTAAGATTGATTCCAACAGCAACACATACTCAAGAAGATATTGACGAAACAATTACAGCGTTTTCTGGAATTAGAAGTAAATTAGAAGGCGGAATTTATAAAAGAATTGCTGTCGCAATGATGAGTGAATAATTGAAAATTTATATAAAAAAAAGCCTTATCAACATGATGAGGCTTTTTTTATGTCGTTTAGTTCCCAATTTTCTTTACAAAATATTCTCCTTTTCCTTTTTCGTTTGTTTCTTTAGAGTGTAGTGTGATAGAAATTTTATCATGCCCTTTTACCATCTCTGATATTGGAATACCAACTTTGTCAGCTTTAGGTTTAAGAATTTGTAAGAAGTAACCATACATGTATTTTTTTCTACTATACTCTTTCACTCTGTTTAATGAAAGAATTTTTACATCAACTCCGTTTATTTGAACTTTTAAATCTTCTTTTGTAATTACCTTTGGGGCAATATCAATAATTTCTGAAGTAATTTTCTTTGGGAGTTTTAAAGCTTTGGTTAAACTCATAGGTCTAAAGAATACCTGATAGGTTTCAAAAGGGCCTATTTGTGGTTCAAAAGCATTCATTCCGTAGACTTCTAATCGATCATATTGTGGGTTGATTTCTAAATCAGCATATATGGGTAAATTCCATGCCCAATATTCTAATTTTGTTTTTCCGTAATCAGATTCTTTAATAGCATACAAACAATAATAGGTTCCCTTTTCTACTTCAATAGAAAAGTTTCCATTTTTGTCTGTGAAAGTTTCATAAGCATTGTCAAATAATTTTTGTTTGTCTTTTTTAGAGATTCCATTGATTTTGTTTTTTAACCATACTGAGGCACTGTCTACGGGGTTGTTATTGAAATCTGTAACCTTTCCGTAAAGACGTACTGTGTTTTGACTAAAGATATTTGAGATTATTAATACAGTAAAAAGTAAAATTGTTTTTTTAGGGGTGTTCATTTTTATGAGTGTAATTAAAAGTTATAAAATGTAATGCATCATTTTTTGATAAAGGACATTTCTAATTTAAAACTGTTACAGTTTAATTGAAAGAGAATTAATAATCTTTAAGAAATCAAATTTTAAGATTTGTTGTTTTTGAAGGTCCCATACTTTTACCAAGTATGAATTAGATTATTGATTTGTTTTTAGAAATTTAATTATTTGGAATAATGAAAGGCTGTTGCTTATTTGTATCGCTTTTCAGATATAATAAAATTTAAGCACAAAAAAAAGCGTACCATTTTATGATACGCTTTTTATTTATCTTGTTAAAAGGGACTATCTTTCTCTACGTCTTCTTCCAAATCCACCTGATTGTTTATCAGAAGAACCTCTATCAGGTCTATCTCCACCAGATCTTGGTTTTCTGTCTGAAGATGAAGAACTTCTTCTTTCAGAGCTTCTTCCTTCACTACGTCTTCTTCCAAATCCACCATCGCCTCTAGAATCAGAAGATCTTCTTCCTCCTCCGCCACCGCGTCTTCTATCTCCACCACGGCCACCGCCACCAGAACGATCTTTATTAGTGATTTCAATATTTACATTTCTACCATTGTATTCTGGTCTGTTTGCTTCAAATGCTTCTAGAGCACCAGCTTCAAAATTTTTGTCAATTTCAAAGAAAGAGAACGTATCTAGAATATCAATTGCACCGATGTCAATATTATCTGTAATACGTTGATCGTTAATTAAACCAATTAAACGTGCAGGGTTGATATCGTCTTTTCTACCAATATTGATAAAGAAACGCGTCATGTTTTCGTCTCTTGCTCTTCCTCTAGAACCTGAAGGAGAATCTCCTCCTCTAGAAGACGATAAGTCGTTTAAGTCTTGTGCGTTTTTATAATAAGATAAGAAGTTGTTGAATTCTAAAGAAACAAATTTCTGAATCAATTCTTCTCTATCTAAACTTTCTAATTTTTCGTAGATGCTAGGTAAAAACTCTTCAATATCTTTAGTATTTACTTCAACATTTTGAACTTTATCAATTAAATGCATTAATTGATTTTGGCAAATTTCTTTTCCAGTAGGTACTTCTTTTTGAACGAATTTCTTTTTGATAATTCTTTCTATAGAACGTAATTTTCCTTTTTCTTTTCCGTTAACTAAAACAATCGAAATTCCTTTTTTACCAGCTCTACCAGTTCTACCACTTCTGTGTGTGTAGTTTTCTATCTGATCTGGTAGTTTATGGTTGATGACGTGTGTTAATTCAGTTACATCCAATCCACGCGCAGCAACATCTGTTGCTACTAATATTTTAATGCTCTTCTTTCTGAACTTATCCATTACACCATCACGTTGTGCTTGAGATAATTCTCCGTGCAATGCATCTGCGCTATACCCATCTTTGATAAGGTTATTGGCAACTTCTTGAGTTTCTCTACGAGTTCTACAAAAAACAATTGCATAGATGTCAGTATTTACATCAGCAATTCTTTTCAATGCAGGGTAACGAGTTCTTTCGTTAATTACAAAGTATTCATGAGTTACATCATCAGATCCTTTGTTTTTTTCACCAGAAGTAATTTCTACAGGATTGTCCATGTAGTTTCTGGCAATCGATTCTACTTCTCTTGGAAAAGTTGCAGAAAACAATAAGGTTTGTTTTGATTCAGGTGTAGCATCTAGTACCTTATCTAATTCATCTTTGAATCCCATGTTTAACATTTCATCGGCTTCATCTAAAACGATCCAACGAATGCTTCCTAGTTTTAAAGCTCTACGCTTAATTAAGTCTACAGTTCTACCTGGAGTTCCAACAACTATCTGAGAACCTCTTTTTAAAGACCTAATTTGATCTTCAATGCTTGATCCACCATAAACGGTAGTTGTTTTTACTTTTGGTAAGTATTTAGAGAACTCTCTAATGTTGTTTCCAATCTGAACTGCCAGTTCTCTTGTTGGTGATAAAATAATCGCCTGAGTATCTGGACTGTTAAAATCAATTTGCTCTAAAATAGGTAAACTAAATGCTGCTGTCTTACCTGTTCCAGTTTGAGCAAATGCTTTTAAATCTTGTGTAGATGCAATAACTTGTGGTATTGACTTTTCTTGAATTACTGTAGGATTTTCATATCCTAAATCTGTCAAAGCTTTATTGATTTCTTCTTTAAGCCCCAACTCTAAAAATGTTGACATTCTGTGAATTTTTGTGAATTCACAGACGCCAGTATCTGTAAACTCGGTTTATAT
>MAAC01013888.1_pt1 | contig 12634 bp, 11 predicted proteins | sample 1115981 | NCBI WGS metagenome assembly MAAC01 (sample SAMN04961126, study PRJNA320927) | seawater metagenome | isolation source: sample BD02T64 sea water enriched with oil for 64 days | place: USA:Gulf of Mexico | collected 2013-07-27 | reverse complement strand
AGCAGCAATTACCATTGAAGATATTAAAGCTTTCTACAGTGCTCAACTTACACAAGCTAAATTACACTTGGGTATTACTGGCGCTATGCCGAGTGCTTTAAAAGTACAGTTAATGACTGATTTAACGGCATTGCCTGTTGGTGATGAAAAGCGTTTAATTATTGCTAAAGCGCCTGTGCTAAAAGGTCATCATGCAACAATTGTTGAAAAGAATGCGCAATCAACTGCAGTCTCTTTTGGTTTCCCAATCGATACTATTCGCAGTGACAAAGATTGGGCGGCACTTTGGTTAGTACGCTCGTACTTTGGCGAACACCGTAGTTCTAACAGTTACTTGTATCAACAAATACGTCAAGCGCGTGGTATGAACTATGGTGATTATTCTTACATTGAATATTTCCCACGTGGTATGTATCAAACCAAGCCTGATGCAAACTTAGGCCGTTCAAGTCAAATTTTCCAAGTTTGGTTACGTCCTTTACGTTCAAATAATGATGCGCATTTTGCAACACGTGCAGCTTTATTCGAATTGGACAACTTGATTGAAAATGGCATGAGCGAAAAAGACTTTCAGGCAACACGTAATTATTTAACTAACTATGCACCGCAATTAGTTGCTAGCCAAGACCAGCAGTTAGGTTATGCACTTGATAGTGAGTTTTATCAAACAGAAGAGTTTGTTAAGTACGTACGTGGCGAGTTTGCAAAACTTACCTTAGCCGATGTGAATCGTGTCATTAAAGAGAACTTACAAACAGATGATATTCACTATGTTTTCATTTCAAACGATGGTAAAGATATGCAGCAACGTTTGTTGTCTGAACAAGTATCACCGTTGAAATATAACAGTGAAAAGCCTGCGGAGCTTTTAGCTACCGATAAAGTTATCGAAAGCTACAAGTTAACGCTGCCGGCGAAAAATGTTGAAGTTATTGCGGTGGATAAGGTGTTTAAATAAGGTTTTTAAATAAGCGCAAACCATACCTCAGTACCATCCATATTCAGTATTGAATTAACCTTGATAAAACACCACGCTTGCCGTGGTGTTTTTGTTTTTAATCTTAAATGATAATAAGTAGTAGCAATGACTGGTACCAATAAATGGTAAGTGTGGATAGTCAAAAATAATGAGAAAGTGTCACTTGATGAGAAAATTTAACATATTAGTTACGTTTTATGACTGTCCCTAATCTTTGATATTAACCTCCAGCATGATCACTAATGCCACAAATACGACCTAATTCATCAATTAAAATCATCTAATCTAATGATCACTTCAGATACGAAAGGCAACGTTTCACTAATTAGTTTTTAAGACTTTTCCACGCGCTAATTTGAAGTAAAAACTTTTTATTTTCAATTTGCTCTGTTGTTAACAAAACTGGCGTTTGGCTACTGAGTATTTACATTAATTTTCAAGTCGGTTACTCTTATCGTGCATCAGTTGAAAAAGGCAAACTAAGTAAAAGCTTAGGACGCAAAGCCAACGGTCTAAGGAGACGTTAAAGTCTCTATGATAGCGTAGCTACCGGCACTGGAGTATTGAATATTTGAAAACATTTCAATATCCCCCTAAATAATTCTAAACATTATTGTCTCTGCCTCAGCGTGCATCCTTAATTAACCACTTATCGTTAGCGAGTCAATTATGAATGATGAACCCAAAAAAAACTATTCTGCCAATTGGATAATAAAGTTGGCAAAAAAAACTTATATACCTAGTGTGAATGAAAAGCCGCTTTATTTAACAATAGATGAAGTCATGCCACTGTTATCGATAAGCGTTATTACAGAAATTGATGAAACACAATGCAGCAACATCATTTATTATAAGGAGTATTAGGTGAATTCAATAACAAGATATTGCATCGTGATTTTTGTTGCTTTGGCAATGTTTGGCTGTGGTTCTGAACCTAAAGAGAATGCTGAGGATGTTGCGATAGCATTTTTTAATGCTATCTATAATCAAAATGATATCAACAAAGCGAAGAAATTGTGTACTACCCATTTTGCTAAAGAAATAAGTAAATATGTTACAACCAAAAATGTTGCCCGACGGTTATTCAATATGTCATTTGACTCAGTTGAAATTGATGCTGCTTTAGGTGATCGGAAGGTTAGGGGGGAGTTTAAAAACTCAGGAAAATTAACGCTTTTATTTACGGGTTACCGCCAAGAAAAAATATATAAAGAATTGAAAAAAATAAGGTTAATAAAGCAAGGGGACGTTTGGTTAATAGATGAGTTATTACGCGATCCTACTCCTTATTAATCCAACCTGAGTATGGCTGAGCGTTATGACTAATTAGGAATGCTCTAATCGCTTTGAGACCTTTAACAAGATTTTTCTTTAAAAAGTAATGATGAATTTCTTTCCTTCAAGGCTTTCAAATATTTTGCTTCACTGTATTGCTTAGCCGGCTCAAATAAATTAACCGACTGTAAATACAATGGGGGCATTCGTCGGTTTGTAGCGTTCGTTAGTGACGCTGGCATTGATAAATTTAATCCCTTGGCAGATGGCTTCTCCATACCCTTCATGAATATGTCCGCAGATATGAACTTTGGGGTTTATTTCTTTAATCTTACTTAATAGATTCTCACAACCGGCATTTTCACCGCTATAAATTCTATCTAATAGACCAAAAGCGGGACCATGGGTGATGAGTACATCAACATCATTACTGATCAGATCCCATTTCTTTTGTATCTCTTTGCCGCGTTGTAAGTTAAAAGCCCAGTTTTGAAACGTTGGTTGCCATGGGGATCCGTAAAATGTATATCCTGCTATTGTTAACGATTGGTCTTCTAAATACACCGCGTTGGTGAGTATTTTTAAGCTGTCTTTTTTTTGACGCTCAAAACACCAGTCGTGATTGCCAGCGATAATGATTTTATGTTGATGAGGTTGCTCACCTAGCCACTCATTGAAATCCTTGAGTTCTGATAACTTTCCGTGCCTCGTAATATCTCCAGCATGGATGAGAACATCACCATCCGGCAGTTCTAGATCCCTGTACATACCATGTGTGTCAGAAATAGCGATGCACTTTAGTTTTTTATTCATTGTGGTGAATCTCATACCTTATCGGGTTAGCATTTTTTGAAACAGGGCAGGGCTAAGGTTAAGCGCGCTGAAAGGTTTCGTATCTGTCTCGCAGTCTACAGACCTATATAATTATTTAGAAGAGTTGATATATCGTTTGTCAGAGAAATTTCCAGCTAGAAAAATTTGTAAATCAGCGAGTTGTTTGTCAGAGAACCATTTTTTGTGTGCTTGATAATAGTCTTTAGTTTGATAAACGTTGGCCAATATTTTATTAATCTCGTTAATAACACGTTGGCCCAATTGACTCTTTGAACAGTTGAAATGGGCAATAAGGTAAGGAGGCGCTCCGGCAATGGTATATTGCTCTATCAGCTGCTTTTGTGCTTCATTTGGGGTTAAATCCACGGGTAAGGCAAGTACAAAGTCGACGCGTGATTTATATAACATTGATGATAAAGCCACTACTCGCTGATTGCCGCCACGGTAATAGATGTTTGCTGGTTTTATTTTTTTTATTTGCTGGTCAAGAAAATTACCAAAAGACACATCCTGTGCAAGACCTATAGTCTTTGCAGGTAATACCTTAAATACATCGGCAAGATCTTTGATTTCTCCCTTTGAATTCAGTAATTGACTCGGTAAAGCTGACGTTTGATTAAAGCGGTAAAGCTTATGCGTCAGGTAAAAACTTTGGGGATCTGAAAAGAGAGAATATTGCTTGCGCTCTGGCGTCTCTGCTCGATTGGCTACACAGACATTATCTTTGGTGTGAAGTATTCGAGTTATTCGAGGCGCGGTCACTCGCTCAATTTTAACATTATATAGGGTTAATTTTTGAATGATTAAGTTTTCAATATAGGAAGCCGTTGATGTTTCAGCAGAGTTTTTAGTTAATAGATCGATATTTTCAAGTTTGTCTTCTACTAACCAGATGATTTTTTCCTTGTGCATCTTTTCATGAACATGATTACTTTGCGCGCTAGCGCTAAAAAGTGCGCCAATAAAAAGTGCAAGACTAATGAAGGAGCTTATCATTGGTGGCGGGGAAAGTAGATTCAAGGGAAAACGTCTGCTGAGTGTAACTTCTGTTTATTTTAACTGTATTTTATTTAATAAAATAGCTTCGATAGCTTCAAAGTGACTCTTTAACGGGATTCTATGCGTAATTGTTATGAGTAATATTAGCGGTTGTGTAAGCCTTAATTTACTTAGTTTTCTCAAGGGTAAGTTAACTGGTTGTTACTTTGGCTAAAGTTCCTTAAATTGCCCTGAACGAACATCTATAAACTGGGGTACTATGTTATTGGTTGCTCATCATCTCTGATGAACAACATTGAACATAGGTGAAAACTGTCATTGGTTTGTGCATTCATTTGACATTCACAGCAGAATTCATTGCAGCAATTAATGCAGCGTTATTCAAACTGACTAAGTGCTTGTTTTATCAGGGGTGTTTATCTATTTATCTGTTCAGCCAAGAGCTATTTAATGTCTATTCTATGGTATCGATAATAATAATTTCACAATCTGTAGCTGCTCTTAAGAGTATTGAACTTGATTGATTGATTTCGGCACCATCACCTTTGTTCATCGTTATATTTACTGAGCTGTCTTCCACTTTGAACATGCCATCAGAGGCTAATATGTAAGCTTGATGTTTAATGTCATGCTCAATCAGGGTGCCTTTAGCCAATTTTCCCCCATAGATGCGTGCTTCTTGGTTGATAAAAAGGGCTTTATTTTTATCTTCTGGGTAACCTGATGCCAATAAAGTAAGTACAGATGCCTGCTTAGTAGGGAACTTTTTACTTTCCCAGCGAGGCGTCACGTTATTTTTATTGGTTTCAATCCAAATTTGATAAAAGGTTAACGGATCTTTGGTGCGGTTATATTCTGAATGCACAATGCCTGTTCCGGCACTCATCACTTGCACTTCACCTGTTTTAGTTATGCCTTTATTACCCGTGCTATCTTGATGGGTAATTTCACCTGAGCGAATAAAACTAATAATTTCCATATTTCGATGTGGGTGCGAAGGAAAGCCCATACCGGGCTCAACCCAGTCGTCATTGACTACACGTAACTTACCAAAACCCATGCGGGTAGGATTGTAGTAATTAGCAAAGCTAAAATGATGCTTAGATTTGAGCCAACCGTGATTGGCGCCACCAAGACTCTTATAGGGATAATGTTTGATCATAATAGAAAGCTCTCCAATGGTTTTTTGTTGGTCGTTTGAGCCATGTTTATGCTCTACGTTTATCTTAAAAATAGTCTGCTCAACCATCAGATTGAGATTGAAACTTGATGAACAAATATTAATTGTTTACATTGTGAGAATAAACATCAGTTAACTGAAAACATAGTTAACCAAATGGAAATAATCTTTCTGATCATCTTGGAGGTGATATGGGACAACTTGAAGATATGTATATTTTTCTGCGTGTTGTTGAAACAGGCAGTATCACTAAAGCTGCAGAACAGATGAATATCGCAAAGTCAGCGGTAAGTAAGCGCTTATCTTTGTTAGAGCAAAAGCTGGGTATTAAGTTAATAAATCGTACCACTCGAAAGTCTAGTATTACCGAAGCTGGTCAACGTTATTACCAACGCAGTAAATTAATTATTGATGAAGTGGATGAATTAAACAGCCAAACGTCTAGCAGTAAAAGAGCATTAGAGGGCACACTAAATATTGCGGTGCCGCTATCGTTTGGGCTTACTCATTTGGCTCCGGCGCTCAATTTGTTTTTGCAGCAGCATAGCGATTTAAAGTTGAACATTAATTTCTCCGACCAAAAAATAGATATTGTTGAGCAGGGCGTCGATTTGGCTTTTCGCATTGGCCAGTTAGATAATTCTAGCTTGCAAGCCCGAAAAATAGCGCCGATAAAACATGTATTATGTGCAAGTCCTGACTATTTAAAATTACATGGTGCGCCACAGACGCCAAGTGATTTAAAGCACCATAAAATGATTAAATATGGCAGTTCGGATCAAGGTGGTCTGAAATTATTAAGTAAAAATGGTGAAGAACATATTGTGCATTTTGAGCCACATATTATTGCTAATAATGGTGACTTTCTTAAATCATTGGCTGAATCAAATCACGGCATCACCTATCTACCTAGTTTCATTGTATGGCAGTCATTAGCCACTAAAAAGCTAGTACCTGTATTAGCAGATTATAAACTACATAGTATGTATGCCTATGCCGTTTATCCGGCCAACAGACACCTACCGCTGAAAGTGCGTAGTTTGATCGATTTTTTGGTTGAACGCTTTGGTAATGATCCTTATTGGGACCAGTATTGAGTTAATTAAGGTGTTTTTTTAATTCTGAATCACACCTTTAGCTAGGATAGTTAGACCGCGCTATTCTCCTTTCTAAATAGCCAAGCAAGTATCAGTCTTACACATCTCATTGTTCTCAAAATGGGGATAATGTTTTTCTATTTGTACTGTTTATCCTTTTTTATATTACGAATAAGATAACAGCATCAATAAAGCAACGGGCTTTACACAAGACTTTAATCAGTTAGAAAGTGATTAAATGTAGTCGTGATAGCACAAATCACTAGAGCCCACTTTGCTTGCTTTATTTGCAGGGACTTTATATTTAGAAACATATTCAGAGAATTTTAGGAGTACACAATGGGACTTTTAGTTGAAGGAAAGTGGAAAAACGAATGGTACGAAACAGAATCTACCGGCGGTCGTTTCGAGCGTAAAGCACCTAGTTTTCGCAATTGGGTGACTAAAGACGGTAGCGCTGGAATATCAGGTGTTGGTGGTTTTAAAGCCGAGCCTAATCGCTACCATTTATATGTATCTTTAGCGTGTCCTTGGGCACACCGCACCATTATTTATCGCAAACTTAAAGGTTTAGAAGGCATGATTTCTATGTCGGTAGTGAATGCTTTTATGGGAGATGAAGGCTGGACCTTTGCACCTGGTGAAGGCGTGGTGGCCGACCCTATTTTAAACGCGATTAACTTGCATGAAGTTTATACTGCCGCTCAGGCCGATTACACTGGGCGAGTAACGGTACCAATTTTATGGGATAAAAAAACAAATACCATTGTAAGTAATGAATCACCTGAGATTATTCGCATGTTTAATTCGTCATTTGATGACGTTGGCGCATTACCCGGTGACTTTTCACCACCGGCATTATTAGCAGAAATCGATGAGCTCAATGAATTCATTTATCCAATGATTAATAACGGTGTCTATCGCGCTGGTTTTGCCACAACACAAGAAGCTTATGAAGAAGCGGTCACTGAAGTATTTAGTGCGCTAGATACCTTGGAAATACGATTAGAAAACAGTCGTTATTTAACCGGTAATACTATAACTGAGGCTGATTGGCGATTATTTACCACGTTAGTGCGCTTTGATGCTGTTTATGTAGGGCATTTTAAATGTAACTTACGTCGCATTGTCGACTATCCAAGTATTTGGGGCTATTTACGAGATCTGTACCAAGTAGAGGGCATTGAAGAAACAGTGGCAATGCATTATATCAAAACGCATTACTACGGTAGTCATGCAACGATTAATCCAACACGGGTAATACCTGTTGGACCTGATATTGACTTTCACATGCCTCATGGACGTGAACAACTATTAGCCTAACGTGAAGTCTTAATTGTAGTGGAAACCCTCAACGTTGGGCGCATAACTGCACCAGTGTTGTGGGATTAAAAGCCGTTTAATGTATGCTTAAAACAGGTATTTTCATCAGTTCTCTTTTTAATACACTTTTTGCTATTTCTGGAGAAACTTCATAAAACTCATTAACGTATTGTTCAGCATCGAAATGCTTTCTTAACTGTTTTTTAATCTGACATGGATTGTTACACGGCAAAGAAAAATACAATTTATAATCACCGGGACCTTTCGCAGAAAGTGTTTTGGCATACTCCTCAGTATCATCAGGGGTGCAGCCAATTTTAATCACATTTGAGAAAATTGAATGGGTCATTATATAGACATTACCAAAAGCAACGGTGTCACGGGGTATGCTCTGTTGTGAATTATCCATACTCATAAGTAAGCTCTCATTGACGAATGAACGGTGGAGTTTTCTTCGTCTTTTTTTATTAGTTAAGTATCTTATTAATAGGGTTATTTTAGCGCGTGTACGTCTTGTGAATATTGATCTTCTCTTGTTTTGTCTCTCTTGATTAACTATTCGAAGCTGGAGTTGATACGGATCAATGATCCGTTGTAAAGGTGATGGTTAGGGGGATTGGTATTTGATTTATTTATGAACATGCAAAGTTCTATAGTGACGATGAACCCGCGTAAATAAAGCGCTACATCGTCATTTCAATTGTGAATAATTATAGAGAACCTTTATTTAACATTAATAGTTGTTCACTCGTTAGGTTATTTAAAGCACTTTTATCGGTATCGATTAACTCAATACGGCTGTCTTTTGAATCAGTAATTTTGTTGCAGTTAAATTCACTGTCTGCCTTATTGAAGGCATAGCTTCCTTGCTCAGTAATTACCACACCTTTAACACGTGCAAGGCTCAATGACGTTATTAATGTTATCAATTGCTGGTAGTCAAAAGTGTAATTGTCTGAAAAAATCCAACCTTTACTGAAATAACCCTCGCCATGATTATTTAGTTCAATAAAACCCTCTTGCTCCAGCCTAGTTTGTAATGCTTGGTTTAGTTTAAGTTCATTGTTATAACTGATTTCAAGCTCATGTGAACTATCTTGTAAAGAAGGGATTGCAATGCCAACAATGGGTTTGCTCGTTATTGTTGTATTACGCTCTTGGGCTAACCAACGAGCATCAATTTTACCATGCCGCATTAGGTGCAATGTCTTTTCTGTTAGCTCATTTTTGGCAATAAAAGATGATAAGTTTTCTTCATCTTGTGCTGAATAGGTGTCTGCTTTTGCCGCTAGAATGGTGTCTGCCACTTTGAGTTGCTGTACAAATGAGGGATGCTCTGTATAACGTGTATCGGTAAGGTTTCTGGCATCCACTAAACAGAGTATTGATTGCAGTGATATTATTTCTTGATATTTGCCATTGGTTAATACTTCAACCACTTCTTTTGGATGTCCTAACCCCGTTGGCTCTATCAGTAACCTGTCAGGTTTTGATTTAGTAATAAGCTGATTTAATGCTACTTGCATAGGCACGCCAGAGGCACAGCACATACAACCACCTGGTACTTCACGAATAAAGACCCCTTTTTCATTACTATTACCAGCGAGTAGTGCCGAATCTATTCCTATTTCGCCAAACTCATTGACGAGTACAGCCCAGTTTTCATCTTTGGGTTTATTGGCAAGTAATTGCAATATTGCGGTAGTTTTTCCTACACCTAAAAATCCGGTAATAAGGGTAGTGGGGATGGCTGAAATTTTTGGCGATATCTGGGTGAACATGAAATATTACTCGACTTAAGGCAAAGGTTAATGAAGAAAAAAATAACCTTGATGTTCAAATACTATCACAAGCTTACCATTTCTTAATATATCCCCGTAACCCTTCAAAGTGCACTCTGAAACTTGCATCTTCAAGTGGCTTGGGTATAAGCTCGAATAATTATTAAGCTAACCATAATAACGTTATGAATTGAGCGGGCGTCATGGATATTCTATGCTTAAGTTATACTTCACCGTGCCGATACTTCTATATATGTTTTGATAAATAGAGATAGATATTATGAACTCATCAATTAAACCGAATACTACATTTAGCCAAGATGTTCGATCTTTAGCAAAAGCGCAGGATAAAAAAGAAAATGGGCCCATGGGCCAACAAGTATCGGATCTTGCACATGAGAAAAAAATTGGAGAAGTACAAGAGCCTATTTCTGTCAGTAATAAAAAAATGCTTAATGCAGCTATTATTGAATCTACACTGAAATTCAATAATACAGTTGGCGATAAGCCATTATCACTGCTGTTAAAAACTGCCTTACAGGGAATAAACGAAGCACTCAAAGGGAGCGGGGTTGATAGTAGTGTTGAAGACGCTTATGAGTCAGGCATTGATTTCAGTTCTGAAGCGACGGCTGAACGTATTGTTTCTTTTAGTACTCAGTTATTGGGGGCTTATCGAGAGCAACACCCTGAAATGGATGAAGAGGAATCGTTAACGAGTTTTGTTGATATTATTAGTGGTGGTATTGAGCAAGGTTTTAGTGAAGCCAAAGATATACTTGGCAGTTTAAAAGTATTAGAGGGAGATATTTCCAATAATATTGATAAAACTTATGAGTTAGTTCAAGAAGGATTGCAGTCTTTTGTCGACTCTTTTAGTGAGAAAGAAGAAGAGTAACCCACACGGTAAAGATGATATCCACAAGAAAATAGTCAGTCTACCTTAACTCTTTTCTTCTCATCTTCCTTCAAAGTAATAGTGCTGATGGCTGGAGCTGATGTTACGCAGGTGTGAATATTGCTCAGATATCCCCAAAGGGCTGTTTTAGCGACGTTTTATGCTAGGTTATTGATTTTGAGAAGGACGCTACATCGATGCAGCTTATTAGATAATGCAGGAGCATATTCTCCTGAACAGCCCTTCTCTTCAATCAATGCTTTGCCTAAAGACGTTTCTAATTTCAGCTGAATCCTGCATCTTGACGTAGTTTAGGTATATAATGATGCCCCCTCTCGATAAGACTTGTGTTATATCATGCATAAATCTGATTGAAGAAGGTTTTCGTTGTGAGTAATCTTAGATGTAGAACTCACGGGTCTATTGATAACAATAAAAGACCGCTAACAATACCAATATAAGAAACAAGCCCGAGTAGTATGGCATGCAGATATTAGAAAAAGATTATCAGATTAACAGCGTCACTAAGGCTATTGGCGCAGGGGTAAACTCTATTATCGCACTGCCTACGGGGGGCGGTAAGAGTATCTGTATACTTAAATTATGCCAAGCAATGTCCGATAAGAGGGTCGTGGTAAGTTTACGTAATGCTGCGTTGGTTCCTCAATTATTAAACACGCTCACAACTAATGGCCTGTCTGTTAGTGTCGTTAAGTCAGGCTACAAGTATGTAGCTGGCGGTGATGTGACGTTAGTTATGGAGCAGTCATATGCCAGGCGAAAACACCTAAATATAAAGTGTGATGTACTGTTACGTGATGAATATCATGTTGGGTGCATGGGTGGCGTTTATATCACTATGCGTGAAGAGTTATCTCCTGACTTGATCATAGGGCTTACTGCCACACCTATTGATAGATTAGGTGTCTATATTGATAAGTCGATGGCATTAATTGAAGAAACAACAACTCGACAGTTGATTGAATTGGGTGAATTAGCTAAACCTGTTTATAAAGTCCCTAGTCTATCTCAAGAGATAGATTACAGTGCCGTTAAAATGTACCGAGGTGATTTTAGTGTCTCAGGTTTAGACTGTATATTACTGGAGCATTGTTCCTTAGTTGCACAGCAAACTGTTGATGATGCACTATCTCATGGTCGTAAGGTTATGCTGTTTGCTAACTCCATCAAACATGTAGAGGCGCTATCTGAAGCTTTTAATTTGCTTGGCGTCCCACATGAGCTTGTTCACTCTCAGCGCCCAACGAGTGATAACGATGAAAGTATACGTAGATACAAGTCAAACGAGGTTAGGTTAATCATCAATATGTCTATGCTTACCATTGGATTTGATGATCCTACTACTGATTGCGTTGTTTTAGCGCGTCCTACCAAGATATTAAGATTGTATTTACAGATAATCGGCAGGTGTTTACGTGCATCAAAGGGCAAAGTTAATGCGTTAATATTGGATTTAGCGCAATGTATTTCTACCCATGGCTTTGCTGAAGATTATCGAGACTTTACCCGTAAAACGGCTAAATCTGCGGCAATAATGTCTGAAAGATTGAGCGTGACCAACATAGGTCAATTTGTCGATGGGGAGTTCAGCTACCGAGAATCAATAGAGCGCAAGGTTGTCAAAAGAAAGTCACCTGTTACACGTAAAAAAATTCGGCCTAAGTTAGTTGTTAGCAAAGAGCTTGTTGATCGAGCAGCAAGCAACAGGGCGACAGCGTTATTGAGGCTTAACCCTAGAATGGAAAAACTGGTAAGCACTATCGAGTTGGTTAATATCGTCTATGAGCAGCAAGATGAAAGTAGCAAGATGCTTGATGAGGTCGCTATGGTTAAGATAGTGGCACTGATAGGCTTTGCTTACAGTGATGCATTAGTTGATAGCTGTACTACGTTAGTTGAAACGTTACATGCTCAAAACCAATCAATTAGAGGTTTGCTGCTGAGAGTGAGTAATTTGATAACGGCAATCGCTATGCAAGACTTAGGGGTCAAAGAAGTCACTATCAAGGCATAAACAACATATGCATAAATTAAAAGGGGCTAACGCCTCTTTTTTTTGCCCAAACCATAAGCTGAACTAAGGCTTATACCATTCCGTATAAAGAAGTGACCACTTAGAACGGCATGGGCGACTCGATAACTGCACATAATTTCTTTCATATAGAATAACTATATGCAAAAAAATTCTATTTGTTCTCAAATCCCTGGCAAGCTCTGAGTGGGAACTAACTTAATGGATTTGGTATT
>MAAC01012036.1_pt1 | contig 12636 bp, 9 predicted proteins | sample 1115981 | NCBI WGS metagenome assembly MAAC01 (sample SAMN04961126, study PRJNA320927) | seawater metagenome | isolation source: sample BD02T64 sea water enriched with oil for 64 days | place: USA:Gulf of Mexico | collected 2013-07-27 | reverse complement strand
CATGAAGGTGCGAATACATCAAAGTGGCCGGGATAGCTTCCCATTAAGAGCCCGTATATAAGCACGCATCTAATATTTTAAAAGTTTTTCTTGTACAATATGAGGAGTCCATATAAGCATACTCTCCTGAATCTTAGCTAAAAGTAACGAGATCTTCGATTAATACACCTCGAAGATGACAGTTACAGCTGCTACCTGAGTTAACTGCATAGCCGTGTAAATCAATGAAGATTACAAAAAGACACCTTTATTTAACGTGCCTATGCACTTTGCTCAGGTTCGTCACTCCCGTAGTGTATTAAGCGGGAGTCTTAGTCTAAAGTGATAAGATCTTCGATTAAAATACCACGAAGATGACGTTTACAACCCAATCCTGAGTTATCTACATAGCCATGTTATTTAATTATCTTAAAAAACATAATCTCACCCATTTATTAAAGCCATTAGTGAAATGGCTCAGCATTTAATCAAAGAGCTTTAGTATATTTATCAAGCGCTAGTGTTGATTGATTAATTAATTCATCAAGCATAAATAGCTGTTGTTTATTCAACAATTCCGTTTGGCCGTTACACTCAAGATATTGACAAAACTGGTATAGTCTAACCAAACCTAAACTGATAGCAGCACCTTTGAGCTTATGTAATTTTTGCTGCTGTTGATTAGCGGATAAACGGGAAAAATCGCTATATTCACTATTAACTTGCTGACAAAATAATTGAGCAAGTTGTATCACTTTATCACGGCCTAAGTACTCAATATCTTGATTTGGGATATTGACATCAAATAATAAAAATTCATTAAAATCAGTAAAGTCACCTTCACCTTGAGCAGTATCCGTTACCTCTTTTTCAAAACCCTGCTTAATCTCCTGACTAGCCAGTTCTTCGTCATTAGTTAACGCGGTAAACATTACTTTGGCAATGCTTGGCTTCAATTTTTTCATTTGCACAGGCTTGGCAACAAAACCATCAAAACCAGACTCAATAAACTTGGTTATATCTTCATTAAAAACATGGGCTGACACAGCAATGGTTTTAAGCGCTGTTTGCTTCTCTTTAGCAATAACTTTAAGTTGTTGAGATAAGGTCACGCCATCAATGTCAGGAAGGTTTATATCGAGCAAGGCTAAATCAAATTGCTGTTTGTGCATGCATTGCAGAGCGCTGGCACCATCTTTGGCGGCTGTTACTTTATGACCAAGTTTCTCAACTAAAGCACAGGCAACATCAAGGTTGATTTCATTATCCTCAACAATGAGTACCTGATAGCATTGAGATAGCGCTTGTGATGGCGAAAGCAACATTTGCTGCGCAGTGATAGCTTCTGCACTAGCACTGCTAAGTGGGATAGTAAAAGCAAAACAACTGCCCCGTCCCTCTTCACTTATCAGTGATAAATTACCCTGCATAGCACTCACTAGTCGCTGACATATTGCTAAACCTAAGCCCGTACCTGTTGCACTTTGTAAGTTCGCTACTTGAGTAAAGGCTTGAAAAATATCACCTTGTTTATCTTTAGCAATACCACAGCCAGTATCCGTCACTGAAAAGGTTACCTTTGACTCCCCTGCCTTGCTTTCATAAGATGTGATTTCATCGCTAACGGTTATTGATAAAACAATACTGCCGCGCTGGGTAAATTTAATGGCATTATTAATAAGGTTTATTAATATTTGTCGTAATTTCCCCAAATCAGCTAATCGCCAATTTTTAATATTATTTCCTATGTCAAAATGCAATTGTAACGCCTTATTTTGCGCTCTTGCTTGCATCAAATGTACAACATCTTGCCCTAATTTCACTAAATCAATAGCACGATAAGAAAGCTCAATATGCCCCGCTTCTATTTTTGAATAATCAAGAATGTCATTTAGAATATCTAATAAGCTTTCGCCCGAATATAAAATTGTTTGCACATATTTGTGCTGCTCAGGCGTTAGCTTAGTATCGGTTAACAGCTCTACTGTACCTATCATGCCATTCATCGGTGTGCGTATTTCATGACTCATACTGGCCAAAAATACTGACTTAGCTCTATTAGCTTGCTCTGCTTGCTGCTTTGCTAAAGCATGTGCATTAGATTCATTATTCAGTTTTTCGTTACTATCCCTTAGCTCTTGGGTTCTAACACCAACCAATTGCTCAAGGTTTTCTTTATGTAACCGTAATTCTTGCTCTGTTTGACGTTGTTCATCCTCAAGCTGTTGCTTTTTAATAGCATGCGCTCGAAACACATCAAGGGCATCAGCCATGTGCTTTAACTCTTCATCATTTGACGACTCAACAGTAATTTCAAGATCGCCAGCAGCGAGTTTTTCTATGGCATCGGTGTGTTTTTGTAATTTAAAAACAATACCTTGATAAACCACTTTCCACATTACCAACACAATAACAATGAGTGATAATAAGGTGGTAATTAAAAATACATTTTGCGACCAAGAAACTAATTTTTGATGCTGTTGACTGGTTTGTTTAGCTAATTGGCCTTGCTTCTCAACCAGCGACAATATGCCTTGATTTAATTGCGCTAATTGATTAGAAATATGCTGATGTAATAAGCTTTGCTTTTGCTCTAACTCTATTGCTTTTTGCTGATTAACAAGCAAGTAATCAAATAGTTTAAGCTTATCAAGCGCTATTCGCGCCAAGTTAAATCTATACGGGTCGGTAATGGCATCAACTAAGTTTGCTATCAGCAATAAATGCTTATTTTTATCTTGGCCTAGTTTATTAAGTTGTTGATATTCATGTGTAGTTATAACTAAGTTGGCAACTTGCTCTAGCTCCAACGCATGGCGCTCTAATGCCGCCATTTTATCAAGTAGGTTAAGATCTTCATCAATAATTAAATCTATATCTTGCTGCGCTTGTTCAAGCTTACTTTTGTGTGCTATTAAATCATAAAGCCCAGACAAGCGTACTAAGGCAAAAGTACTGGCATTGGCCACTTGCGATTGAGACAGAACAAAGATTTCATGTACTGAAGTTTTCACTACAATCAAAGTCTGATCAAGTTGTTGTTGGTTGATAATTTTAGCTTTAGCATAGCCATCAAGTTGTTCAATGCCGTGGCTAATGTCATTCTTCAATGTTAATAGTTTAGCTAAATTTTTATTGCTAATGTTAAGTTGCTCAAGCGCGGCAAACTTTTCTTCAATGGCTAAATTGAGCAATGCTAATGTTTGGCTGTTTTCTTGTCGTTGTTCTTCATCAGTGGTATTTTTTAATAACGTTGTGGTGTGGGTTATTTGCAAACTAATGTTGGCCAGCGCTCTGGCACTTGATAGCGTAGGTAAGGTTTGTTGGGTTATAGTGTCACCTGTACTGGCAATAAGGCTTAAACCATTCCAAGCAACAACACTAACAAATAGTAATAAACCCGCAACAAAGCTAAAGGCAAATAATAATTTGTTACCTATACTTCGACGAAAGTGCACGGTAATATCCTCTTTTACACAGAAAGTGTCATTAATTTTTAAATTGAGTTATGTTGTGAAAATATTTTTAGTGTTACTGCTAATGTTTGTTCATTGTTGCTTTTGCTTATCATCTATAGCAAAACCAGTTCAATCAATAACAAATAATCAACTGCTAACGGGTAAAGTATCAGCAGGCAAAATATCTGCTGATAAAATTAAATTATGCGCGGTATACCCGCACCTAAAAGACTCTTATTGGCTCAGTATCAATTTTGGCATGACTGAACAAGCAAAACAAAGATCTATTGAATTAAAAGTACTTGAAGCTGGTGGCTATCAAAATATTGACCAACAATTAAAACAAATTGAGCAATGTATCCACTGGCAAGCAAAGGCCATTTTAGTGGGCGCTGTTAACTTTGAACTCTTAAATCAAAAACTTGCTCAAGTTAACCAGCATACACCTATTTTTGCCTTAGTAAATGAAATAGCCACTGACAATATTACTGGTAGAACAGGTGTATCTTGGTATCAAATGGGCTATAAACTGGGTGAGTACCTGGTCAAAAAGCATCAAAAAACACAAAAAAAACAAGCAATTAAACTGGCTTGGTTTCCAGGCCCTAAAAGTGGTGGCGGTAGCTTACAATCAACTAAAGGATTACAAGCGGCCATAGCAAATAGCAATATTGAAATAATGACTATACAACATGGTTTAAACGAGAAAATCACTCAGTTTTCACTATTAAAAGACACTTTGAAAAAATATCATCACATCGACTATTTAGCAGGCAATGCGGTAATGGCTGAAATGGCAATAAATGAAGTAGCACATTTGCCTAAAGAGCAGCAACCAAAAATCCTTAGCCATTATCTTAGTCACGGTGTTTATCGGGGTATAAAGCGCCATAAAATATTAATGGCCAATTCAGACCAAATGGTTCTACAAGGCAAAATGGCCATTAATCAGGCTGTTAATTATTTACAAACAGGCAAGGTAAAAACTGAACAAGCGCCTGAAATTATTACTATAGAGCAAGCAAATATAAGTAAGCTGAATGCTGAATTATCTTTATCTCCTAGTGACTTTAAACCTATTTATAGTGTCAAAGACAATTAGGTAATATCAGCAGCAAACAAATAACCTTCGCCATGAATAGTGGTAAATATTTGCGGGTCTTTCGGGTTGTCTTCAATCTTGTTACGTAACCTGCGAACCAGTACGTCTATGGTTCTATCATTGGGGGCATCAACCCTATGCTCAATCAAGTTAAGTAGCCGCTCTCGGCTTAAAACCCGACTAGGGTTAGCAACAAAAGCCACTAAAATATCGTATTCTGCTTTGGTCAGTTTTACGGGAACATTATTTTTGAGTAATTTTCGTTTGGGAATATCAAAACAGCATTGACCAAAACGAAATAGATCATCATCGTCTTCAAGTTCTGCAGCTATTGCTGTACTTTGCTTAGCTAATGATATGCGCCATAAAATATTTTTAACTCTGACTAATAACTCTCTTAGCTCAAAAGGCTTAGTAACATAGTCATCAGCGCCCATTTCTAAACCAATAATTTTATCAATAGCGTCTGTACGGCCAGTCACTAGCACAATACCAATAGTAGAATGGCTGCGTAAATTTCGAGTGATCATCAAACCATCTTCATCAGGCAAGTTAATATCTAGCATGATCAAGTCTATATCATGGTTTTCTAATACCACATTCATTTGCGCTTTATTTATCGCTTCACTGACCTGATAGCCCGCATGTTGAAAATAACCAACCAACTTGGCTCGTGTTATTGCCTCATCTTCTACCACTAGAATATGTTTATCGTTCAAATTTTTCTTCCTTTTAACCTATTATTATCAGCACAGCAGTTTATATAAAATTACAAACCATCAATAATTCATAAGCATTTTTACATATTGTGTTCATCTAACTACACAATGTTGTTCATAACAGGGGGCTACAATAGAGCCATTAAAAATAGTTTATCTGATTTATATCAATCTTGGAGTACTAAGTTATGAAAAAAGTAATAAAAAACGCAAACCGCCTTCTCGTTGGCACAATGTTACTATCTTGCCCTTTTTTAGCAAGTAGCGAGCAAAGTAAAGAACAATTATTCAATGGCACTTTCAGTGGATCTTTAGAAATAGCGACTGATTACGTGTTCCGTGGTGAATCTGAAGTCGCCGATGGTGACATTCCAGCCATTAAAGGGAGTTTTACTTGGACTCATGAAGATGGTGTTTATGCAGGGGTATTTGGTGCAACTAATAAATTTGAATCAACTCCAGATATCAGAGCTGTTTTAGCTCCCTACATTGGTAAATTCGGCACCTTTGGCGACACTGACATTAGCTACAACGTTTTTCTATTTCATTATACCTACCCTGGTGTAGAAGACATGGACTACACCGAACTTTGGATGAAAGTTGCTAAAGACTTTGGTCCAGTAAAAATGGAGTTAGAAGTTACCCCAACACTAAATGACTGGTTTGGTGTCGATGGCTGGAGCGGTGTTAACTACGCTATACACCCAAGTAAAACCTTCGATAATGGTATTAAGCTTTCTGGCTCTGTTGGCTATCAAGAATTATCAGGAGAAGGGGCTGAAGGTTGGACTCACTGGAATTTAGGTTTAAGCAAAAATGTCTATGGTCTCAATGTTGATGTACGCTATCACGACTCCGATGTAGATAGCTCTCACAAAGTTTATGGCTCAGAGCAAGGACAAAGAATATTTGATGAACGCTTTGTTTTCAGTGTCAGTAAAAGCTTTTAGTTGCTTAGTTTAACCAAGCTACTTTAAGTAATCTGCTTTACACAACAAGCAAAATAATAAGCAAAAGAATAAACAGCGAAGCTTAACGGTTCGCTGTTTTTCATTTTACCGCATTAAAGCTATAAGTTATCTGCCCACCTCAACTACTTAGCTTACCCATCAAGCAATTTACATATTCCTGTTCATATTTTTTCACAACTTAACGCAAGCTGTCATTTCTTTATTCATCATCATTCATATTATTTGTCTATAGTTAGAGCATCAAAAAAATATTGAATTAAATAATTCAATGAACAAGCCATTGATTAAAGAGGAGTTTCGATATGACCACGAAACAGATAACTAAAGAAACAAGCAAAAAGAGTAAAGTTAAAGAGCTGAAAGCATTAGGCTTCATCATTGTCGTGCTATTTCCCATATTAAGCATCTTCGCTATCGGTGGCTATGGCCTGATAATTTGGTTAATTCAAGCATTTGGCGGCGTAATTCCTCATTAGGAAAGCCATCAGCATTTTCAGCAGCAAAGTAAAAAATTAAGAATAATGAGGGTTATCACATGAAATGGTTCAAAAACCTCTGGCGTACACTTAACAAGCCAGCCAAGTACTTAACATTAGGCTCCATCAGTTTAACCGCTTTTTTAATGGGGGTTATTTTTTGGGGTGGCTTTAACACCGCATTACAAGCCACTAATACCGAAGAATTTTGTATCAGTTGTCACAGTATGGAAAGTAAGCCTTACCAAGAACTGCAAAAAACAGTGCATTGGTCTAACCATTCAGGGGTACGTGCAACTTGTCCAGACTGCCATGTTCCACATAGCTGGGGCCGTAAAATAGCCAGAAAAATGGAAGCATCAAGTGACGTATGGGGCTGGTTTTTCAAAACAGTGAATACTGATGAAAAGTTTGAAAGCAAACGCTTAGAAATGGCTTCAAGAGAATGGGGTCGCTTTGATAGAGATGATTCATTAGCTTGTAAAAACTGCCACAACTATGACTCAATGAAATGGGAAACAATGTCAAAACTTGCCCAAAAGCAAATGAAACGTGCAGCAGAAAACGATCAAAGTTGTGTCGATTGTCATAAAGGCATAGCACATACCTTACCTGACATGGGCACAGCCAGAGCACCAGAATTAATAGCGCAAGTAGGTACAGGGCCAAGTTCATTCACTACAGGTCAAGATTACTTTACCGCATTAACCAAACCATTATTCTTTAGTTCAAATGGAGATGTTGAAGCAGGTACATTAAATGTAGCAACAAAAGTAAAAGTACTAGAAAGCAAAGATAACCGAGTAAAAATTGCCATTGATGGCTGGCGTAAAAAAATGGGTGCTGGCCGGGTAATTTACCTTGATTTTGGTATCAATATGCTTACCGCACAATTAACCAAAGACGCAGCAAAAACTGACGGTATTATCAACGGCTTTGAAGAAAAAGAAGACGATATGACGGGCTTAAAATGGCAACGTGTTGAAACTGTGCTTTGGACAGAAGCAGAGTACTTAATTACCGAACAACAACCGCTTTGGGATTATGCTCGCGATACCTTTAGAAGCAGTTGTAGTGTTTGTCATACTCAACCTGACGAAGCTCACTTTGACGCCAATACATGGCCAGGTATGTTCCAAGGCATGATCGCTTTTGTCAATATGGATCAAGACACCCAAGCACTGGTACAAAAATATTTACAGCAACATTCATCAACTTTTGTTAAAAAAGAACATTAAGCGGAGCTAGATATCATGAAAAGAAGAGATTTTTTAAAAGGCATATTAGCGACATCTGTTGTCGTTATTGGCACTGCTTCGGTATTAACGCCGTTAACTGCTTTAGCAAAAGTTGGCGCTAAAAAACGTGATGATTGGTTAACAACTGGCTCACACTTTGGCGCCTTTAAAATCAAACGTAAAAATGGCGTTATTGAGCAAGTAAAACCCTTTGATTTAGACAAATACCCAACCGATATGATCAATGGTGTTAAAGGGTTAGTTTATAATCCATCACGAATTCGCTACCCTATGGTGCGTTTAGATTTTTTACTTAAAGGGCATAAAAGTGATACCAGCCAACGCGGTGATTTTCGCTTTGTTAGAGTCACTTGGGATCAAGCACTAACCCTATTTAAACAATCTCTTGATGAAGTACAAACTAACTATGGCCCTTCTGGGTTACATGCTGGACAAACGGGTTGGCGTGCAACGGGACAATTACATTCTAGCACTAGCCACATGCAACGTGCTGTTGGTATGCACGGTAATTTTGTCAAAAAAATTGGCGATTACTCCACGGGTGCTGGTCAAACCATATTACCTTACGTATTAGGGTCAACCGAAGTTTATGCGCAAGGCACTTCATGGCCGCTTATTTTAGATAATGCCAAAACCATTATCTTATGGGCAAACGATCCCTATAAAAATTTACAAGTAGGTTGGAATGCTGAAACTCATGAAAGCTATGAATATCTTGCTCAGCTTAAAGAAAAAGTAAAACAAGGCAAAATTCGAGTGATCAGCATAGATCCCGTGGCATCAAAAACACAAGACTATTTAGGTTGTGAGAAGATTTATGTTAACCCACAAACAGATGTCGCCTTAATGCTTGCCATCGCTTATGAGCTTTACACCAATGACTTGCATGATAAAGAATTTATTAATGGTTATAGCTTAGGGTTCGACCGTTTTGTGCCTTACTTAACTGGCGAAAGTGACGGCGTAGCCAAAACACCTCTGTGGGCTGAAAAAATCACCTCTGTACCTGCTGATGTTATAAAAGACTTAGCTAAAACCATGGTTGCTGGCCGTACACAATTTTTAATGGGTTGGTGTATTCAACGCCAGCAACACGGTGAACAGCCTTATTGGATGGCAGCTGTATTAGCCACCATGGTTGGTCAAATAGGTTTACCTGGCGGCGGCATTAGCTATGGTCATCATTATTCGAGTATTGGTGTACCCTCTTCTGGTGCAGCAGCCCCAGGCGCTTTCCCTCGAAATTTAGACGAAGGCCAGAAACCAATATTTGATAACAATGACTTTAAAGGTGCAACCAGTACTATTCCTGTGGCGCGTTGGATTGATGCTATTTTAGCGCCAGGTAAAGTAATTGATGCTAATGGCGCTAAAGTAACTTACCCAGATATTAAAATGATGATTTTTTCAGGCAACAACCCATGGAACCATCATCAAGACCGCAACCGCATGAAGAAAGCATTCCACAAATTAGAGTGTGTGGTCAGCATTGATATGAACTGGACAGCAACTTGTCGTTTTTCTGATATTGTATTGCCTGCCTGTACCACACTTGAGCGAAACGATATTGATATTTATGGTAGTTACGCCAACAGAGGTTTGTTGGCAATGCAAAAAATGGTTGAGCCACTATTTGATAGCTTGTCTGATTTTGAAATATTTACCCGTTTTGCCCGTATTTTAGGTAAGGAAAAAGAGTATACCCGAGGTATGACTGAGCTTGATTGGTTGGAAAAACTATACAGCGACTGTAAAGCAGCCAATGATGGTAAGTTTGTTATGCCTGAGTTTGAACAATTTTGGCAAGATGGTTATGTACATTTTGGTGAAGGAAAACCTTGGACACGCCATGCCGACTTCAGAGACGATCCTGAAATTAACCCATTAGGTACACCATCAGGTTTAATTGAAATCTTTAGTCGTAAAATTGAACGTTACCAATACGATGATTGTAAAGGTCACCCTACATGGATGGAAAAAAATGAACGTAGCCATGGTGGCCCTGGCTCAGACAAACATCCTATTTGGATGCAGTCTTGCCACCCTGATAAACGCTTACATTCACAAATGTGTGAATCGAAAGAGTATCGCCAAACTTATGCAGTACAAGACAGAGAGCCCGTTTATTTAAACCCCGAAGATGCGAACAAACGTGGCATAAAAAATGGCGATGTTGTTAGAGTGTTTAATGACAGAGGCCAGTTACTCGCTGGTGCAGTCATTAGCAAAAACTACCCTCAAGGTGTTATTCGTATCCATGAAGGTGCTTGGTATGGCCCAGTTGGCGATGATGGCAGTATCACTGGTGGCGCAAAAGTTGGTGCACTTTGTAGTTATGGCGATCCAAACACTTTAACGCAAGATATCGGCTCATCCAAATTAGCGCAAGCTTGTTCAGCTTATACCTGTTTAGTGGATTATGAGAAATTTCGTGGTAAGTTACCGCAAGTCACTTCATTCCAAGGACCATTGGAGATTGGCGCATGATTGAATCTAGTCAAACAACTGAGCTGAATGCTGAACTTAGCACTGAACTCACAGCAGAAAACAAAGCAAGAGCAGTAGTCTATAATTTTCTTTCATCGCTATTTGCCAAAGAGGTGAATAAAGACTTAGTTGAGCAGCTCAGTTCAGAACAAGGGCAAAGCTTTTTAAGCTCGCTAGCCCTTGAGCCTGCATTAGCACCTTGCATCAAGGAAATTAATACAAAGTTAGCACAACTTGACAGTGAAGAGTCATTACTAGAGCTTGCTGCTGATTTTTGCGGCTTGTTTTTAGTAGATGGTAAAACCAGTGTTTCACCTTATGCAGGTCAATATCTTAGTAAAAAACAAGATAAAAATAAGTCACAATTATTTGGTGAGCTACATCAACTAATGACCGAGTTTTTAACCAACAGTAAGATGCAAATACATAGTGACTTTCCAGAGCCCGCCGATCATATCGCGGTAATACTAGCCTATATTGCTCATCTATGCGTATCTACCAACGATGAACTTCAGCTTAAGTTCATCAAAATTTACTTAATGTCATGGATAAGTGATTTTGCCCAACAAGTAAAAAAACATGACCATGGACATTTTTACTGCGCTGTAGCTGGTTTAACTTTACACTGGTTACAAACAGATGTTAACTATTTGGCAAGTGATTAACTCTTTTAAGCTTTTTACTTTAGTGTAAAAAGAGAGTACGAATTTAAAAGCTTATGCTGATAACCAAGAGTTGCGCATTAATGAACTTATGCGCGCTCGGCTAAAGCCGCTATTAAAACGATCGGTAGCATAAACATTATGGCTATGTACCCGTTAATTATTGTTATATATGTGATCCATTGATTTTAATGTCTTTTGTAGGAAAGCTTATTTTTTAACAAAAGTATCCTCGAGAATTTCGTGGCTCAGGTTTTTAGTTCCAGACAAAACCTAAGTACCACATCCGTATAGGAAAAAACCGCTCCTACAAGTTAAATCATATCAACAACAGTTAGGTAGAACATAACTAATATTATTGAAATAATCCTATGGGATTCCTTCAACTCTCCCCTTAATAGATGGAGTCATTAATTTTCTTTCGAATTTTCATCTCATTAAATAATTTCAACTTAAGCACTTTTTTTTCAATATTCCGACGGTACCAAAGCAAAATATTGGCGAAATGTTCGACAAAAACAACGTCAGATTTATAACCTGCCAAAAGGGTAATGCTATCAATGTTTTTGTCAGAAATCCCTACTAACAGCTCAATTAAAGTAAACTTAAACCCATGATAACCATACTTTTAATAATTATTATAAATAATTTAAGAAGTTAATGGGCTGATTGCGGGTCATTATACAAAGCAATAAGTTACTCGTTTTTTTACAATCAAAACTTGTTACTAAGAATCTTGTGAACATCATTTTAACCATTGCAGCCGAAACCTTAAGCGCTATTGCTTATAATTAGCTTTCGAAGTGCGATTAATGGCTATTTCTATGATATTTACTATGATTATTGCGATGACCTCAGTAGAAAAAAGATGATTGTCTCTATTGTACCAGAGCATGGTAATTATGATTGATTAACATCAAGTAAGTAATTACACAGGGAGGTAGCTAACAGTTTAACAAAACCATTAACTAAGTATTAACCAAACCACTAACTAGATATAATTTAATACACTCGGAGAAAAAAATGAAAGAAAACACTAAAACTACGCTTCAAGGTAGTGCTATTGCTCTTGCTGTAGCTGGCATGATGGGTTGTACTGCAGTAACTGCAGAGACAACAAAAACTGCCACTAACAATGTTGTAGAAATGGGGCATTGTTATGACGTTAATCAATGCAAAGGACACAATGATTGTAAAACCGCAGAAAATGCTTGTAAAGGCCAAGCGGTTTGTAAAGGTCATGGCTTTGTTGCCATGTCGACCAAAACCTGTGGCGATATTGGTGGTACGGTAAAAGATGATTGGCGTGGTGAAGTAAACACAGCCGAGTTAACCCATTGTTATAACATTAATGTTTGCAAAGGTCATAATGACTGTAAAACCGCAGAAAATGCTTGTAAAGGCCAAGCGGCTTGTAAAGGCCATGGTTTTGTTGCCTTATCAGCATCATCTTGTGCTGATGTAGGAGGTACGGTTGGTAGCTAATTTACCTATCGAAGGAGGGCCTGTGCCCTCCTTGCTAA
>MAAC01015104.1_pt1 | contig 12640 bp, 9 predicted proteins | sample 1115981 | NCBI WGS metagenome assembly MAAC01 (sample SAMN04961126, study PRJNA320927) | seawater metagenome | isolation source: sample BD02T64 sea water enriched with oil for 64 days | place: USA:Gulf of Mexico | collected 2013-07-27 | reverse complement strand
TGTCCGGGATAACTCGTTTTGATAATAACTTGCACATCTGATAAATCAGGCAATGCATCAATAGGCGTATTTTTTACTGCATACAAACCTGCGCCCACTAAAATCATAGTGGCCAATATGACGAAGAAACGATTACCTACTGACCAACGAATAATGGCAGCAATCATTGTTTTTCTCCCTGAGCCATGTCGTGCTGCATGCCTTTTTTCATCGCCATTGCGCTAACAATAATGAATTCGCCCTCTCTAATTTCGAAGGTAAACATTAAATAAGCATCAACATTAAATAGTGCCATATCTACGGATTCACTTACCATGAAATCAACACTAGCAGGCGCTCGGTTCCATTTTTCAATCGCTTCACGATCGATAGTCACCATGCGGTGATCGGTCATCACGGAAGTGACGGTGCCATGTACTGTTGCCGAAGATACGTCATTATTACTTTCGTCTGTAGAATCATCAGATTGAAATTCTTCAATATACATACGTTTAAAGTCTGACGTTTTACTGGACTCAGAGTCGAGTAAGAACTGAGCGGAACTGACCACTTTCTCTCCAACAGCAAGACCAGAAATAATCTCGATATTATCGCGATCAAAACGACCAATTTTCACTGCCACTGACTTAAAGTAACCTTCGCCTAACGCTAAAACCACTCTGTCTTGGTTACCCGTACGAATAACGGCTTCTTTTGGTACTTGCAAAGCGGGTTCGTTGTCATTGATTGCAATTGAAATTTGCGCGAACATATTCGGTCTTAAATCACCGTGCTGGTTATTAAAATGCAGTCTAACAATACCGGTTCTAGTTTTTGGATTTAACATAGGATGTACGTGTTCAACTTTACCGTTCCACTGTTTGGAAGGTAAATAATCTAAACGCATGCTGGCACTATCGCCCATGGCAACTTTAAAGACATCGCGCTCAAAAACTTCTGCTTTCACCCATACCTGGGTTAAATCGACTATGGATAACATCATTGTCTCTGGTTTAACGTAGAAACCTTCTCTGATAAATAAGCTTTCTACTACACCATTTTGTGGAGCGTAAAAAGTAACGTTTAACTGGACTTTTTTATCCTTTTTTAACGCGTTAATAGCCTTACGAGGAATTTGTAACGCGATAAGACGATTTTCAGCGGCGGTAATTAAACGTTTATTTTTTCGATCTAATGCGAGCAGTAATTCTTCTTGAGCATTTACTAATTCAGGTGAATATATGTCATAAAGTGGCTGACCCTTTGTCAACGGATCACCAATAGCGTTGATGTAGAGCTTTTCAACCCAGCCTGCAATACGTGGGTGAATATGCACCAATTTATCTTCATCATAAGTGACATAACCCACTGTTTCTATTGTAGTCTTGAGTGGAAGGTAAGTCGCTGTCGTAGTACGTACACCTAAGTTGTTAATAACACTCGGCGATATTTTTATGGTACCGACGCCTTCATCAATTGTATTATTTTGACTACCGTAATAAGGGATCAGATCCATGCCCATAGGGGATTGACCAGGTTGGTCACGTCTAAAATTTGCATCCATTGGCGCTACCCAGTACAAAGGTTTATTTTCTTTGGTACTGTTATCAGTAACGTTTGTCTTAGATGGTAAAAAGGTTGTGACAACTAAGGTTATTATTATCCCTAAAACTAAACCTGTTAATGCAACTAGCCCTATTTTTAACGGTGAACGTTTTATTGAGTTGTTGGTCTCTTTATTGATAGTCATTATTTTTCCTCACCCATAGCAAAGTCTGCCGGTGTATTGTTCGTAGCCAAACTACCGACAAAAAGGTAATTCAGTTCTAAAATTATTTTTTGCTGTTCAACAGCAATTTTTAGTTGTTCTATCTCGGCATTAAGTACGGCGATGCGTGATCGTACAACTTCTGAAAAATCGCCATCATCGTTGGTATATGCCGTTAATGAGGCTTCTGCTTGATCGTGAATTTGCGGTAACAGTCTTGTTTGGTAAAGTGTTTTACGATTATTCAATCGTGACAAACGTCCTTGTGCACTAGAGAAAGCTCCGAGTAACTGACGTAGCAATAGTATTTTTTCTGTTTTCACCGCTTCTGTTGCTGATACCGCTGATTTTACTGTCATATCTTGACGATTATCAGTAAACAATGGCAGATCGAAAGTCACCCCAACAGAGAATAAATCTGCTCGATTATTACCCAGAGCATCATCATCACGATAGCCATAACTTGCGTTAATGGCCCATTCGGGTTGATAGGCTTGTTCTGCCAAATTTATGCCTGTTTTTGTCGCTAGTATTTTTTTATCTAACGCAATAATTGCAGGGTGTTTAACAAAAATTTGAGTCAGTTCTGCAACAGATAACCAATGGTTATTGCTCAGCTCATTACTTTTCAAATTTGCACGGGCTGAACCCGAATGGATCAAATCTTTATGAAGTAAATCTAACTGAGGCAGTTGTTTAGCCAATTTCATATTCTGTAGTTGACCGACCTCACTCATGTTTACTTGCGTTGTGTTAGCAATAAATGCCGTTGATAGCCATTGCGTTAACCTGCCTACATAAGCATTTTTCTGTTGCGCTAGACTATCGAGTCGATCATCGAGCTGTGTTAATTCAAGTTGGGCACGAACAATATCCTGTTGCCTTGTTCTACCTAAGGTTGAAGAATAACTGGCTTGAGCGACATCAGCTAACTGCTCGAACAAGGAACGATTTTGTTCAATCAGGATAATACTTTGTTGAACGTTATAAGCATCAAGCCACAAACTGCCAACCGTAACCGCCACTTTGGCTTCTCTGTCGCTACGTTGAAAGGGATAAGCTTCACTTTGAATACGTAATTGCTGATTTTTTATTGTCAGGCTATCACCACGAGGAAACATTTGGGTAATACCCACTTTTAGCTGTGTCATTCCCTCTTGAGAAAAATTAAAACCATCGGTAGGCAGGTTTGCTAATGCGACCGACATTTTAGGATCTGGCAAACTTGAAGCTGCATTGCTCATGGCCTCAACGGCTTGTTGCTGGTGTTTATTGCCCGTGAGCCAAGGGTCGTTTTTTTGCGCGGTTGTTACGGTATGATTAAATGACCAAACCTTTTTATTATCAGCAGCCTGAAGAATAGGGCTAATAGCACAGAGCCCACTCAATGTTATGACGCTGGCAATAATTGTGCGCGCGCTAACGGGAAAAGAAAATGAAAACATGACTCCCTCCTAAGGGAATATTTACGGTAATGATGAGACGCTTTTTTGCATCAGCGATACTTTGTAAGTTATCAACTATAAAATTTAAACAGCAGAATGTAGACGCAGTGAGACTGTGATTAGCTCAGAATGGGTGGTCTATAAAGGGAGGTAAGTGTTTGACTCGTGGTAATTACAGTGAGTGAATTTATTTTATTGGGAGTTGCAAATACAGGGGTGTAATTGATAACCATTGAAAATGCCGATACGGTTGAGCAGGCACCTGTTAAACAATCGCACTCTTGTTCACAACAACTTTTAGGAAGCATAGAAGAACAAGCTTTTTTTGCCATTACTTCTTCATCACAATCAGACATACTACCCATGTGAGCAGTCGATTTTTCTATTTTTTCTAAAGTATGATGTGAACTTTTCATTGATGACATTTCAGTCATCGATTGCGCACTTAATTGCATAGCTGTCATACGATAAAACATAGTCATTGATGCCATTGATTGGCCGATAAAGATCAAACAAAGCAAAAAAACTATTACTGTTTTATTGATAAAAGTAGGCACAAGCAGTACTTAGATTATGAGTTAGGTACTATTAACTAGTTAATAACTAGGCAATAAGAAGTCCTTTAATTCTAGCATCATTGAAAAGAAGATAGCAATAATACCAAGTCTATTAAATTTATTTCCAATTTAGAGCTGTGTTTGTGAGCTTAAAATTTTCATCGAATATTCTATTTCAATAGTTTGTTCAATAATTTTGTTACTTATTCTTAACTCATACATCTATTAATTACACTTAATAGAAAATATGAGAGCACCATGAAACATGTAAACAAGACAATTACGCTCCTATGCCTGATGTTAGTAGGGCTATCCAGCTGTCATGATTCATCTAAAGAAGAAACAATGTTAGACCCCGTACTTGTTGCACAAGGCAAAGATATATTTCGCTTTGATACCTTTGGCGATGAGCAACTATGGACAGATACGTTGCAATTACACAATGTTGTTGCTGGTGCAGTCGATCCGGTAACCGCTTTGTCAGTCGGCCTTAAAGTTGATTCTGAGGTATTACCTGAAGGTGTATTACAAATGGTTGATCTTACCGATCCCGCCACTACTATCACCTTATTAAAGCTCAATGCTGTCGTTGGTTTACAAGGTGATGTTCAAGAAATTAATGGTAAAGATACTTTAGTTAGCCTTGGGGTGACCTGTGCCTTGTGTCACTCAACGGTAGATGATTCTGTTGCTCCGGGCATTGGTAAACGATTGGATGGCTGGGCAAATAGAGATCTAAATCCTGGTGTTATTTTGTCTTTGTCTCCAGCCTTACAAGATCAGGCGACTCAAGAAGTACTGCTATCTTGGGGCGCTGGCAAGTATGATGCATACTGGAATCAAGATGGCCTTAATGACCCTACCGTAATACCGCCAGCCTATGGCTTAAAAGACGTAGCATTAGCAACCTATACGGGTGAAGGAAGTATTTCATATTGGAATGCTTATGTTGCCGTGACACAAATGGGCGCGGAAGGTAATTTTATTGATGAAAGGTTAGGGCTTAATATCATGCACAATCCTGATTTAGTTACCGATAAACTGCCTGCATTAGAAGCTTATCAACTTTCTTTAAATGCACCAAAAGCGCCTGAAGGTAGCTTTGATACTGAAGCAGCCACCCGAGGAAAAATAGTATTTAATAATCAAGGAAATTGTAGCTCTTGTCATAGCGGCGATAAATTTACCGATGCTGACACACAACTTCATTACCCTGATGTTATCGGTACAGACCCAATGTTAGCCAGCAGAAGTATCACAGGAAAATACCGTACCACACCATTAGCAGGCGTATGGCAACATCCGCCTTATTTTCATGATGGTAGCGCCGCCACGTTACTAGATGTAGTTGACCATTATAATAATCACTTTGCTTTAGGATTAATGTCTTCAGAAAAAGATGATTTAGTGCAATATTTACTATCATTATAAATTAGTTCGGGGAAACAAAGTTACTTAGCATGTATCAGCTAGCGTTGGGCTGAAGTGAAAAAGTGCACCTACAGTCATTGTCTGTTTATGCATGGCTGTATAGGTTAGTTGTATCGGTTATGACAGGCGCACTGCGTTTTAAGTTTGAGTATATTCTCAGTAAAACATAAGCAATCTATAGCTAATTTCACAGTGATTTATAAGCAATTTACAGGTAAATACATGACAGAAATTGATTCTTTAACGACAACAGAAGACTACCAACTTATTACTCATATTTTAGCGGGTAATATTAATGCGTACGAAGTAGTGATACGCCGCTATAACCAGCTTATGTATCGCATAGCCAGAGGAATTTGTGCTGATGACGATGAGGCGATGGATATTGTGCAAGAAGCGCATATTACCGCTTATCAAAAACTCTCCTCTTTTAAGGGGCCTAAAGGTTTTATGAGTTGGATTGCTATCATAACGCGAAATATTGCTTTAATGCGTTTAAGAAAATCTAGTCGCTTAAGCTATAAAGAGGAGGAAGAAGTGTTTACTTTAATTGAACTTGATACCGCAGCCGAGCCGATACATGACGTCATTGCTAATGAGCAAACTAAAGCCACGCTAGAGCAATTAATTAATGCATTACCTATAAATTATCGTGCTATCTTTATTTTACGTGCTATTGAACAAATGGCTATAAACGATATTGCTCAAATCCTATCACTTGAATATAACGTAGTAAAAGTACGATTTTATCGAGCTAAAATAATGTTAAAAGTAGAAGTTAGGGATGTACTCACCGAACAGAACCTTAGCTTGTATGAATTTGCAGGTGATCGCTGTGACAAAATAACTCACAATGTAATGGCTGCTATCAAACAGGAAAGTCGATAATTTTTAATAACCGAGCTGATAACGATAAAGGCGAATGCTCGTTATCAGCAAGAAAACTTACGACTGAATATTTTTTTTAAGGAAAATAACGAGGACATCAAGAAAGCGTCCACATATGCCCTAGTTAGTTTTGTGAGATTAATTTGTGATAGGAGAGATAATATCTGACAACAATAAGATATGAGCGTAGATATACATATCGTCTGGAAAGTGCGCACAGAAGACATAAAGTACTCCCTATTATGAAGGTCAACTTTCTGTTCAACAGCTGGCATAGGTTTCATACTTCTATGGCGCTCCGAGGATGGGCTGTGTAGGCTTATCTATTTATTTGTCCTACGTTATAGTCAGCTTATCACTATTTGTTTGAATAGGATGCTCAAATATGGTTTTTCTAACCCCCCGTTAAGGTGCCAGTTTCGTCAGCATTTCCTAGTTAAATAGCACCGTTTTTGTTAAGGGAAAACCCACTGCTATCGTTAAGTCCAGCTGGATCAGGATTAAAATTTGCTAGCCGTTCTAAAACACCTGTAATGCCAAAAATTCCTTTTAGAGTTGTGTTAGATATAGTAACAGCTTATTAACTTCTTATCTTTGATGTGTCAGTATTTTTTACAGCTGGTTAACGTTTGGTGTTTTAGCTCTAATATAACCACTTGAAAAGCGGGTATAAATTTTATTGGTACTAAAATTGCTGTGTATCGAGCGCAATGAAATATGCATTCCTTCTTCTGAAGTTTCTGTCTCAAAATTATTGGGACAGGGTTGAAAAGAGATTTTTCATTAAACAAATAACTTAAAGGAATTCAAAATGACAATAAAACTAATAAAACCGATTAAATTAGCTTTTACAGTACTAACTTTATCATTGGCATCTGCTGTTATAGCAGCGCCGCCAGAAGTTGGCCCACCTGGTCAGGCTAAAAAAGGTGATAATTATTCGCATCCGTTAGGCAAAAAACAAAAAGAACTTAAGCAAAAAGCCTTACAGGCAAAGCTGCTAGGTAAAACACAGGGTAAAACACACCAAGTAGCACGTGGGCAGTTTGTTGAATTGGAGCGAGCTGGCGAAGATTCAATTTGGACTGTGTTAGGGGAGTTTAGCAACTTTAACCATAATAATATCGCTGAGCCAAGTAACAATAATAACTCAACAATTTGGCAGAGTGATTTTAGTAAACAACATTACATGGATATATTGTTTTCAGATGAGAGCGGTGCAAATTCAGTCCGTAACTATTACATTGAACAATCATCAAATCGTTATGCCGTTAACGGTGATGTATCAGAATGGGTCTCAGTACCAGGCACCGCGGAGAGTTATGACGATTCAAACACGCTGGCGTTATGGTCTTTTTTAGATGATTCAGTTGATGGCTGGTTTCAACAAAAAATAAATGATGGGATGACTGAGGAACAGATTAATGACTACTTAAGTCAATTTGATGTTTGGGATAGATACGATTACGACGGTGATGGTAATTTTGACGAGCCTGATGGCTATATCGATCATTTCCAATCAATTCATGCAGGTGAGGGGGAAGAAGCAGGAGGTGGAGCGTTAGGTGCTGCAGCAATATGGAGCCATAGATGGTATGCACGATTCCATGTTATTGGCTCTGAAGGTCCTACTGGTAACCTTGCTGGTGGTGTACAAGTAGGTAACAGTAACTATTGGATTGGCGATTACACCATCGAACCCGAAAACGGTGGTGTTGGTGTTTTTGCACATGAATTTGCACATGATTTAGGTCTACCTGATTTATATGATACAAGTGGTGGCTCGAATTCAACTGGTTTTTGGACCTTAATGTCATCTGGCTCTTGGTTAGGAGACGGCACAAAAGATATCGGTTCTATGCCTGGTCATATGGGCGGCTGGGAGAAATTCCAACTGGGTTGGTTAAATTATGAAGTTGCTTCTGCTGGTGAAAAATCGCAGCATAAACTTGGGCCAGCAGGAACGAATACTAAACAAGCTCAAGGTGTTTTTGTCATATTACCAGACAAGCAAGTGGAAACACACATTGGTACGCCATACGCTGGTAGTAATAGCTATTATAGTGGCTCTGGTAACGACCTAGAAAACACCATGACTAAAGCCTTCAATTTAGCAGCTGATTCAAGCTTAACCGCATATGTTAATGCGGAAATTGAGTTAGATTGGGATTATGCCTATTTAGAAATCTCGACCGATGCTGGTGAAAATTGGGCAACTGTTGCAACAAATTTATCTACAAACCTTAACCCTAATGCTAATAATGATGGTAATGGTATCACCGGTAATACTTTTGGATGGGTAGAACTTACTGCTGATTTGTCAGCCTATACGGGCGATGTAATGCTTAGGTTTAGGTATTGGACCGATGGCGCCGCAATTGAAAACGGTATCATGATTGATGAAATTTCGATTTCCGGTGGAGCTCTTGATGGGGCCGAAACAGATGCTGGTTGGGTTTTTGATGGATTTTCAGTAACTAACGGAACAGAGTCAGGCTCATTCTTTAATGCCTACATTGCTATGAACCGTACCTATTTTGGTTATGACAAAAATCTTGAGCTTGGTCCATATAACTTTGGCTTCCAAGACAATCTTGACTTGCTTGATAAAGTAGAACATTTCCCTTATCAAGATGGCTTATTGATTAGCTACTGGGATACTTCTCAGTTAGATAACGACGTTAATTCACACCCAGGTGAAGGATTAATTTTACCTATTGATGCCCATCCGGAACCAATGACAATGCCAGCTGGAGGGTTTTGGACTAGCCGGGTACAAGGCTATGATTCCACTTTTACTATTGATCCTACCGATGCTATAACTTTACATCGAAATAGTGTGGAATCAGTACATTCAAGCCTGTCGGGAATAAGGGTATTTAATGATAATATTAACTACTGGAATGTTAATACGCCAAATGCTGGTGTGAAGAACCCACATACCGGAACAGAAATTTGGATTAAAAGTATTAGTGCTCATGGTAATCTAATGCAAATTCAGGTAGGTCCTGCTCGATGATAAAGAACAAGATTAACTTACTTTTTAAGTAAGTATGAATCACAGCGAGTATTAAACTAAGCTGCACAATGTATATTTTGCAGCTTTTTTTATACTCATATTTCATTAAATGAAAGTCTAAAGCTAAATTGATAGTTATATTGAATATTAATTTTGCTATCAATGTATAACTGTTTTGTTTGAAGGTGATACTTTTAAAGGGAACACCAGCTTAAAACAGTTTGCTGAGTCAATCCGATGAAGAGCTCGAAGCTAATATCGTCATGATAGCAACAAGCTTTAATTCAAAAACTTTTTACCAGTTCCATTAATCATACCAATTCGATAAATTAGTGGGATTGGTAATAGATGGCTCACGTTAGTCTTAAATTGCAAATTTTCTGGAGTTAGCACTAAAATATCTTACTTTGGATATAAAAATATCAAAGTAAAAATAATAGAGCTCTCCAATATTTGGAGCAAGCGTGGAGATATTGTTCACTCGATAGTAAAAGTATGGATGTATAGAACAATAGGTCTGGTGGAGAATTTTGGATTCTATCTATAATGGGGGCGAAATGAGATAGAAATATACTTCTAATGTCAGCTTTTCTTGAAGATAGTTAACATAAACTTAGGGTTTATTGCTCTAGTAATTAGGACCGCTTTGTTGCAGAAGTTAATATTGTGCAGAACAGCTAAATATCACTCTCTATCGCTGATTTCATTATTTATGACGGTCAATCAATGCCTTGCTATTTTTGCGCTTGCTCAGGTACTATCGATATTAATAAGGCTAACAGAACAAAGTAGAAATAAGGGACTTTATGCGCGGAGCAGGTGGGACATCAGGTGGTTTAGGACAGTTTTTTATTGGATTGATCATGATGTGCGGTGGTTTTTATCTACTGCTTAATGCAATAACAGTAAGTTCTAGTTTTGGTATGGGGATGCGTCTTTATGGCTTTTCTGCTATGGGCGGAAGTTACAGCATAACGAGTGGTATGGTTATGATCCCTTTTATGTTCGGTGTGGGGATTATTTTCTATAATAGTAAGAACCCTATTGGTTGGCTGTTAGCGCTAGGCTCTATTACAGGTCTTATTTTCGGCGTAATTTCCTCTATCCGTTTTAGCTTTAGAACCATGACCTCTTTTGACTTAATTGTTATTTTGATACTGGCTATGGGCGGATTAGGTCTGTTTTTACGGTCGTTAAAGAAAATTGATGCGGCAATTCCAGCAGAGTAATCTCTAATAGATAAGAGCCAATAAAGTATAAACTTTATTGGCTCTTCGAAATTAATTTAAAAATGTTTGATAAGCGAGGTTGTCAGTTTCTTCTTGCCACTGATAGCCAAGGTCATCAAGGTGTTGGAAGAATTCGTTTTGCTGATTTTTATCAAGATCGAAACCAGCAAGTACCTGACCAAACGCTGCGCCATGGTTTCGATAATGAAATAGGGTAATATTCCAATGCTCGCCCATTGCAGCTAATGCTCAGGAAACTCAAAACTAAAGAGTCGCTCACCATTACCATTTTTAGCTGAATTAGGCGTTTTCCCGCCAATCATGTAGCGAACGTGCAATTTAGCTAATTCATTATCAGTAAAATCTCTCACTTGATAATTTGCGTTTACTAGCCCTTGAAGCAACTCCTGACGTTCTTGCACGCTGCCACCAAGGCGAACACCAACAAAAATTTCAGCACTAGGCTTACCTGAGAAACGATAGTTAAACTCGGTAATGGCACGGTTGCCTATAGATTGACAAAAACGCTTAAAACTACCTTTTTCTTCTGGAATCGTAACAGCCAGTATTGCTTCTTTCTTTTCACCTAATTCACAACGTTCTGACACGTAACGTAAGGTATGAAAGTTCATGTTTGCACCAGAAAGCACTGCTGCTAATGACTCATCACCTTTGCTAGTCAGACAATATTTTTGTAAACCTGCTAAAGACAGTGCGCCAGCAGGTTCAGCAATAACACGCGTCTCTTCGAAAATATCTTTAATGGATGCACAAATTTCATCGGTTGATACCGTAATCACTTCATCACAAAACTCTTGAATCAAGCCAAAAGTATTTTTACCAATACGTTTAACGGCAACGCCATCGGCAAATAAACCTACTTGCGTTAAATCAACGGGCTCTCCTGCTGCAAGAGCGGCTTTTAAACAAGCTGAATCTTCAGCTTCTACACCGATAATTTTAGTTTTGGGACTCAGCTGTTTCAGGTATACCGCCATACCTGCGAGTAGGCCACCACCGCCAACAGGTATAAACACCACATCAGCTTGAGGTAATTGTTGTAACAGTTCTTTAGCTACCGTACCTTGACCAACAATAACTTCAACATCATCGAAAGGATGAATAAGGGTTTTGTTTTCTGCTTTGGCATATTCGATTGAAGCGGCTTGAGCTTCATTGAAACTATTACCCACTAATCTGACTTCACCACCAAAACGTCTTACATTGTCCACCTTAATATCAGGGGTAGTTTTAGGCATGACGATAGTTGCTTTAATGCCAAGTTTTTTAGCCGCTAGTGCTAAACCTTGTGCATGGTTACCAGCAGAAGCAGCGATAACACCATGAATGCATTGCTCTTCAGTTAAACTATTAAGTTTGTTGTAAGCGCCACGTAATTTAAACGAATGTACGGGTTGCTGATCTTCACGTTTTAAATAAATGTGGTTATTCAATCGGGAGGATAATTTGTTTAACGTAGTCAGCTCAGTTTCAACCGCTAGATCATAAATAGGCGCGAGTAGAATACGACGTAGGTAATCTAATGGTTCTGGGAATGATGCTTGCTTGAGTGTTTCTGTCATTAGGTTACCTAGGCATTGTATTTTCGTTGTATTTAGCCATCTGTAGCAGCTGTTTTGAATTGTGTTTTATTCATAAAACTTGTGAACGCAGAAAATGCCGCGTTCACTTTTGCTTTTTAATATCAGGTTATTAATCGACAATACCATCTAATAAATCACGATTTCTGACTGCACCTTTATCGGCGCTTGTAGCTAACATTGCGTAGTTTTTAAGTGCGTAGCTAATTGGACGAACACGATCAGCAGGTTTCCAAGCATTCTTACCTTTAGCTTCCATCGCTGCACGACGCGCATCAAGTTCAGCTTCAGAGACTTGTAAGGTAATCTCACGGGTAGGAATATCAATATGAATGATATCGCCTTGTTCAACTAAGGCGATTGTACCGCCGTCAGCCGCTTCAGGAGAAACATGACCAATGGATAATCCCGAAGTACCACCAGAGAAACGACCATCAGTTAATAAGGCACAGGCTTTACCTAACCCCATAGATTTTAAGTATGTGGTCGGGTACAGCATTTCTTGCATGCCAGGTCCGCCTTTAGGGCCTTCATAACGAATAACAACCACTTCGCCAGCCACTACTTTTCCGTCCAGAACGCCTGCTACTGCATCATCTTGGCTTTCAAAAATGTGTGCAGGACCCGTAAATACTAAGTTGTCGTCACTTACTCCGGCTGTTTTAACAACACAACCGTCTACTGCAATATTGCCTGAAAGAACAGCTAAGCCACCCTCTAATG